>Ga0315328_10001371_pt1 | contig 11213 bp, 12 predicted proteins | sample M120032315metaG_FD_203462 | JGI IMG/M metagenome (GOLD analysis project Ga0315328, IMG submission 203462) | Ammonia-oxidizing marine archaeal communities from Monterey Bay, California, United States - M1 200m 32315 | ecosystem: Environmental > Aquatic > Marine > Intertidal zone | place: USA... | reverse complement strand
ACTTGTAGAGGTAGATTGGAGATGGGACAAAGGTCATTAGGAAATAGAAGTATTTTAGCAGATCCTAGAAGTCGTTTGAATGTTGAAAAGATTAACAGGATGATTAAAAATCGAGACTTTTGGATGCCTTTTGCGCCAATAATTTTAGATGAATTTCATGATGAACTTCTTGAAAATCCAAAAAAATTCTATTCACCATTCATGACAATGGCATTTGAGACAAAAGATGGAAAAAAGAAAATTCCTGCAGCTGTGCATCAATATGATGGAACTGCAAGACCACAATTTTTGAGGAGAGATGTTAATCCAGAATTATGGGATTTGATCAAGGGGTTTTATGATGAAACAGGAATTCCTGCACTGTTGAATACATCGTTTAATCTACATGGTGAACCAATCGTTAGAACTATAGAAGATGCGGAACATGTTTTTTCAAATTCTGGTTTAGAAGTTCTATGGACTGATCGACACATCATTGAAAAATAATTAGTTTTAATTTATTCATAGCCTTGATTTTTATCTTCTTTGAATGATTTTTTCCATCCTTGATTTGATTGAATCATATTATTAATTTTAAAAATTTCAGGATTTTCCTCAAGCCAATGAATAACTTCATCAAGATTAAAATTTTTATCTTTTTGATAGAAGTTTTCAAATATCTTTGTTAGAAAGTTATAATCTTCGACATAATCAAGATTAAATCTATATTTTGATGAATCATTTTTGTAATCAACTCGATGTATTTTAAATTTTTTGGGTTGCATCCACATGTAAAATGTAACATGTTCTCGTTCAGAAGGTTTCTTTGCATTTAATTGTGCATCAGCTAATAATTTCGAGGAAAAGATTTCTACTCCAAGACCATCAGGATATGTTCTTGGAGACGGTGTAAGATTTCCTACAAAGTCATAATTCCCAGATAAATATTCTTCAATTATATCATCAACAATATTACCATCTAATAATGGTGAATCACTACATAATCTAACAATAACATCAGCATTGAACTCTTTACTTGCATTGTAATATCTATCTAAAACATCATCTTCAGAACCACGAAAATAATCAATGTTTAATTTTTTGGCTAATGAAACAATTATGTCATCATCTTCTTTTGTAGTGGTTGCAATAACAATTTTATCGAGTTTTTTTGATTTCGATACTCTTTCAATCATATGTTCTAGCATAGTTTTTCCTTCAACTTCCATCATAATTTTTCCAGGTAATCTACTAGAACCAGTCCTTGCCTGTATAATTCCAACATTCATGAATTTCTGTATAAACAGAAGTAAATAATTTTTGTTTATAATTGACACTTAGAAGTTAAGAGTTAATTTTAATATAGAATAAATTTTGTCGTATTATGGAAAAAATAGAAATTTTTGATAATAGATCTGTAGGAAAAAACGAATTACCATTTATCATAGCAGAAATTGGAAATAATCATAATGGCAATATAGATTTAGCAAAAGAAATGATGAGGATTTGTAAGAAGATTGATGTGGATGCAGTTAAATTTCAAGTGAAAGATATAGAAACTGCATTTTCAAAAGAACTTTTAGACAAACCATATACAGGATCTAATTCATTTGGAAATACATACAGAGAGCATAAAGAAGCATTGGAGTTTTCTAAAGATGAATTAAAAATAATTTATGATTATGCAAAAGAATTAGGAATTATTTGCTTTGCTACGCCATTTGATGTAAAATCAGTAAATGTACTTGAAGAATTGGATAATCCAATTTACAAAATTTCTTCATTTCATGTTACAGATTTAGAATTAATTGAGGAGGTAGCAAAAACATCAAAACCAATCATACTATCTACAGGAATGTCTTCAATTGAAGAGATTGATGTGGCTGTGAAAAAAATTAGAGAGTATCATGACAAATTAATAATTTTACAATGTACATCATGTTATCCTACTGAAGATGAAGACGTAAATCTTAGAGTAATTCAAACTTTAGAAAAAAGATATGAATGCCCAATTGGTTTTTCAAGTCATGAAAGAGGAGTAGCAATTACATCTGCAAGTGTTGCAATGGGTGCTACTACTATTGAACGACACTTTACACTAGATAGAACAATGAAAGGCCCTGATCATGCATCATCAATTGAAGAATCAGGAATGGAATTAGTAGTTAAAAGAGCAAAAAGATTATTCATCGCATTAGGGTCAAATGAGAAAAAAATTTTAGACTCAGAATTAGATAATAGGAAAAAATTCAGAGGTTATTAATTTAATTAAATTTTAGAATTAGATCAGCAACTTCTCTAAAAGCACCGGCTCCACCTTTTGCAGTACAGATATAATCAGATATATCTTTAATTTTTTGTATTCCATCATTGGGAGCACATGAAAATCCTACTTTTTGCATAATTTCAAAATCATTAACATCATCACCTATGTAAGCAATATTTTCTATTTTTAAGGAATAATTTTTACAGATTTTGGGAAGAAGAGATTCTTTTTTTAATATACCAACATGTGTTTCCAAAACTTTAATTTTTTTTCCTCTTTTTTTTACAATTGGTGAATTTTCACGAGTAATAATGATAGAACCAATTTTTTGTTTTGTTAAAAGTTCAACACCCATACCATCACGTGTGTTAAATTTCTTCATAATATCACCATCTTTAGAATAATACATTCCACCATCAGTTAAAACTCCATCAACATCTGTAAGTAACATTTTAATTTTCTTGCATTTTTGCATAATTTCTTTTTGTGATTTCATACTAATCCAATTAAAATTCACTCATATTTATTTACAAATAGAATTATGTTTACAGTTTAATATTGAATTTTCAAAATTAGAATATAAAATAATAGTTCCTAATAAGTCAGAATTTGTAAGGTTTACATTTGTAAGATTTGTATTTACTAGAGACGCTTCTGATAGATTTATTCCAGATAAGTTTACTCCAGAGAGATTTGAATTGTGTAAGAATGATTTTTTAAGATTAACCCCACTGAAATCAATATTTCTAAAATCATTATTGCCTAAATTTGATGCAAGAAAATCTGTGTTAGTAATAATAGTATTTTTGATAGTAATTCCCTCTAAACTAGAATATTGAATAATAGAATTAGAAATATTCGAATTTGTTAAATTTGCGCCATTAAAGTTACAATGACTTATGTCAGTATTAGTTAGAATGACATTTGACAGATTAGTGTTAGATAGATTGGTTTTATAGAATTCAGTATTTTTGAAATTAGTGTTAGATAAATTTGCTCCAGAGAGATTTGTTCCAGAGAGATTTGTTCCAGAGAGATCCATGTTAGAGAGATCCATGTTAGAGAGATCCATGTTAGAGAGATCCATGTTAGGAAGTATGTTTGTTGTAGTATTAGCGGTAGGAATAGATTTTAAGTTATTTTCCGTAGTACTGAGATCAGTACAATAGAATTTTTCACACGAGACATCTAAATCTACATATTCATCCAAAATTATATCAGAGAGATTTGCTCCAGAGAGATTTGCTCCAGAGAGATTTGCTCCAGAGAGATTTGCTCCAGAGAGATTTGCTCCAACAAAAGTACTTGTTGAAAGATTTAATCCACTTAAATTAGAATTTGAAAGATTTGTATGTGAAAAATTTCCACTAACAAATTTACTTTTTGAAAGATCAGCACGTGAAAGATCTGCAAAAAAGAATTTTGTTTTATTTATTTCAGCATTATTAAAATTTGCATCTGTAAGTGTAGCATTTTCCATTAATGTTTGATACAAAATAGTGTTAGAGAAATTCCTTAATGGAATAATATCATGATTTTCATATTCATACATATAGGCAAATGACAAATCTGCACCATCGAAATTTGCACCATTTAGATTTGCTCGATAGAATGAAGTATGTTGAAGATTTGCATTTTCAAAATTTGCATTATTCAAATCAGAATGTTCAAAATTTGCACCGTTAAGGAGTGAATTACTGAAATCAACCGAATTAAGATTACCAAATTTTAGTTTTGAATCAATTAAATTGGTATTTTTAAAATTTGCGTGTGAAAAATTTGCATTTTCAAAATTTGCACCTTGATACAAACGATCATCAGGATCATAATCTATTCCAAAAAAAGAATAGAATAATTCAATATATCCATCTATAATTCCAAGTTGTTGATGTTGGCGAAACAAATGTGCATCATTAGGTATTCCAGATTGTATTGGTTCAGCATGTTTTGATGTATGATATCTATATTCACCGACAAATGGTCTATCAGATTCTCTAAAATTGAAAGAATTCGAATTTGAGAACCTGGAGCCTTCTAAGTTACAATAAGCCCAATTAACATTTTTTTTAGGGATAATTTCATCTGGAATATAATCTCCATTTTTGTCAATTATTGGATCACAAAATTGTGATGATTCTAGAATGGAAAGACTTTCTATTTCTGAAAAATTATTAAAAATTAAGGATATGGAAAATGTAGTAATTAATAAAAAAATTATTAATTTTTTGAAAGACATTTTTAAATTCCGAATTAATCTTTGCCTTCTCTAACTACAGATACTAAAGAAAATAATAATGTTGCAGTAATTAATAAAACAATTCCGATTAATATTGTTGTTGCACCAACTATTGTTAAATTTGTACTTAATCTGCCAACATCAACATAATATTGAATTGACATGTATGAAAAAACAAGACCGATTAACAGAAAAATAATTGATGGAATACCATAGAATATCAAGGGACGTTCTATTGATGTATATTTTATTGTACTAAATATTACAGATGTTCCATGAGATATAGGATTATGTGTGGATGTTTTTCCATGATAAGATATTTTGATTGGAACTTCTGAGATTCTCATATTTTTACGTGAAGCTTTAATCAAGATTTCTGTAGATACTCCCATTCCCATTTCAGATAGATTTAATTCATTCAATACTTTTTTTGAATAAGCTCTGAATCCGCTTTGTGAATCAGTTAGTTGTTTTTTTATGGAAACATTTGTAATCTTTGTTATTACTTTAATTCCAACTTTTCTGTAATTTGGGACTTCTTTTTCGCTATCATCTAAGAATCTTGAACCAATTACAATATCTGATGTGTCTTCATTGATTGGCATAACAACTGTTTCAATATCTTCTACTCTATGTTGTCCATCTGCATCAAAAGTAACTAGAATATCAGAATCTAAAGTTTTGGCTTTTAGAAAAATACTTCTTATGGCGGCTCCATATCCTAAATTTTTATCATGCTTAATTACAATTGCACCTAATTGTTCAGCAATTACAGCTGTCAAATCAGAAGAACCATCATCACAAACAATTATCTGATTTGTAACATTCTTTAATTTGGTTATAATACCAGCTATGTTTTTCTCTTCATTAAATGCAGGAAGTCCTATGACTAAATTCATACTACAAAATTATGGTTGATTTTTTACCTATAAAACATACTACTGAATTAATTTGCTTAATTTTGGAAAAATTTTTCAAATGATGTGAACTTGAATTCTTGTAAAATATTTTCTATTCTTTCAAAGCTTTTAGTAATATTATGAAATGTAATGAAATTTTCTTTTATAGGTAAATCAATTTTTGGCATGAATTCAGGAGTTAATTCCCAAGAATGGATATAAAATGTAGCAGGAATATTACGTTTTTCTAAATTTTGTATAGTATTTTTAATAGTTTTATTTGGTAAGAATCTCAAATAAAACCCACCACCAGCAGGGATTTTTTTCCCTAAAAATCGTGTCACCATGATAGGAAATTCAATGAGTTTTCCAGTAGGATCATCTTTTTCAAGAGATTGACTTGAAATTCGATAAGGTTCATTATCTGCCTTGGGAAATCCATATAGATCTGTCTTTGCAGGTACTACACTACTATCATATTGATAATTAGAATTTACTAATTCATCTATAATCCATGAACTTTTTTGATTTAATGAAAAAGTTGGTGCCCTAAATCCTTTTGATTTTTTATTTGTTAATTTAGAAAACGATTTAATTTCTTGTAGAAAATTTTCTTTAAAATTTGGATCATCTATTCTAGTGTGATGCATAGTATGAAATGCAATCTCATGTTCATTTTCGATAATTTTATCAAATATTTCCGGATTATTTTCAAGTAATTCACCTACTACAAAAAATGTAGCAGTTGTATCAGAATTTCTGAGCATTTCAAGAATTTTATCTAATCCTTTGAACATTGTCGGAATATGTTTTTTATTTTTGACATGTTTTTGAACTAATTGTGGATGGTACCAATCCTCAAAGTCTATTCCTAAAAAATTCATTTTAAAATTCTATTTTTTTTATTACCCTAGCAGGATTTCCTAGAGCGATTGTATTATCAGGAATTTTGTTATTAACAACACTCCCTGCTCCAATAATTGAGTTTTTTCCAATTTTTGTTCCCACAGTTATAATAGAGCCAGGTCCTATTACAGCACCATCATCAATTATTACTTGTTCTACTTTTCTTGGAAAACCATTTTGTTTGAGGAGTTCATTAGAAGTAACATTGTAATGCGCATAAATCATAGTATTAGAACCAATAGTAACATTGTTTCCAATAGTTATCATTCCGGGATAAATTAAATCCATCAAGACATATGGAGAAATATGACAATTTGTACCAATTTTTACTCCTCTAGCTCGTTGCATTCTTACAACCCAAGAAGAATTTATTGAGGAAAAGGCACTTTTATGAAGTAACCAAGTTTTTATGATTTTTGCACGAATTGTAATTTTTCCAGAAATGCCATGAAGGTTATAAAATTGCATTATCTCCTCCTCATTTTGTGAAAAAGTATTTTTTTCGTTCATGATTAATTCAGAAACCAATTATTTTAACATGAATCGCTTAATTTTTCCATAGTCAGTACGTGGAAAATCTTCGACAAATTCAATTTTTGCTGGAACCTTGTATCGCTCCAAGTTTTTAATACAATGTGCAAGAATATCAGTTTTTAAAATTTTAGATTCTTTAGATTTTTTAACAAACAATTTTACTACTTCTCCAAATAATTCATGTTTCATAGGAACAGCTATTACATCTTCAATTCCGGATAAAACTTTCACTACTCTTTCAATTTCTTGTGGATATACTTTTTGTCCTGAGACATTAATCAGATCATCAATTCTACCTAAAATATAGAGATAATCATCTTCAATTTTACCTAAATCACCTGTCTTTAACCATCCATCAGAGATATTAGCAGTTGTATGTTCATCATTCCAATATTTTTCTATAACATTACTTCCTTTTATCCAGATTTCGCCAATCGAGGATGTAGTCTCATCAGAAATTAATTTTATTGAAACACCCTCAGAAGGTTTTCCTACGGATTCAAGTTTATCGTCATCATCAAATATCATGAAAGTTGAACGTGATGCTTCTGTTAGGCCATAGTATGTAGCAACTTTTCCATTTGTTAAGATTTTATTTAGATTTTTAATAGTTTCAGGAGGAAAAAATGTACTATTCGTAATAATTAATCTAAGATTAGATAATTTATTTAAAACACTATTAGAATTTGATACAATTTTAGATAATGTTGACGGTATTGCTGCAAGTGTACTAACATTATTTTTTTCTATTGAATTAATAATTTTAGATATATCTGCATTTTTTTGTAAAATTAATGTACTACCAACATGCAAAGAAGTATGTAGACATCCAAGCCCAAAAGAATGTGACAATGATAATGGTAGAAGATTTACATCATTCTTATTGTAATTTAATTTTTTAACAATATTATTAGTTGTAAATATAGTATTAGAATGTGTGATAGGAACACCTTTTGGAGAAGAAGTTGTTCCAGAAGTGTAGATTAGATAAGCATAGTCAGAAGGTTTCGGGTTTCTTGTATTAGATGATTTTGTGATAATATCAGAAAATTTTATTTTTTTAATATTTTCTAATTTAATTTCTGAAAATTTGGAAAAATAATTATCAGAAGATAGTATTAAAATTGGTTTTGCAGATAAAATTTGATCAGTGAGATTTGATAGAGAGATCCCAGTTGGAATTAGATGAGCAATACATCCAGAGTTTACAACACCAAGATATGATACAACAAAATCATTTGTGTTATCAAATAATAAACTAATAACAGATTTCTGAGGAAATTGATTTAGATATGATGATAAACGATTAACTTCATCATATAATTCAGAATAAGAAAGTTTTGAATTATCATCTATAATTGCAATTTTTTCTGGAGCTGCATTATACGAAGCATTAAGGAGATCAGAGATGACATTCATAGATGTGATTTTATTAGATCAAGGAGATTTTTTGCACTAGAGATCGATGTTACTTCATCATCAGAGAAACTAATTTCAAATTTTGCTTCTGCAAGAGTAATTAAATTCAATTGAGCAAATGAATCCCAGTCGTCATAATCTTTTTGTGATTTTTCCCATTCAAAATCAGACTCGGAAAGAAGAGGAAAAGTTTCAAGAAAAATAGTTTTAACATCATTATTTAAATTCAATTTTTTAATCTATGAAAATTCATAGTATAATAAATAAATCTATTACTATGTATCATATTATGGAAATTTCTAATATTGGTATAGATATCGTGAATATTCAGAGATTCAGAAAAAAAGACTATGATGAAAATGTAGAATTTTATAAGAAAATATTTACTAATTCAGAAATTAAATATTGCCTCTCTTTTAAGAATAATTCAGAACACTTTGCAGGTAAATTTGCGATAAAGGAGGCTGTAAAAAAATCAATAAAAGAAAAAATTAGCTTTAATGAAATTGTGACGGGACATAATAATTCAAAACCCAAAATAACTTTAAAAAAGAAATTAGATTATAGATTTGTTGTTTCAGTAAGTCACGAAAAGGATTTTGCAGTAGCCATGGTAATTGCTTTGAAAGAAAATTAATTATAACATATTTCTTGTCATTTTGCTTAGTTTGTATAAGAAATTGTTAAAAATTTCATTACTTTCTTCACTAACAATCCATTTAGGAACTTGAATCTTATCTTGGAATATATCTAAAATTTCTTTATCAGAGAAAGTTCTAGTGGATTGAATTTCTTCATATTTTTTAGAAATTTTTGTTAAATTTTTTAATATGTTCAATGATGTTTTTATTTTTGTGATAAACATTCCTTTTTTCAAATAGAATAAACTTACTGCAAAATCAACAAGAATTAATGATGGAAGCATTTTAAAATAACTTGCTTTTGAAAAATGTGTTAATATACAATATTGTCTATTTCTCTCCATTAAATAAAATTTAAATTTACTCCACTTGAAGCTGTATCCTTCAATCGGATGAAAAATTATGGATGTTGGAACATAAAATGAATTAATACCTAACATGGAAGCTCTCCAACATAGATCTAGATCATCATGATAAGCAAATAGGAATGTATCAAAGAGATTCAGTTTTTCAAGAATTTTTTGGGATGTAAAGATGCATGTTCCAGATGCATAACCTATTTTTTCAATATGATTTTGGCCTTCAATGTGTTTTTCTCCTTTACCACGTGAATAGCCAAATCCAAATAATTGAATGAATTGTCCTGAGCTTAAGAGCATATTATGATCAGTTGTTGCAAGAATTTTTGGTTGATAGATGCCTTCTCCATTTTTTTGATAGGCATGAATTAATTCATACAGCCAATTAGGATTTACAATAGTATCTGGATTTAGTACAATAACAAATTCTCCTTTTGTGGCTCTAATTCCAACATTATTTCCCTCACAATAACCAAGATTTTTTTCATTTTCGATTAGTTTTATATCAGGAAATTTTTGGACACATTCTCTGTAGGTTTTATCAGTTGATGCATTATCAACTAAAATTATTTCAAAATTTACTTTTTCTGTTTTATAAATAGAGTCAATACATTCATCAAGTAATTTTCCTGCGTTATAATTTAAGATAACAATACTAATCAACGATCCATCAGATTTAGTCATTTCTAAAAATTCCTATAAAAAATCCTTCATATCAAAACTAGGTGGAAAGGTTCTTGATGTTTCACTAGATTTCCATTTACGTTCTTGTGATTTTAATATTCTTTTAACTTGATCTTCTTTAAGATTTAGTGTAGAGCCTATTTCATCTATTGGAATTAATTTCTCTTTTGCATATAACATAAGATCAATGATTTCGTAAGGTAGACTAAAGAAAAATTCTTCATCACTTACATTAAGACTCCATGTGTCAGGGGATGCTTTTCTTTGTATTATCTTATGAGGAATATTAAGAAATTCAGCTAATTGGTATACTTGTGTCTTAAACATATTTGCAAGAGGTTCTATGTCTACTCCTCCATCGCCATATTTTACAAAATATCCCTGTTGGAATTCGGCTTTATTTGTGGTACCACAAACTAGGAAATTATTTTTTTCAGCATGATAGTATAATCTATTCATTCGAGTTCTATGTTTAATGTTTGTAGCAGCGGTAATTGTGAGATAATTATTTAACGAAATTTTAATTTTATGAGTTTGGTTTTCTGAATCTTGTATCTCCAAATACGGTATACTTAGTCCATCGTTATCAAAATTCTCAGTAAAAATTAATCTATATTTACATGATTCATTAAAATTTGGAAAGGATTTCTGAATAATTTCTTCCCTATTTTTGTATACTAATGATGAATCTAGAATTTGTGTGATATCATCTATTACGAACTTTATTTCCAGTTCTTCACAGAGTACTTTTGCTAATTCCTGACTCTCTGGATTAGATTCTTTTTCAGGTAAAATTAAGCCTAATACATTTTCTTTACCTACTGCATTACAAGCAAGTTTAGCAGAAACCGCAGAATCAATTCCTCCACTAATACCAATCACAATACCACGTTTTCTAAATTTTTCAAATGTTTGTTCATGTATAAAATCTTGTAAAGATTTTGTTAGATTTTGTATATCTTTAATTTGTAGAATATCTTTTGTAAATGTCAACTTTATCACAAAGAGATTTTTGTACCTTCACCTAAAAGTAAAACTTTTTCATCGTTACTATCATCTAATGTTATAGATGAATTTGATGCAAGTATACTGTTTCTAATTTTCATATTAGAATCAATTAAACAGTTTTCCATAATAATTGAATTTTGTATATTACAATTAGTCAACTTTGAATTATTGCCAATACTAACATTAGGACCGATTATACAGTTTTGTCCAATATCACAATTTTTTCCAATTATGCACGGTCCTAAAATCTTTGAATTATCAGAGATTGATGTGCCAGTATCA
>Ga0315328_10001369_pt1 | contig 11218 bp, 11 predicted proteins | sample M120032315metaG_FD_203462 | JGI IMG/M metagenome (GOLD analysis project Ga0315328, IMG submission 203462) | Ammonia-oxidizing marine archaeal communities from Monterey Bay, California, United States - M1 200m 32315 | ecosystem: Environmental > Aquatic > Marine > Intertidal zone | place: USA... | reverse complement strand
CACATCAGCTGAGTGATAGGATGAGTGAATTGAGAATCCTCAGAGCCGGCGTCGTCGAGTATCACATCATGGCTGAAGCAATGAAGGAGATGCAGCAGCAAAGGATCGAGGACAAGATTCCTGACACTGTCATCATGGTCGAGCATCCAGAGGTCGTCACCGTTGGACCGAAAGCGATCAGAGACGGTGTCGAGGTGCACGGATACCCGACATCCCTGACCGACCGGGGTGGAGGTATCACTTGGCACGGCCCAGGTCAGTTAGTCGCATACCCCATCATCAAATGGGAAATAGAAGAGCAGAACATCAGAGAGATCATTGGGAGACTGGAGGATTGGGGCATCAGCGCGCTCGCCGAGTGCGGTGTGACTGCATACAAGGATTCGTCCATGCAAGGAGCTTGGGTGGACGGTCACAAGGTCTGCTCGATAGGGCTCTCCTTCCTCCACTGGGTAAGTCGGCATGGAATGTCAATCAACATCCGCACCCCCGGAACCCGTGTTGAGGACCTAGAGGGATGCGGCATGAGTGCAGGAGTCCATTCCAGCCTTTCTCAGTTAGGCTACACCAGCGACCCTCAAGGCAGATCAATCAACCTCGCCAGAGTCGAGCGGGCACTGCTGGTGAACTGCGAACAGAACCTCGGACGTTCACCATCGAAGCCAATTGAATGGAGTCCGGAGATGCCCGCATGAGTCGTCCTCGCAAAGGCGATCTAGCTCATCACTGGACGCTTGACCCCGAGACCGCCTTCCTTAACCATGGCTCCTTTGGAGCCACTCCCTCTGTCATCCTCGAGGAGCAGAGTCGGTTCAGGGTCCTGATGGAGAATGATCCGGTCCGATTCTTCGAGAGAGAGTACCTCGACCTGTGGGACGAAGCTCGACGTACTCTGTCTGAGTTCCTGAACGCTGACATCGATGGGATGACATTCGTCAGCAATGCCACCCAGGGAGTCAACACCGTGCTCAGAAGTTTGCAACTACAGCCCGGGGACGAAATCATCGTCCCCGACCACTCCTACCAGGCTTGCTGGAACGCCATCGACTTCGTCACCGAGAGGTCGGGGGCGAAGACAGTGGTCGTAGAAATCCCGTTCAGGGTCGGGGGCCCACAGGATGTAATCGACAGCATCATGGGAGCGGTGACCGACAGGACCGTTCTAGCCCTGATAGATACGGTGACCAGCCCGACCGGGATGAGGATGCCTTTCGAAGATCTGACTGCTCGGCTACAATCGAAGGGAGTCGATGTGCTTCTGGATGCCGCGCACGGCCCCGGAATCGTTCCGCTGAATCTGTCTGTGCTCGCTCCGGCATATTGCACAGGCAACTGCCACAAGTGGCTGTGTTCCCCCAAAGGCTCGGCCTTTCTGCACATTCGTGAAGATCGAAAGCACCTGATGCACCCCCTGAATATCAGCCACGGAGCCTCGCACGAGAGCGGGGCGCAGGAAAAGTTCGAGTTCGAGTTCGCATGGCCCGGGACGCAGGACCCCTCGGCGTGGCTGTGCATCCCGAAGGCGATTGAGTACCTAGGTGGGCTCGTCGAGGGCGGATGGCCAGAAATCATGGAGCGCAATCACGCCCTCGCAATCAAAGGGAGAGATATCATCTGCGAGGCGCTTGGAACAACTCCGCCGATCCCCGATTCAATGGTATCGGCCCTAGCAGCGGTGGAAATGCCCGAGGACGGTGAGGTCGGTGCTATGAGCCTCGAGGGTGACCCGTTTCACAACTTCCTGCTCGACGAGTACAGCATCCAAGTTCCGGTAATGCCCTGGCGTCATCACGGTGTCAGGTACATCCGAATCTCCGCACAACTGTACAATCACGTGGACGAGTACAGGTACCTAGCTGAGGCCCTCTCTGAGAGCCTGTGAGAAGAAGCAACCATTCAAGGACGAGAGGCTGAATCGGCAACCATGCCTGAAGCTGTGGTCGCCATAACCGGGGCTTCCGGGGCGCAATACGGCGTGCGTCTGGTTGACGAATTGCTGGATGCGGGGTGGTCGATTAGCCTGATAGTGACCAGTGCTGGAGCGATTAATCTCGACCTCGAGTGTGGCATCGCTCCAGAAGTCCTAGGCGAGCGTGACAGAGTCACGCTCGAGGACAATGGTAATCTCGCCGCCCGCTCCGCCTCGGGCTCCGCCCGCTTCGACGCTTACGTTGTCTGCCCCGCTAGCGGGACCACCATCGGCAAAATAGCGGCTGGGATATCTGACAACCTAGCAACTAGGAGCGCTCTAGTGGCACTGAAGGAGAGGCGTAAACTGATTCTGGTACCGCGAGAGGCTCCGGTCTCGACACCGCACCTAGAGGCGATGGCGAGAATGTCGGCGTGGGGTGTCGTGATACTGCCGGCCAGCCCTGGCTTCTACAACTCGCCGGAGAGCATCGGTGATCTAGTCGACTTCGTGGTGGCTAGAATACTCGACCAGATAGGGGTCGAGCACTCTCTGGGGAGGCGCTGGACCGGCGACGAAGTCACCCGCGACTAACCGGTGGGCGACGATTCCTCTTCGGCGTGGGTTCAATAGTCCAGCGAAGACGCGAGGACTTCGTGGAGACAACAGTGGATGCAGGGGTCATCGAAGCCGAAAGCAGCGCTTCCGGGTCCCGAAAGGCGCTTTCTAATGCGATTGTGCGCGCACGCGAGTTGCCAGTGCCTGTCCTCGTCGTGAGTGCACTGATACTTGTCGGCGGCTCGGGTGGTGCGATTCTGTACGGAAACGACATCGTCGAGTGGATCCAAGGTGAGCCGGACTACCGACTCATCGAATTCGATGCAGCACAGTCTAGGGCCTACGCGCAGGCACTTGTCGATCTTGGACATCCAGACTGGGAGGGGAGGCTCTCTGGAACCATCGAAGAGAAAAATACCGCCGAGTCAATCAAGTTCAACTTCTCATCAATGGGCATACCCTCAACACTCGAAGAGTTCGATGTTCCGATGTTTATCATTGGCAGTGAACCGGAACTCTCTATGTGCACTCCTGGTGATATCGGTGTCACCATCGGCGGCCCTACTCCTTGCACGGCGGCTGATTTCAATCGGGAGATAGTGGAGTTCACGCACCGAGAGGACTTCGTCCTTCAGGGGTACAGTGGCTCTTCCTTCGTCCGTTATGTGGACAACATGCCGGTCATCGACCTCGGAATTGGGAATGATTCGGCTGATTGGGGCTCGGCTTCAAATGCGGTAGGGCTCGTCTGGCTAAAGCTAGAGACGGAAAGCAACACTGCGCTTTTCGAGCGTGCTGCTGACAATGACCTAGAGGGACTGATTCTGATTAACGACCGTCAGAACTGCGACGAACTGGTAACAGACGACTGCGTTCCTTACTTCAAGTCGGTTGGGATTTCCTCGATAGACCCGATTCCAGATGGTCTTGGTTTCATCATGGTCTCTAGGAGCGTGGGGCAGACAATCATCGACGAGGTGATCAACGGTGATGCTAGGCTACAGTTCATCACCGATGTGAACAACGGAGGTACAGCGACCATACACGTACCCTGCGGGATAATTGAGGGGCAAAGTGAATCACTCATCATCTTCGGTGCCCATCACGATACTGTTTACAACGGACAGGGAGCAGTGGACGATACCTCAGGAGTTGCCACTGTACAGGAGATAGCTAGGCAGTTCGGACTTCTGGAATCGCAGTTGGGGACTCCTAAGCATACCCTCTACTTCTGTACATGGGGCGGTGAAGAGGAAGGACTGTGGGGGTCAACCGAATGGGTCGACAAACATCAGACCATGCTAGCAGAAAATCTCAGACTTTACATCAACCTAGACATGAATCACGTCGATGCGGAGCGTAACTCCGGAGTGACCCTCTTCGGCAACAACAAGGTCGACATAGACCTCATCAAAGATATCACGAGCGTATTCTCAAGCGCCTATCCAGAACTAGCGGATAAGTACTCGATTAGCATCCACAAGCACAGTTCCACTGCCATGCCCTACAACTCCGACCACGCTCCCTTCGTCTACAACCTCGATGATGATGAGGGTTCAGACAAGGACTACGGCAGAGCCATTGTCTGCTACGGATCTGGCTCGACCGAGTACCACACCTATCTGGATACGATGGATCGCTTCAACGAGGAGAGTCTGATGGTCTCTGGAATAATCTACGGCTCGTTAGTCAGGTATCTCGCCTATGGTGAGGCGCAGTGAGCCATCACGGCCTCGTAGTCGGGTTCCTGTCCAGGGTTGTCGGCGACCCAGGCGTAGCCGATGTTTCCATCGGCCTCTACTATGAAGATTGAGCGCTGGGCCACTGTGTATCCAGGGATGACAAAATCGTCGAGAGCAATGCCGTAGGCATTGACAGTCTCGCGGTGAACATCAGAGAGCAATGGGAATGAGATGTCGTTTGCCTCAGCGAACGCAGAGTTAGAGAACGGGGAGTCTACCGAAATCCCGAGTACTGAGGAACCACACGACTCGAGACTGGCCATTCCGTCGGAGAAGGTGCACATCTCCTTGGTGCAGACTCCTGTGAAAGCGGCAGGGTAGAACGCTAGGACGACTTGTCCTCCGCGCATCTCGCTCAGTGTCACGGAGGACTTGTTTTGGGCTGTCAGAGTGAAGTCAGGGGCGGTATCGCCTACGGCTGGCATGATGGGTCCACGGGGTGTTGTTGATTACATTTGCTCGGGCGAATCTATTCCCAGCAGGCCGAGCCCAGTCGATACCGTCCTAGCGGTCAAATCACACATGGCCATCCTGCTCTCTCTAGTCGCTTCGTCCTCTGCACCCAGAACAGGGCAGACCTCGTAGAAAGTTGCGAAGGCCGAGGCGACCGAGTGTAGGTATGTGCAGAGGCGGTGTGGAGAGTACGTGTCTAGGGTGTCGTCGGTGACTGCGGCGAAGTTGACCAAGCGCCGTGCCAGCAGTAGCTCCTCAGGCCGAGAGAGTGAGATGTTGATTCCACTGAGAGAGGAGCGCTCGGTGCCCGAGCGCCTGAAGATACTGCATATCCTAGCATGGGCGTACTGGAGGTAAGGCGCGGTGTTACCTTCGAAAGCCAGCATCCTGTCCCAGTCGAAAACGTAGTCCTTCGTCCTCTCTGTAGAAAGGTCGGCGTACTTCACGGCGCCAATTCCAATCGCTTTGGCTATTTCTTCCCTCTGAGCCCCTTTCAGTTCGGGGTTCTTCTCGGCGATTGCATGTTCGGCTCGTGTAATCGCCTCTCGGAGAAGATCAACTAGCTTGATGACCTCGCCCTCGCGACTCTTCAGAATCTTGCCATCCGAATCCATGACTGAGCCGAAATTAACATGTACGGCATTATGTGAATTAGCCATGAAACCGGCTTGCTGTGCCACTTCAAATACCATATTGAAGTGCTGGGACTGAGGAGTCCCCACTACATAGAGAAGGTCGTCGCAACCGAGCCTCTCAACACGATCGATGATGCATGCGAGGTCTGTGGTGGCGTAGTTGTAACCGCCGTCTGCCTTGGCGATTATCACTGGCATGGGCTCGCCCTCCCTGTTGACCCAACCGCCCGGGTAGACCACTTGAGCGCCCTCGCTCTCCTCTAGCAAACCCTGTTCGCTCAGCCGCTCCACCACCACTGGGAGTAGGTGATGATAGCTCGACTCACCCATGATGTCGTCATTGGTCAGAAGTACCCCTAGCATCTGGTAGACTTCGTTGAAGTAGCGCATCGACTCGTCGACGAGGATTTTCCACAACCTCAGTGTTTCCTCGTCTCCACCCTGTAGCATCACTACTCGATTTCTCGAACGCTCGATAAACGACTGGTCGACATTGAATTTCGCTCTAGCCTGCTTGTAGAAGCCGTCGAGGTCACCAACGCCGAGCTCCTCTGCCGCGGTGTCCTCACCAAGATCAAGCAGGTGCTCGATTAGCATGCCAAATGGCGTGCCCCAGTCGCCGACGTGATTCTCCCTGTGGACTGTGTGGCCCTTGTGTACCAACATCCGCACAATCGCGTCGCCGATGACTGTTGACCTCAGGTGCCCGACGTGCATCTCCTTGGCCACGTTCGGCGCAGAGTAGTCTACCGCTGCCACCCGCGTCTCCTCCATGGCTATCCCGAGCCGGTCATCAGCAAGCAGTTCAGAGAGCTGGGCTACAAGCCACTCCGGCTCGGCCCTCAGATTGACGAATCCGCTGACTGCACAGACCTCAGCAGTGCCAGCAAGGGTCGGCACGAGCGCTAAGGAAATTTCCTCGGCGATATCCACTGGAGAGCGTTGCAGCACCGCTGCAAGGCTGTGACACGGCATTGCTAGATCGCCGTGCTCCTCAGCCGTAGCCGGCCCGAGCAAGCCGGCCGAGTTGGCCTCTGCCACCCCCATTCTCGACAGAGCCTGTTCTAGCACTGGGGCCACTGCCTCTGCCAATATCCTCATCGCTTCAGCTCCAGGCGTACCTCAGTATGGCAGCGATACCGCCGAAAGCGTCGTACATGGTGGCTCCCTCCTCAGTATCCATCGAAATCAGGCTGACCTTGGCTGAGGTGTGGTTGGCGAGCATAGTCAACTCGTCCATCAGATCCATTGTCCTGTCTGGGTCCTCCCTGATGTCCTCCGAGTCGCACGAGGGGCAGTTCGGAAGGTCGGAACGGCTCTTCTGGGTAGCCTCCCACTCGTGCTTGCAGGGCTTGCATACCCAACCAACCCTGCGCTGGCGCAGGGACTCTGAGAGGAGTAGGGTATGTACGGCGCCCTGATCGAGTGCTGATCGGACCATTGTCTCGCCGTATGTCGCCTTGGGGTGGGTCTGCATAACCTCGCGCAGGAACTGGTCGACGAGATTACGTTCAGCTTCCAACTCAATCTGGTCCATCAGGCCGCCTGCTCGCTGTATCAGCTCACGCAGACCACTCTCATTGGAGTAGCCAACGTCGAATAGAGGCTCGCGGATTAGTTTGTTTATCTCGTGGTGGAAGTAGTCGTTCTTCACTACGAAGTCTTTGGTGGCACCCGGTCCCCCTACGATGATGCCCTCGATGTTCTCAATCTGAGGTAGCCAGTAAGAGCACGCCCGCTCTGCGGACTTCTTGAAGAAATTATGAGCTGCCTCTTCTATCAGTCTCTCAAAGCGCTGAGCAGACTGACCTCCTCGCCCGTGCTTCGATGGAACTTGGGAGGTGATGTGTTCTTGGCAATGCATACGCTTGCCAGTGGCCATTCCGTATGCTGACTCTGAGCGGTCAATGACGAACAGGCCGTAAGCGGCCCTGTCGATTAGCATCTCTTCGAGTTGGCTCAACTCGAACCTCGAGTCGCAGCGGTAGCGAAACGAAGGGAACGGCTGAGGAGGGTCGTCCACAACTGTGGAAATCAGGCGCGACTTGTTGTTGCCCACGATGACATGGCCCACGAAGATGGCGATTCCCCTCTCACCTGGGGTCTTGTAACGGTTGATTGTGGCTATCGCGGACTCAATCGCGTCGGCCACGTGCTTCCTTGTCGACTTCGACCTGATATTGGCTGCTTGGCCGGACTCCTGAGAGAGATGTTGACGGACATCGTGAATCATCCTGTCCGGCGGCACGATGACTGTGACTAGCTCGGTACCCATGCCACGCATGGCTGTGAGCTCCTCAAGCGCCTTCTTCAGGTGAAGCCTGCGCTGCTGCTGCTCCAACTCATCAGACATGCTGTACCTCTGCCAGAGGCCTGAGGGGCGGCATTTCAACCCTTCACCGCACCCGCGCCGCAGGCATTGAAAGGGAGCATGTACGCCCATGCTTCGATGGCGACGGTGATTGCGGCCCTCGGAGGTAGCCTGCTCAGACCCGAGGTCGAAGAGCGACACATGTGGTTGGAGGGACTAATTGAGATCATCAGGGACCGTGTTGCAATGGATGATAGGATCGGTCTAGTCATCGGCGGCGGAGCCGCCGCACGCGAGGGAATAGACCTCGCAAGGCCCATCATCGACTCTGAAGACAGACTCGACAGAATCGGTATCGCAGCGACTCGCCTGAATGCCGCCATAGTCAGAGAGAGCCTTGCCGACGCTGGTATTCCAATCTCCGGTACCATTCCTCACAGCGTCAACGAGGCGGTCTCATTGCTCGAGGAACGACAGGTTGTCGTCATGGGTGGGACGCGCCCAGGCCACACCACCGACGCGGTCGCCATCAAACTGGCCGTCGCTGTAGGGGCCGAGCGCTGCGTCATCGCGACCAACGTGGCCAAGGTCCACGAATCCGATCCACGTACCAATCCTGATGCCGTGGCTCATGACCGACTCACCCACTCCCAGCTGCAGGTTATCGTCGGACCGGCTGAGCACTCTCGAGCCGGACCGTCGCAAGTCGTCGACCCAATGGGAGCGAGCACTGCTGCCAGCGCAGAGATGCCACTGTGCATACTTGATGGCAGGGATCCAGAGAGGATTAGGGTCGCCATCGAGGGCGGGGACTTCGGAGGAACGGTGGTTGAATGAGTCGGAAAGAGAAGATCCAGAAAGCAGCTCAGAGGACTGCTGGCGAAGCGCGCGAGGCCGCGAAGCGTCAGCGAGACAGTGAGCGACTGGCACGGGAGCGACGAAAATTCGCGACCACCGCCCATCGGCACTGCTCAGTATGCTGGACCCCAATCCCTCTCGACGAGGAGCCTCCAATCTGCTCCGATGCGGAGTGCGCTGAGAAGCAGCGGAAAAGAGAGTCTTCGAGGAAAAGACTGACCGTTATGCTCTACCTGTTCCCAGGCATCGCAATACTGCTGGTGATGCTGCAGGTCTTGGGGGCGTCGGGTTGAACCGTGAGCTGAGGGGGGCGACAAATCGATGATGATTCGTATCCTTTCGGTGCTGCCAGCAGTGATGGGTGTCATCTGCGCCCTCCTGCTGGTAGTAAGCCTGTATGGGCCGACACTCGATGCTAACCGCATCAAGATCCCGCTGGTCCCGTGCACCGATGATACCACCGGGTGCCCAGTAGGGATGACCAGCGAAGATCTCAGCTCGCCGACCGCGTTCATGCTTCTCGACATCGAGCTCACCATAACGTGGAACGAGTCCGACAGCAGTTGGATAGGCGTTATTGCCAGCCCTCCGCCCAGCGGCTGTGAGCCTGACTCCAACGGGCTCACTACTTGCACCGCTGATGACTTCGACTTCATCGCCGGAGGCGACAGCGAGATGGACGGCACGCTCACGTTCGACCTCAAGCCGGGCGACTATAGGTTTGCGACAGCGAGCATCGGCACCTCGGGAATCGGGGGCAAGCAGCTAGTCACCATTACTCCCGAAATCTCTCTGAACCCGGTGGCTGAAGTACTGCTTGCGTTAGTAGCGATTCTGCTGTTCGCTGGCTCGGGGGAGATGTTCGTGCACGAGAAAATATTGGGAATCTGGAAGCGCTTCAAAGAAGCCTGATTGGAAATCAGTGTTGTTGAAGAACCGTGACGTGGTGCAGGGGTCATGCGAGTCCATAATTGCGCACTCTGTGGGACTGCGGTCGATGTCTCCGGCCTCTCTCCTTCAATAGGCGGCTACCGACTGTACTGCACAGTATGTGGGCACCACTGGCAAGTCGAATGACTACTCTTCGTTCCTATGCCAATTATCAGGCAGACTCAATGGATCGATTATCTCGTCAGCCCCTATCGTCTCGATGAGTCTCGAGCGGAGTTCCTCAAGACCATCTCCCGTCTGCGCGCTGATTAGGGTCTCGGCGCCTTCAGGAGGATTCTCCAGGATGTCGCTCTTGCTGTGGATGACTATCATCGGACGCTCGGACATCAGTTGCCTGACCTCCGTGAGCAGGCGCTCCTGTTCATCGAGTGGAGAGGAGCTGCCTTCTGTAGCATCGACTAGGAACAATAGCACATCTCCGGTGTGTTCGAGCGCCGCGATGGCCTGCATCTCAATTTGATTGCGTTCGACCATTGGCCTGTCCAGTAGGCCGGGTGTGTCCACCATCTGGTAAGCCCTCCTGCGGTGCTCGAAGTGCCCAAGATGGAGTTGTTTGGTCGTGAAGGGGTAGGATGCGACTTCAGGCTCTCCGCTCGACAGGGCGGTAATCAGCGCTGACTTGCCGACATTCGGGGCTCCGGCCACCACAATGCAAGGCTCTGCCGAATCCAGAGAGGGCAGTTCGCGTAGGATATTGCGCGCCTCGCCCAACCACATTATCTGTGGCGAAATCTGGTCGAGGATTGAGGAGAATCTGCCGTATGCGTGCCTTCGGGCATCGTGGAAGCCCTCAATCCTGCGTAGCCTCAGAATCTTCCGTTGGGTCTCGCCGGCTATTTTGCGGACCTGCTCAGCAGCCCATTGGATTGTCCCGAGGGTCTTTCGATACTCATCATTGCCAACAGCAGCGTCGATTAGGGCCTGGTCGAACTCTGAAAGCGTGTTCAGGCTCGGCCATCGGTTGACCCACTTCAGCAGCGTGGTGCTGATGACGTCGGCTGCAGACTGCACCATCCGGTCCATCTGCTTGCGCACCCTGTGATACTTGTCAGGATCTTCGACCAGATCGGACTGCTTGCTGGCTCTGCTGAACGCCTTGTCGAGAACCTCCTGAGGATACAGGACCGTGGGGATGTGACGCCAGTCTACCGATGCCATGGACTCTCCTCGGACCCTGCGGCCCCTACTCTCCCACTTCAAGCCACCAGTTCGGGCCATAGGCCCGATGAGAGACTATCAGACTCCTTTTCTATCACCACTCCCGCGCATAGCCATGACAGCAGAACGCAGAGGCAAAAGAATCGATGACCTGCCCGGCTGGGCTAGGCAAATCCACGAAGAGTACGGCTCGCCTGACCTCACTGGTCTGAACGACGTCTTCCACGGCCCCCTAATCAACCGCAAGTCCGGACTCAGGAAAGACGACATTATCGAGGTGCTGCTCGATGCCAGAGCACTTCCTGGTAAAGCTGACCCTTGGGTTAGGGGGATGCTCATTGGGACCTCGAGGAGCGCAGTCGAAATTCTCGATGAGAACGGTGAGTTCCGCTCTATTGCGAGGGACGTGATAGTGGAGGTCCGCCTAGTCACTCACTTACGTCAATCCTACATCGAAGACAGGGAACTCATGACCTTCGAGAAAGAAGACATGCGTCGTCGGTCTAGCATGCATGAAGAAGCCGAGCGCAGCGCCGATGGCAGCGATGACAGCCACCTGTGGGGCTGAGGGATGACAGACTTCGCTTCGAAGAATTGTGTCCCCTGCGAAGGCGGGATCCCTCCTCTGAGTGAGGCCGAGCGC
>Ga0315328_10001365_pt1 | contig 11233 bp, 13 predicted proteins | sample M120032315metaG_FD_203462 | JGI IMG/M metagenome (GOLD analysis project Ga0315328, IMG submission 203462) | Ammonia-oxidizing marine archaeal communities from Monterey Bay, California, United States - M1 200m 32315 | ecosystem: Environmental > Aquatic > Marine > Intertidal zone | place: USA... | reverse complement strand
TCTCGCTTTTGCCGCCGTCGCGACCGAGCGCATTGTCCTCGGCCCCTTACTCGAAAATCCCGTGGTGCGGCACCCGGCGGTCTTGGCGTCATCGATTGCCACCATCGACGAACTGGCGCCGGGGCGCGCCATCCTTGCCTATGGCGTCGGCGACACCGCCGTTCGGTTATTGGGAAAGCGTCCGGCCCGCGTCGCCGAGCTCGAGGAGGCCGTGCGATTGACCCGTGGCTTGCTCAAAGGCGACGGCATCGATGTCGGCGCCGCCAAGCCGGCCATATTGCGCCATGCGCGCGCCGTGTCGGTGTGGATTGCCGCCGGCGGCCCAAGGACGCTGCGGATGGCGGGCAGGATTGCCGATGGCGCCTTCATACGCGTCGGCCGGCACAAGGCCAACCTTGAAATATCGATCAACGCCGTGCGCAATGGCGCCCTTGAGGCGGGACGAAATCCCGACGAGGTGAAAATCGGTTTGATATTCCACACCATCATGACCGACGATCCGGAACGCGCCGCGCTCATGAGCCGATCCATGGCCGCGGGGTATTTCGAATATTCTCCGATGCTATTCGATCAGGCTGGTTTCGTTTGGGATGGGTCCGACGTCGAAGAGCTGAAAAAGCAGGTCTGGCCGGATTTTCATCATGCGGCCGACCTGACGGATTCGGGCCGGTTGGTTTCGTTCCTGTCAGACGAAATCGCCGAAGCCTTCGCGCTGTTCGGAACGCCGGATATGATTGCGGCGCAATTGAACCAGGTGCTCGATCTTGGGCACGATATCGACGTGGTCGTGCCGCATCCGGTGCCCACGCCACCGCCAGGCGGGGCTCGGCCGGACTATATCGAGCGTTTCGCCGGCGAGGTTATTCCGAAGCTGCGGGCACTGCGGGAAGCGGAGATCCCGCCAAATAATCCGCCGACCTAGAGCATTTTCGAATTGGAAATTCTCCGATTCCTAAAGATAGAGCAATTTTTCCAGTCACTTAGAATCGCTTCTCGATTCACAATTAATCGGATTTGCCCTAGCGTAGCCTTTTATCGTCCCGCCGGGGATTGGTCCCGGCATTCTTCACCCAGCTCCCGGGTCAGGACTTGAAATGACAGTCGGTCCTATTTCGAGGGTACGCAAATCCAGAGCAGAATTGACCGCCCGCCGAATACCGAGAGAACGAAAACCGGGGACATAATTCGTTCTTTCGGCGCCCTTGAAGGGCGCGAAATGCGTTTGCGTCCCTGCTAGTCCTGCGCGCGTGTCTACAGGAATGCGTCAAAGGCGGCCCAGCGATTATGTGCCGACGCCCATGTCATTTTGGCGGAGCGGGACGCATTCGCGCACTAGCGTGAGCAAAATTGTTAGGCCGCGTTGGCCTCTTCACGGCTGGGATTGGGCGCGCCAAAGAGGTCGCCCTGGCCATAATTGAAGCCGTATTCCTGCACCTCTATCACATCCGCTTCCTTTTCAATGCGTTCCACCACCAGGGAGATCTCGGAAACCCCGGACTTGGCCTTCAAGGGCCAGGGAAGGACCCAATCGATGCCGTCTTCGGGCAGGGTCAGGATCAGGCTGATGGGTACCTTGATAAAGCGGAATTTGGTCAAGGACAGGAATTCGAAATCAATATCCAGATCGTCCACCTGATCCATGGAAAAGCGAAAGCCCAATTCGCCCAGACGGCCCAGTTGCTGCCAGATGATTCGCGACAGAGCGGCCACCTCCGCCTGGGTAATCTCGAAGATCAGGCGCGCGGCGAGGGGCGGATTATGGGCCATGAAATCGATGAACTGGTTCAGGAGCTCCCCATCGTTCAAGGTATGGATGGAGATGTTGACGAAGAAATTCACATGATTCTGGCACTTTTCCGACGGCGCAGCAATTGCACGCAGCGCTTCAACAGCAGATTGTTGATGGTGCCGATCAGGCCTGCTCCTTGGCCACCTCGATATATTGCGCCGGGGTGACAATGCGGCCATCGGCGGTGCGGATGCGCGAAAAGGCTTCGTAATGGCGGGTGCGCCGTTGCGGCAGGCTGACGATGGGTTGCAGATAGAGATCTATGCGGTTGCTCTCCAAGGTCTCCCGGATATGACCCAGGATCTCCTCCTCGGCGATCCGCGACTCCACCGTGCGCGTGGTCACGGCCGCCGTGGCGCACGTTTTGGGGGCCGGGGCAGCCTTGGCGGAGCGACTGGCACCGGCCCTGCGCCGTTCCACATTGGCGGGCTTTGGCGGTTTTACGTCGCCGAATTGACCCAACTGTGATTGCAGTACCTTCATCTCGCGGACCGGGGCCTGGTTGGAGCCATCGGCCGCCATCTCCACCACCTCGCACAACACGGCCATTTCCTCGCGCGCCCGGGTAATGTCGGCTATCAGGCCCCGGTTGACCTCGCGCAATTCATCAATTTCGTCATAGACCTGATCCAGTTGCTCCGCCCCGTCCCGCTGCGCCAGGCGGCGGGAGATCATCTCGTGCAACACCGCCGCAGCCAGAAAACCGGCGCCGGCGAGCAGATAGCAGAGCATCGGATCCAAATGGGCCAACGAACGAGGCAACATGAACCCCGCCGCGGCCGCAGCCACGGCATAGGACGCTAGAAACAGAAAATGTGTCATAAACAACATACGACCTCAATTAAGTTGAGGTCCGCAGTCTGCCAGCCAGCGGTTTCATTATGGTTAATAAAATCTTGCCCCGCGCAAAGCGATCTTAGGCGATCAATCAGGCACCAGGTCCCGGGGTGCCAGATAAATCCGCCGCACGTCGGGGAAATTCTCCCGCAATTTTATTTCCAACTCCGCCGTTGCCGCTTCCACTTCCGCCGAGCCTAGGCCATCGGCGAAATCCAGGTCGGCGGCGAGGAGGATTTCTGCCGGGCCCAGATGCATGGTGCCCAGATTGGCCACCTTCACCACCCGCCGGTCGCCGTTCAACAGGGCGCGGCAGCCTTCCACGACCACCCCCTCCGCCGCCTCGCCAATCAACAGCGCCTTGCACTCATAGGCCAGAAACAGCGCAACGCAGGCCAGAACCAAGCCGATGGCGATGGCGGCGGCGCCATCCAGCCACGGCAGGCCCAAGTGCTGGCCCAGAAAGATCCCCGCCATGGCGATCATCAGGCCGATCATGGCGGCACCATCCTCGAACAGCACCGTGAACAGGGCCGGATCCTTACCCCGACGCACCGCCTCGAGAAAACCCATCTCGCCTTTTTGGACCAGAAACTGCCGCAGGGCAAACAGGCTGGCCCCGCCCTCGAAGACCATGGCCAGGCCCAATACAATATAGCTGACAGCGGCATTCTCGATCGGCGTCGGATTCAGAACGCCATGCACCCCTTCATAAATGGAAAACCCCGCGCCCAGGCCAAAAATCAGAATGGCGACGACGAAGCTCCAAAAATATAATTCCTTGCCATAGCCAAAGGGGTGTTTTTCATCCGCTGGCAGACCGGCCCGGTGCATGCCATACAACAACAGGGCCTGATTGCCGGTATCCACCATGGAGTGGATGGCCTCCGACAGCATGGCCGAGGAACCGGTGAAGGTCGCCGCGACGAATTTTGTCACCGCAATCGCCAAATTACCCGTCAGGGCCGCATAAACTGCTAATTTCGAAGAACCACTTGCCATCCCGTCATGCTATACCATTGCTGTGCCCCTCGGGCCACAATACACACCGTCATCCCCGGACGCAGCGAAGCGGAGACCCAGGGGATCCAGAGCCGCTGACACTGGAGATTGTAGCCTTGGATTGCCGGATCAAGTCCGGCAATGACATTATTGTTTTGGTTATCGTGTACTGTGTCCTTGGGCCGGTCTTATTGAGGAAGCCTATGAACGAACTACAGCAAAATAGTCTCGTCAGCGGACCCGCCGGCGCCCGGCTGACCACCGAAAGCCTGGGCGTTTCCCTGGTCCGCGAGGTTGGCAACGCGGGCATGGGCATCGATGACGTGGTCGCCCTTTGGTATGGCGAGCCCGACATGCCCACGCCCGACTATATCTGCCAGGCCGTCGCGGCCTTCCTGGCCCGGGGCGAGACCTTCTATACGGAAAACTTCAGCATCGACGAATTGCGCCAGACCCTGAGTGCCTACATGAGCGATCTGTACGGCCGCCGCATCGATAAAGAGCGGGCGGCGGTCACGGCGACGGGCATGAGCGCCACCAATCTGATGCAGCAGGTGCTGACCAACCCCGGCGATAACGTCATCATCTCCGCCCCCATCTGGCCCAACCTGATCGAAACCATCCGTATCGTGGGCGGCGAGCCGCGTTTTGCCTGGCTGCAATTCGGCAACCAGGGCTGGAGCCTGGATCTGGACCAAATGTTTGCCATGGTCGATGGCCGCACCCGTGCCATTATGATCAATTCGCCGTCCAATCCCACCGGCTGGGTAATGAGCCTGGAGGATATGCGGGCGGTGTTGGATTTCGGCCGCGAGCGGGATATCTGGGTGCTCAGCGACGAGGTTTATGCGCGCATGTACTACAAGGGCCGGGTAGCCCGGTCGTTCCTGGAAATTGCCGAACCGGACGACAAGCTGGTGGTGGTCAACAGCTTTTCCAAATCCTGGTGCATGACCGGCTGGCGCCTGGGCTGGCTGACCCGTCCACCGGCCCTGATGCCCACGTTGGAGAAGATGATCGAGTTCCACTATTCCTGCCCGGCGCATTTTTCCCAGGTCGCCGCCGTCACCGCCGTGCGGGATGGCGAGGATTTCGTGACCGAGACCGTTGCCCGCTATCACCAGGCCCGCGACTTGGTGATCGATAGGCTGGACGCCATGCTAAATGTGTGGGCACATCGCCCGGATGGGGCGTTTTATGCCTTTTTCGCCGTCGAGGGCATGGACGATTCCCTCGAGAGTTGTAAAGACATCCTGCGCCAGATCCATGTGGGCCTGGCGCCGGGCGCGGCATTTGGCGAAAGGGGCGAAGGCTTCATCAGGCTCTGTTTCGCCTCCACCCTTGCCCTCCTAGACGATGCCATGGATCGTATCGAACCCTGTTTTTAGTTGAGCACCGAAAATTGGCGCCAAATTTGAGTGCCAAAGTCGAACGTTGGGAGAGACCATCATGAAAGTTGTTATCACGGGCGGCGGCGGCTTCATCGGCCGCCAGTTGGCCAAGCGGATATTGGCCAGGGGCGAGCTAGCCGGTCCGTCGGGCGGCCGGGAAGCCGTTACCGAACTGGTGCTGTTCGACGCCGTGGCCCCGCCCGAGGGCGAATTCGACGACGACCGCGTCACCGTGGTGACGGGCGACATCACGAACGGCGAATTGGTCGCCTCCGTCATTGATGGCGACACCAACAGCATCTTTCATCTCGCCGCCGTGGTCAGCGCCGGCGCCGAGGCGGATTTCGATCTGGGCTACCGGGTCAACCTGGACGGCACCCGCAATGTATTGGAGGCGGCCCGAGCCGCAATTGGCACACCGCGCCTGGTCTTCGCGTCATCCTTGGCCGCATACGGCGGCGATGTGCCCGAAACGGTGCTGGACGGCACGCTGATCACGCCGGAGACATCATATGGCGCGCAAAAGGTAATCGGCGAATATCTGATCACCGATTACAGCCGCAAGGGCTTCCTCGACGGCCGGGCCATGCGCCTGCCGACTATCGTGGTGCGGCCGGGCAAACCCAACAAGGCGGCCTCTGGCTTTGCCTCCGGCATTATTCGCGAGCCCCTGAACGGCGTCCACATGGCCTGTCCGGTGACACCCGAAAGCCGCATGGCGATCATGTCGCCGCGCACGGTGGTGCAATGTTTCGTGCATATGCACGAGTTGGACGCCGCCCGGCTAGGCGCCTCCCGCGCGCTTTTGCTGTCGGGCTTCTCCGTCTCCATGGGCGCCGCGGCCAAGGCGGTGCGGGAAGTGCAAACCAACCGGGCCAAGGGCGAGATCACCTTCGATATTGATCCCGCCACCCAGGCCATCGTCGATGCCTGGCCCAAGACCACCCAATCGGACAAGGCGGCCGCACTGGGCTTCCCCGCCGATAGCAATATCGACGATGTCATCGCCGCCTATATTGAAGACGAGCTGGATTAAAGCAACGAATTGAGGAACAGAACATGAGTGGACGACTGGCCGGAAAACGCGCCTTCATCACCGCCGCCGCCCAAGGCATCGGCCGGGCCACCGCCGAGACTTTTCTGGCGGAGGGCGCCCAGGTCATCGCCACGGATATCAACACGGATATTCTTGGCCAGTTGTCGGGCGATGTCATTGTGGAGAAACTGGACGCTCGCGACGGCGGCGCCATTGGAGAAGCCGCGCAACGCCACGGCGCCGTGGATATTTTGTTTAACTGCGCCGGTTTCGTGCACAACGGCACGATATTGGAGAGTTCCGAAGATGAATGGGATTTCGCCTTCGACCTGAACGTCAAATCCATGTACCGGGTGACGAAGGCCTTCCTGCCGGCGATGATCGGGAACGGCGGCGGCAGCATCGTCAACACATCCTCCATCGCCTCGGCCGCCAAGGGCATTGTCAGCCGCTGTATCTACAGCGCCTCGAAGGCCGCCGTTACCGGCCTGACCAAATCCATCGCTGCCGATTATGTAGGCGTGGGCATCCGCTGCAACGCCATCGCGCCCGGCACCATCGACACCCCATCCTTGGGCGACCGCATTAACGCGGCGGACGACCCGGCCCAACAGCGCAAGGACTTCATCGCCCGCCAACCCATGGGCCGCCTGGGCACGGCGCAGGAAGTTGCCAATCTGGTGCTATTCCTGGCCTCGGACGAGAGTGCCTTTTGCACGGGGCAACTCTATACCGTCGATGGCGGGGTTTTGATGTAGCTGCCCACAATTGCACAAATGTGAGTAAATTTGGAGATTCTAACATGAGACGCACTCGTGGCTCGCGAACCATAGCCGACCAATTAGCCCTCGGTATGATCGACGGCGCCATGACCCTGTTCGGATTTGCCGTTCTCATCTTTCCTCTGGCCCTGTGGGCCGTACCCCAGCACGGGCCGTTGGCCAACACGATTTTCTATGTCGTTTTGTCCATTGGCTGCGGGTCATTTTTTGCCGTTATTGGCCTGGCCTATTTGAAGGGCCTGCTGTTTCCTGATCCTTCACCCCGCGGCACGCCCACGGGCGGGAAAGCCCGCCTGCAGGCCTATACAACCTGGTCGCAGTCACAAGATGACGTCCGCAGGGTAGAAAAACAACTAAGGTCAATCAAAGGCGGGCTGCTGCATGATTTAGGCTATATGGTGCGCGTTGCCTCACTACTGGTTACGGTCTTCGTGCTTTTTAATTTGGCAACATGGGCATTCATGGATTTCTACTACGGATCTACAAAGATTTTATCCCGTGAAGCGAGGTACGAATTGCTCCATCCAAATCCTTGGGGCTGGGGGAGAGAGAAATGAGGAGCTATTGACGACCCTTGCGATCGTGCGGGCTAAGGCCTGAAATATTCCTTTCCGGTCAATTCCTTCATGGCGTCGAAATAGTCTTCGTCATCCTCGATAGCGGAGAACATGATGTAATCTTCGTCGCTGACCCGCCGTCGCGCCGCCACGAATTCGACGGCGTCCTGGCCAACCAGATAGCGCAACTTGGGATCGTCGGTGGCGATGGCATGTTCGATGGTTTGCGCCACGTCGTCGACCGAGGCGGGCGTGCGATGGTTCAACTGGGATTGAATAGCGCCTTGAAGCGGCGACCATGCACCGCGTAGGGGCTGTCCAGGTTGAGCGGGCCTTGGGTCTTTTGAGTATTCTCGATCAGCGACGTGGGGATAACCCCCGATTCAATAACCGCCACCCTGACGTTGAAGGGCAGCATTTGCTACGCCAGGATTTCCGTCAAGGCCTCGACGGCATATTTTGTCGGGGCATAGACCGAATGCGCAGCAAATGCCATCTGTCCGGCAAGGGAACCGACGTTGATAATAGCGCCGGCGCCGCGTTCACGCATGCCTGGCAGAACCGCCTGTGTAACGGCGACGAGACCAAAGAAATTCGTTTCGAATACCCCTCTGAACACTTCCAGTGGCGTTTCTTCGAACGAACCACGGCTGGAAATACCGGCATTGTTGACCAGGATATCTATCCGGCCTACCGCCGCAAGCACGCTGCCGATGGCATTCTGGATTGAGCCTTCTTCGGTAACATCAAGCGTCAGCATGGCAATGGTGCCGCCGGCCTGTTCAACCTGCTCAATTGCCGCCTTCAGGTCATCCCCGGTGCCGGGATTGCGGACGCCCGCGTACACCTTGTGCCCGGCCTTGACCAGGCGAACCACCGTCGCCAGGCCGATGCCGGAAGAGGTCCCCGTGATAACCGAAACCGTCGTAGTGCTGCCCAGATATACGCGTCCTTATGCGTCCTTATGAGGGTTGATCAGGTATTTCTCGCCCGTGGCCTGCTTGCCATAGACGCCGATCGCTTCCGCCGTCAGCATTTCCGGCAGGGAGACCACTTGCGTGTAGTGGGAGGCGAAGGTGGTGTTGATCTCCGCCGCGACGCGCTGGCGCAGTCGGTTGATGACCTCGCCGCCGGCTTTCTGCAGGAACGGTGTCAGCAACCAGCCGCCGACGCCCCACATCATGCCAAAGCCACGGTTGAACTCGGTCGGGCCCCGGTCCAGGCCGCCGTAAATGTAGACCTGCTTGTAGGTGGATGAACCGTAGCGGCTGTATTCCGCCGCGTTGCGGTTGGCGGCGGCTTCCATGCAAGTCAGGATCTGCCCCGCAAGACGGCCACCGCCGATGGCGTCAAAGGCGATTGTGGCGCCGGTTTCGACCAGGGCGTCGGTCAACGCGTCCATGAAGTTGTCGGAGGATGTATCACAGACATGCTTGGCGCCAAGGCCTTGCAATGATGCCACCTGTTCTGGTTTGCGCACGATGTTGACCAGATCGACGCCGTCGGCAAGGCAGATCTTGTTCAGCATCTGGCCCAGGTTTGAGGCCGCCGCCGTATGCACCAGCGCCGTATGATCCTCCATGCGCATGGTTTCCACCATGCCCTGGGCGGTCATGGGATTGACGAACCACGATGCGGCCTGCGACGGCGTCACGCCGTCCGGCATTTCCAGGCATTGGCGCACCTTCACGCAGCGGAACTGGGAATACATAGAACCGCCGATGATGGAAACGGTCTTGCCCATCAGGGCCTGGGCCATCTCGGAGGCGCCAGCGGTGATCACCACGCCCGCCGCCTCGTTACCCACCGCCAGATCCTGATCCAGCCGCCCGGCCATGGACTTCATCAGGCTGTCGGGCACCGCCGCCGTGACGACCGCATCATCGCCCAGGCCGGAGTATTGCGCCGTTGTCATATCGGCGGCGCCGAACAACAAGCCCAGATCGGACGGATTTACGGGCGTCGCTTCGATCCGGACGACAATTTCATCGTCTTTTGGTTCGGGCACGGGCACCTGGGCCAGCATGATTTCAAGGCTGCCGCCGGATTTGATGGTGGAGCGTAGTTCTAGGGCCATTGTATAGGTTCCTGTATCTGTTCAAACGGAAAGGGTTTCCAAAATGGTGCCGTCCGTGGCGAAGGCGGTGGCCCGCAACGGGCCGGAGGGGGAGGCTGCCGCGTCGATGGTGATGCTATGTGGGGTAGATTGCACACCCTTGTAGGCGGTATCGAAACCCCGGATCACATATGTAAAATTTCCAAACGGCGCCGCCATGGTTTCGAAACCCTTGGTATTCCACCAAAAGGCATCGTTTTGTTTTTCCAGCGGTTTGGCGGGGTCGATGCCGGCGTTGACAAACAGCAGCCGACCATCCGAGGTCGGCGCGGCGGAGGCCAGGCCATGGAGGAATTCGTAGTGGCCTTCATGATCCTGAAACGCCTCCCGCAGCTCGGTCGTCCAGCGCGTGGTCACAACCACCCCGGCGCGGAATTTTGCCGGCGCCTCGACGGGATCGCCGCCATAGGCGCGCAAGGTCGCCTCTACCCCATGCTCCATCATCCACCTGAAGGTTTCGATGGGGCGCATGGCCCATTGTATTTCCAACAGCTTGACCCACATTTCCTCCTGGGCGCCGCGCAGATGGGCGACCTGGATACCGGGCAAATCCTTGCGGAAGCGCAGCAACTCGTCTACCGTGTCCGCCACCGCACCGCCATGGCCCATGTAGTTGCCCAGGTATACTAGGCAATCGCCACGCTCCAGCCGGTCGCCCAGGGCGCCATGTAGGGCCCGCAAGGCCTCCGCCTGTCCCAGCACGGCCGGAACGGCCCAAATTCGTTGCGTGGCATTGAGGGTAATAAGCATGACGGTAACTTATAAACGCTGGGCGCAAGATATCCAGCCCATGGGCCCCCGCCATGATATAAAATTCCACAAAACGCGGGAAGGATCAAAAATGACGGATATACAAATCGGCGTGGTGGGGTGTGCCGGCCGCATGGGGTTGAATCTATTGCGTCAAATCCATACCACGGATGGCTGCGCCATTGCGGCCGGCAGCGAGCGGCCGGGCCAAGAAGCTATTGGCCGGGATCTGGGCGAAATGGCGGGCCTGGGCGCGCTGGGCATTGCCGTCGGGGGGGAGCCGGGGGCCCTGTTCGAACGGTCGGACATCGTTCTGGATTTCACCGTACCCGCCGCCACCGTGGCCCATGTTGCCCTGGCGGTCGAAAGCAACACCAAAATGGTTATCGGCACCACCGGCACGACGGCCGCGGACGATGCCGCCATCGCGGCGGCCGCGCAATCCGTGGCGATCATGCGGGAAGGCAACATGAGCCTGGGCGTTAACGTCCTGGCGGTTCTGACCCGGCAGATGGCCGGCTATCTGGACGCGGATTTCGACATTGAAATCGTCGAGATGCACCACCGCCACAAGGTCGATGCCCCCTCGGGCACGGCACTGCTTTTGGGGCGGGCCGCCGCCAGTGGCAGGGGCGTGGCGCATGATGATGCCATGCAGGGCGGCCGCCATGGCATTACGGGGGAGCGCCGGCGCGGCGATATTGGCTATGCATCCCTACGCGGGGGCAATGTTGCGGGCGAACACAGCGTCGTATTCGCCGCCGATGACGAGCGGGTGGAACTGACTCACAAGGCCACGGACCGGGCCATCTTCGCCCGCGGCGCGCTGGCGGCGGCGCGCTGGCTGGCGGACCAGAAACCGGGGCTGTACGGCATGGCCGATGTCCTCGGATTATGAAGACTGTGGGCTATAGCCCGATGAACGCTTTTGTGACGGTCGAATTAGTGGTGGCCAATTTGGCGCAGGGCGGCG
>Ga0315328_10001354_pt1 | contig 11269 bp, 10 predicted proteins | sample M120032315metaG_FD_203462 | JGI IMG/M metagenome (GOLD analysis project Ga0315328, IMG submission 203462) | Ammonia-oxidizing marine archaeal communities from Monterey Bay, California, United States - M1 200m 32315 | ecosystem: Environmental > Aquatic > Marine > Intertidal zone | place: USA... | reverse complement strand
TAGAAACAGCGGAAACAGTTTCTAAGCGATATAACGTTTCTCGCGATCAGCAAGATGAATATGGACTGCAGAGTCAACAGCGCACCGCAGCAGCGCAAGAAGCTGGAAAATTTGATGACGAAATCGTCCCACTCGCTTCTAAAATGGTATTTGTCGACAAAGAAACTAAACAACAAAGCGTGCACGATGTAGAACTGGAGAAAGACGAGGGGAATCGCCCCACTACCACATTGGAAGGGCTTTCAGGATTAAAGCCTGTATTCGAAGGCGGTGTAATTACAGCGGGTAATGCTAGTCAACTTTCTGATGGCGCCTCTGCATCAGTGTTAATGGATAGCAAACTTGCCGAACAAAAAGGCATTGAGCCCTTAGGTGCCTATCGAGGTGTAGCTGTCGCAGGTCTGGACCCAGACGAAATGGGTATTGGGCCAATATATGCGGTACCAAAACTTCTGCAAAGAAATAATCTAAAGATGGACGATATTGGCCTTTGGGAATTAAACGAAGCTTTTGCCGTGCAAGTCATCTATTGCCGCGACACGCTTGGCATTCCTAATGACTTACTCAATGTAAATGGTGGTGCAATATCAATTGGCCACCCTTACGGTATGAGCGGTGCGCGGATGGTAGGGCATGCCTTAATAGAAGGTAAACGGCGTGGTGCCAAATACGTAGTCTGCACAATGTGTGTAGGTGGCGGCATGGGCGCCGCTGGTCTATTCGAAGTCTACTAGCTAGATTTCTTGGATACACACCGAATCGATAAAACTAATTATGGCTGCCTCATCAAAATCCGATGAAGGCAGCCTTTGGCTGTTACTAGACAATAATTTATCTTCATTAATATTGTTCAACAGAAAGCTGCCAAATTCATCCACGACTTGATTCTGAAATTCTTCATCTACAGATAAATATAATTCAACGCGATCATCGAGATCACGCAAAAAACTGAAACTTAGCCCAGCCCTGTCTTCAATGGTCATCCGTCCATTTTCTGGATCCATATAAAACTGACACATTGGGGAATAGCGATTAAATCCGCTACTAAATTGATCGTAATAATAATCCAGCAGGTCAATGAACGCTTCCAAGTCAGCACCATCAATTCCAGGATTATTAACTAGGCGCCCAGTATTTCGAAATGATTGCAATGTTGAGGCTATGTAACTAAAGCTTGCCTCCGCTCCAGCAATGGTTGATTGAGCACTAGAAGCATTTGCTATAAGAAAGAAAAGTATAAATGTAAAATTAAATAGAATGGCTCTCATAGTATAAATATTACTCTCTTAAAGCTTGTTCCGGACCTACTATGTTGTAAGGGTTTCCATAAAGATCTCGAATGATTCCGGAAATCCCCCATGGCGCTTCAGTAGGAGGATCGATAATTTCAACGCCTTTCTCTTCCATAGCTTTCATTTCAGCAACACAATCATCCGTCCGCAGAACAGTCATCAAGTTATTACCGACTCGAGATTTATCATCGGCGTTGAGAGCCAACACTAGAACAAGTTGTATAGCAGGGTTTTCGATTGGCGAGACTGTTAACCACCTTAAATTAGGAACAACATCGTTATTATCCATTACAACTTCCATTCCCAACCTATCTACATACCAATCCAGCGCCTGATCTTGATCATCAACATAAACGGTTAGGTGAGAAATTGCTTGGATTGTCATGAGGGATCCATAAAAAACTCAGTCATTAATTGAAGGTTTAGACCTTAGGCTCTTCTGATTTCCTGCTTTCTTTTTTTCATTCATACGCTGATTGCGAGAAGCTTTACTAGGTTTTGTAGGGATTCTTTTCTTAGCTGATTGCGTTACATTGCGTACTAGAAGGTTGAGCCTTTGAATTGCATCTTGCTTATTCTTTTCCTGACTTCTAAACCTTTGGGCTTTAATTAAAACTATTCCATCTTTAGTAATTCTATTATCCCTGAATTTTAATAGTCTTTTTTTGGCGAACTCCGAAAGACTAGACTTGTTAATATCATATCGAAGTAAAACTGCCGTCTCGACTTTGTTTACATGCTGTCCGCCTGGACCGCTAGCTCTTATCGTCTGGAATTCGAATTCTGTGCTGGGAAGAGTATTCTTAGACATGTCCAGGCCAATGATCAAAACTGATTTATCGTGCTACATATTATCTACTTAATTGCTAATTAATTCGCCACCCGAATTCATATAAATATGGATTTCTTGATTCACACAGCTAGCTAGGTTAAGGTCTTAATTCACCAAATTTATAGACTTACACGGGTGAAATATTTCATAAATTACTCAATTAAAATAAGAAGTTACCTATGAAAACGAGGAATCTATTCCGAATTTCAGCGCTTTTCTTCCTGCTTAACATAAGCGGCGTCATTCAGGCACAAGAGCCTGTTCGGCTAGCCTTCATGGACCCACTCACTGGAGCTTTTGCTTCAGTCGGTAATAGTGGCTTAAAACAGCTGCAATTTGCCGCAGATTATTTTTACAATTCGCAGGGTGGAATTCTGAATGGACGCATGATAGAGATCGTGCCCCTTGATAACAAACAATCTCCGACAGAATCACAACTTCAATTTCGCCGAGCAGTCAGCGAAGGAATCCAGTACATTTTTCAAGGCAATGGTTCCGCTGTTGCGAATGCATTAAACGACACGATAAAACGCCACAACCGACGTAACCCTGGCCAAGAGATTTTGCAAATTAATTATTCTGCTGTAGACCCCATCCTAACGGAAGAAAACTGTAGCTTTTGGCATTTCCGATGGGATGCTCACGCAAATATGAAGTTAAATGTGCTAACCGACTACATTGCAGATAACCAAGACATAAAATCCGTCTACATTATTGGTCAAGACTACTCATTCGGTCAGGTTGTCGCTGATACTTCGATCGAGCTACTGCAACAGAAACGTTCTGACATCGAAATTGTTGGAAATGAGTTCCATCCTATTGGGCAAGTAAAAGATTTTACGCCCTATGTAACTAAAATTGTTTCTTCTGGAGCTGATGCAGTAATTACGGGGAATTACGGTGCTGACATGGTTTCTCTAGCTCGCTCTATAATTGACAATGGGCTTAATATTCCAATTTACACTTTTTATGCTGCCTATGATGGCATCACTGCAACTCTAGGTGAGGAAGGCAAGAATAGAATTCGCTTGATTCACAACGAAGTCTCAAACCCTTATCCCACAGAAGAACGTAGAGCATTTGTCCGAGCATTTAAAGCCGCGAATCCGAATAATGATGTTACGCAGCCGCGAATTACTAATGCTTTAATGATGATCGTGAATGCTATGGAAGAAACTCAAAGCACTGACCCCTACGATGTGGCTTTAGCACTAGAAGATATGCGTTTCACAACTTTAAGTGGCGAAGAGATCTGGATGCGCGGAGAAGATCATCAAATTTTCCAATCGCTGCATATCTCGGTCCACACTGATGAAGGCATAGAGTTTGATGCTGACAACTCAGGATTTGGGCTTTTCAGTGAGTTCAACGTCCCTGCAGAAGAAACAATAGTGCCTGTTAATAACTGTCGTATGCGACGCCCAAGTCGTTAGGTCAGAAGTTAACTAAAAGCGACCCTCTCGAACAACAGGATCACTTAATTCCTTATGCTAGACGTTTTTATATTCGCCACCCTTAATGGCCTGGTAACGGGTCTGCTGTTGTTCATGCTAGCCAGCGGACTAACACTTATTTTCAGCATGATGGGTGTCTTAAATTTCGCTCACGCCAGTTTTTATATGTTGGGTGCTTATTTCGCCTACTCTGTGAGTTTACAATTCGGCTTTTGGACCGGTTTGATTCTGGCTCCAATAATCGTCGGACTTCTAGGAGCAATAGTTGAGCGTTATGGCCTACGACGCGTGCATCAACATGGACATGTGGCTGAGCTGGTATTCACCTTTGGATTAGCTTTTCTTATTGAGGAAGCGGTTCAGTTCTTCTGGGGTCCTGATACTAAAAATTATCAATCACCAGACCTTTTGGATTTTCCACTGTTTACGCTATTCGGCCAAGAGTTTCCTGCCTACCGCGGATTCATGATTGGTATATCAATCTCAATTTTTATTGGTCTTTATTATGTTCTTACTAAAAGTAGAGTTGGCATCATCATTCAAGCGGCAATTACTCATCCTCATACTGTTTCGAATCTCGGTCACAATGTTCCACTAATATTCATGGGAGTATTTGGAGTAGGTTCTGGCTTGGCTGGACTTGCTGGAGTAATAGCCGGCCCTGTCCTTACTACTTTCCCCGGCATGGCAGTTGTTCTAGGAAGTATTGTTTTTGTTATTGTTGTAATTGGAGGTCTTGGCTCATTAGCGGGCGCCTTCATTGCCTCAATCATGATTGGTTTATTGCAATCCTACGCTATCGCCTCAGATGTAGGCATGCCGGACCTGCTTAATCTATTAGGATTCGAATTCGACAGGAATCATCCATTAACAGACTTGTGGACGTTAACGTTACCGCAAATCGCACCCATCCTTCCCTACTTACTACTAGTCTTAGTGCTGATTTTTAGACCAACCGGCCTCCTAGGGAAACGGGAACAATGATGATATTTCTCAAAAAGTCTATCGTTTGGGTTGGCTACCTAATAGTTCTATTGATCCTGCCACAATTCTTTGATTCGGTGTTGGCGGTTTCTATATTTAATCAAATGGCAATCGCTATCGTATTTGCTTTGAGCTACAACATGCTGCTGGGTCAAGGCGGCATGCTCTCCTTCGGACATGCTGTCTACTTTGGTCTAGGCGGGTTTTTAGCAGTTCATGCTCTGATCATGATCGAGTCAGAGACGATCTACTTTTCTATTATTTGGATTCCTCTGGTTGGTGGTTTATTTGGATTACTTGCAGCTCTTTTTATAGGTACATTTTCTACCCACAAGGCTGGAACTGTGTTCGCCATGATCTCACTAGGAATTGGTGAGCTGCTGGCAGCGTCCTCCCTTATTTTTGTCAGCTTTTTTGGTGGAGAAGCAGGCGTCAGCGGCGATAGAACCTTTGGTCCATCCTTTTTTGGTGTGGAGTTTTTCCAAGATATTGAAATTTACTATCTCGGGGCCGTTTGGGTGTTTATCGCAACCTTATTTATGTATTTATTTACTCAAACTCCAGCTGGAAAAATGGCCAATGCAGTACGCGACAATCCAGAACGAGCTGAATTCATTGGCTACAGTGCAAAGCAAGTGCGTTACATTTCATTTTGTGCCTCAGGGTTATTTGCCGGAGTAGCTGGCGGGTTATTCGCACTTAATTATGAATTTATCACTGAAGAGAACCTGAATGCCGCGACATCTGGTCGCGTGCTATTAATGGCCTACATTGGAGGTCTTGGCTATTTCATCGGGCCAATTCTAGGTGCAGTTATCCTTACTCTTATGAATTCGTTGCTTAGCAATTACAGCGATCTGTGGATGCTCTATCTGGGTATTATGTTCTTACTCACTGTGTTGTTTCTGCCTCGAGGATTCGCTGGTTTTATTATGATGCATCAGCTTGCATGGGTGCGTCATACAATGAAAAGTTTAGTCGTACCTTACTTACTAACCGGCTTACCAGCTTTATTGTTTATTCTCACCTGTATTGGCTTGATCGAATTGAGTCATACAGGAGAAACTGAACTCAATTACTTAGGCTTTAGCTTAGATCCTACTGCCGCTATAGATTTTGTTTTGTTAGGAATGATTGCTGGAAGTTCGTTACTCTTGACCAAAAAATCACTTCCACAATTGCGCAAGGCTTGGGAATCTGCGAATGAAATCCCTGAAGACGCACCAAGCGAGAAATTGGAATGACTGTTCTAGCACTTAATAATGTGACAAAGAATTTTGGTGAAACGAAAATTATTCGTAGCGTCACTTTAAATATAGAGCAGGGCGAGAAACATGCAATCATTGGCCCTAATGGCGCTGGGAAATCGACGCTCTTCCACTTAATTAGTGGGTTGTATAACGTGACCAGTGGCAGTATTCACTTCAAAGAACAAAATATTCAAAACAAGCGACCTTATGAAATAAATCGACTTGGTCTCGCCCGCAGTTTTCAGGTAACAAATATTTTTGCTCGTATGAATGTGTTTGAAAATATTCGCTGCGCATTACTCTGGTCCAGTGGCTACCGCTACTCATTCTGGAATTTTCTAGGAAGACAGAAAGAATTAAATGAAAAAACCATTCAAGTCCTAGAACAGATTGGTCTTAAAGATAAAATGCTTATTCCTGCTGGTGAACTCGCTTATGCCCAGCAACGAGCGCTAGAATTAGGCATTACCATAGCAAGTGGCGCTGAGGTGATCATGTTAGATGAACCGGTAGCAGGTATGAGCCACTCTGAAGCGCAGAATACTGTTGAACTAATACGTAGAATTACGGAAGGCAAAACTTTAATTATGGTGGAACACGACATGAATGTCGTATTTGATGTTGCTGATCGAATTTCCGTTTTGGTATACGGTGAAATAATAGCCAGTGATGCACCAGAAAAAATTAGAGTCAATGCCCAAGTGAAAGAAGCATACTTAGGCGAGGCTGCTACTAATGCTTAATGTAAAAGACCTTCATGCTTATTATGGGAAAAGCCATATCCTTCAGGGTGTTGATTTCAACATTGAAGAGGGAGAAATTGTCAGTTTGCTTGGCCGCAATGGTGTCGGTCGTTCAACGACTGTTAAAACCATCATGGGTGAAGTTGAACCAAAAGGCTCAATACAATTTAAAGGCCAAGAAATTGCCGGGAAAAAGAGTTTTGAAATAGCTAATCTTGGTCTTGGTTACGTCCCTGAAAATAGAGATATCTTTCCGACGCTAACTGTCCGGCAGAACTTATTACTAGGACAAAAATCCGGAACCAATTCCGGGCGATGGAATATAGAGGAAATGTTCGACATGTTTCCTAACTTAGGTGAACGCGCAGAAATTAATGGTGGTGTATTAAGTGGCGGTGAACAGCAAATGTTGTGCATGTGCCGAACGTTAATGGGTGATCCTGAGCTTATAATGATTGATGAGCCCACCGAAGGGTTAGCGCCCAAAATTGTTGAGCAAGTTGCAAACCTATTAAAAGAGATAGCCAATCGAGGCGTAGCCATTCTCTTAGTAGAACAAAAACTCTCTATAGCATTCACAATTTCTCACCGGCTCTACGTAATGGGTCATGGACAAATAGTTTATGAGGGTACGCCTGAAAGCCTAAGGCAAGCAGATGACGTACGAGCAGAATGGCTCGAAGTCTAGGCCTAACAAAAAAACTGGGTAAATTCTTCGTCACAAATTTTCAACTAAATACATGCTAAGCTACAAAATGCGTCTCAGTAGGTGCTTACATGATTACTACCCGATTTTTAGTTCCGCTACTTCTTCTAATTTTTGCCGCTCCTACGCACGCCTGGGATAGAGTTGGGCATAGAATCACTAGCGCTGTTGCCCTCCGCTTTCTTAGCGAAGAGAAAAAAGAAACATTAATAGAAATTCTGGCCTTGCATCCCCGCTACCAAGAAGATTTCCTCAATCAGATTCCAGAAATCGTAGATCAGTCAAACAGACAGGAACTCTCCTCTTGGTTATTAGGTCAAGCTGCTTACTGGCCAGACATAGCTAGAGGCTTGCCAGGGACAGAGAGGTCGCGCTTCAATCGTCCTGCTTGGCACTTCACCGACGGCGCTTGGCTGCGAGGAGCAGCACAGACTCAAGGAAACGTGTATCTCGATAGGTCTCCCTCTCCTGGAATTGCAGGAGAGACGCCAACTTTAATCTTGTCCGAATCACAAGTGCACAATGTAATTACTGCCATTGACTTCAATACCCGAGTGCTTCTAGACCAACAAGAATCTGCTACAGCGCGTGCAATTGCCTTGTGCTGGGTGCTCCATTTAATAGGGGATATTCACCAGCCTTTGCACACTGGATCTTTGTTTACCCCTTTGCTTTTTCCAGACGGCGATCGAGGCGGTAATGGAATTCGAACTGGAACTCGCAGCAATCTGCACGCAGACTGGGACCGAGCTTCTAGCAGCGGAGGCTTTAACGAAAACTTACCCTTAGTGCTGAATTCGATTGCCGGCTATGCAGACTCTTCCATTGCTGGCATAAGCTCAGATTCAACGGTCTGGATGGCAGAGAGTCGAGAAATTCTGAATCTCGTTGTCTACAGTGACTCAATAAAATCTGCTATTCGAGATGCGGAAGAAAACAATAATGAATTAGCCACCCAACAACTTAGTCCTGAGTACCTAGTTGGAATGCAAGGTATTGCCAGACAGCGTCTAGGTCTAGCAGGATTGCGCCTTGCTATATTTTTTGAGAATGAATTGCCATAAGTTTTGCGCCAACATTCGGAAAAATTAGCGTTTACAATCAAACAACTTAGCTATTCCGCGACCACTAATACCCAGAAATTGTTTTTATTTAGCGTTACAGAAGAAAATGATTGGCGATATACTTCTCACCAAGATTGATCAACTCTGGTATGAAGTATGGCTAATGGAAACAATCAAAAAAGAGACGGACTGCGAATTCTATTCCCCACCCTGATCTACGAAGGCTGGTTCCCAAACTTCTCTTCAATTCAGCAACAACTTGTGGCTTTTAATCGAAAATTGAGAGAAGACGATCGTGAAGGCAGGAAAGAATCATCAAGAGAGTATTCAACTGGGTTTACTTCTTATTTTTCTCGCCAAGACCTTTACAAGTTACCAGAACTTCAACCCTTGTTTCAGTTTTTACAACAAAGTGCAAACAACTATGCACAACAACACCATTGGGACACTCAGAATTATACCCCGATGATCAATTCCTTATGGGGCAATATCAATTCTCAATACAGTTTTCATCCAGAACACGTTCATCCCTATTCACACATCAGTGGTGTTTTCTATGTAGACACACCAGCAGGAAGCCCGCCAATTACATTTAAAGACCCACGAGTAGGGCGATGGATGATGCCTCCAACGGCCGATGGTGCCCGACCTGAAAATACCTTCAACGCAGCCGTCGCGCCGGAATCAGGCAAACTTTTAATGTTTCCTTCATGGCTAGAACACGGGGTGGGACAAAATATGGATGATATAGAACGTATCAGCATGTCCTTCAACTTCGAAATGCGTCAAAAACAAACTTCATAAAAACCTACTTTGCCATGAGCCAATTCGCGATGCACATGTGAGCCTTTCTTTTTACGGAGCATCGCACTTTAGCGCCAGGAAAGGGACGCTGACAAAGTTTAGGACTCAAAAAGTAAACTTTCACAAACAACAATCGAAAAAAAACGGCGATGTCACCATCGCCGTTTTCCGTTTTACTGAACTAAATCAGTAATTAGAACCGCCATAATGCTCTGGCATAAATACGTCGACCACGTGGGTCAAACACCGTTGCATCATAGTTTAGGCCACCGACTTCACGATAAGGTAAATCCTCATCAAACATATCGAGAACACCAACTGTGAATACAGTGCTACCTAAAGCGCCATTGTCCCAGTCATGGGTATATCGGTATTGGACATCCCAGGTTTGGTAGCTATCGATCTTCTTCGTGAGCAGTGATCTCACCAGATCGTTAGCATTGACATAGGCAATATCGTAAGTCAGATCCCTATAGGAACCGATGTGACGGTTGATAAGAGTTAGACCGTGGCGATCCCGCTGCCAACTAAAGGTAAGGTTACCCTTGTTGTCTGGCAGGGATCGAACGTGATTGCCGTTGCCGGAGGTACCGGCAGCATTCATTACTCCGGTATCCAACAAGCCTCGCTCCAGTCCTGGCACACCGATTAGCTCGTAGTTGTGCACGTGGGTGTAATCGGAACTGACGCGGAATCGGCCCAAGTCAGTCTCCCAACTGTAACCAAGCTTTACGTCAACACCTTCTGCCTCAATCTGACCAGCATTAATAGCCGCTAGCGTTAAAGTGATCATACTGGCATTTTCGCTTCTAAATGCCCGGCTAATGCCAACCCCTTGTGTCAGGTCCGTGTAAAGAGCTGGATTTACCACACAATTTAAACGCTCGTCTGAATCGACACCATACTGGGTCGCCAGATCATTAGGATTACAAGGTATATCCAATACGTCATTATCAGATCCAATGGAATCGTTAAGAATGTAGTTATTAGGATCTCCCACAACTGCCTTGAACCTTTCGATCTCTGGCTGGACTGCAGAAATACCTGGTTCGGGTAATACCCGATCCTGCACATCAAATTTCCACGCGTCCGCTTGTACACTAAGACCTTCCAGGTCCCCACCTGGAGTCCAAATGAAACCGACACTGTAGGTGTCAGCAGATTCGTTACCCACATACGGTGCAGGGCCACCCACGGTATAACTGAATTCCGCTTCGCCATTTTCTGGGGTCGGAGGGATCAAGCCCGCTCTTACCCTCTGATTCGAGATAGGATCATAGAAAACGGTGGAACTCGCTTCCAGCCCTTCCTCGACGATGCCGATGTTCGGCGCGCGGAATGACTGAGAGAATGAACCTCTAACTAAGAGATCGTCAGTGGGCCGCCAGCTAATAGCAAACTTAGGCGAAACTTCGCTGCCTATATTACCCCCATAATCCTCATACCTAACAGCGATCTGAGTTTCAACGCCTTCCATGAATGGTAACGCTAACTCAACAAATGCTGCGCGAGTTGACCTCGTATGGTCGAAGTTAAAAATACACATCGAGCACTCGAAATTGTTATTCACGTAATGATAATCATTGGGTACGCCAGCTGAATCATACCCAAGAATCGCATTAAGACCCGGGTAGTTCATCGAAGGCGCTCTAGAATGTGCCTTCCTCTCCCGGTACTGACCACCCAGTGCGATTGCCGCAGGACCGCCGGCCATATCGAATAGTTCACCACCGACAACGGCATCGACCACAGACAGCTCATTACGCTTATCTGCTCTGAGCACAGTTTCATTTAACCAAGCCATCAATTCCGGCGAGTTAGCCACATCGGGATTTGTAAACTGAGTCAGGTAAGGGTTGTAAAACTCACACCCACCTTGACCCTGATTGTTACTGGTCAGTGCATAGGACAGACTCTCGCGGGTTGTCAAAACGTATCCCGGGAAGAAGGTCTGAGTATAACCATCGCCGTAGTAATCCCAGGCAGTAGGTAGGGCGCCGCCCCAAGGACCTTTCTGACCCTGCCAGTCAAAATCTGGCACACCATTAGGGGTACAATTTGGTCCCCCTAAACCATTCGCCGCCATTTCGGTACGCGTACGATTAAAGGTCTGATAGGTCTGCTCATTGTTGGATGAACT
>Ga0315328_10001345_pt1 | contig 11310 bp, 8 predicted proteins | sample M120032315metaG_FD_203462 | JGI IMG/M metagenome (GOLD analysis project Ga0315328, IMG submission 203462) | Ammonia-oxidizing marine archaeal communities from Monterey Bay, California, United States - M1 200m 32315 | ecosystem: Environmental > Aquatic > Marine > Intertidal zone | place: USA... | reverse complement strand
AATCTCATGGTTTGCTGGGCGGCATCGTCCAAGCACCAGCAGGCATTCTGGTTGACAGCCTGGGCCCGCGCCGGGTTCCGCCTTGCGGCCCGGGGTCCCGCGTTTTGCCTATGCCGCCGCCACCAGCCTGTCGTTGATCGTCAGGCCGCCATCGGTAGCCGAGACATTTATGGTCTCCCCATCCGCGATGACACCCTCCAAAATCAGGCCCGACAAGGGATTCTGCAATTGCCGTTGGATCACCCGCTTCAGGGGCCGGGCGCCGTAGACCGGGTCATAACCGGCCTTGGCCAACCAACCGCGGGCCGGGGCGTCCAGGGATAGGGTCAATTGCCGGTCGGCCAGAAGCGCGGTGAGGTGGCGCAGTTGGATGTCCACGATACCGCCCATGTGTTCCCTGGCCAGGCGGTGGAACAACAGGGTTTCGTCCAAACGGTTGAGGAACTCAGGCCTGAAATGCGCTTGCACCATGGCCATGACGCTGTCCCGGGCGGCTTCCGAATCCTCGTCCTCGCCCAGGGCGGCGAGGTATTCGGCGCCCAGGTTGGAGGTCAGGATAATAATTGTATTGGTGAAATCCACCGTGCGGCCCTGGCCGTCGGTCATGCGTCCGTCATCCAGCACCTGCAGAAGGACGTTGAAGACGTCGCCGTGGGCCTTTTCCACCTCGTCAAACAATATCACCTGATAGGGGCGCCGGCGCACGGCTTCCGTCAGGGCGCCGCCCTCGTCGTAGCCCACGTATCCCGGCGGCGCGCCGATCAGACGGGCCACGGCGTGTTTCTCCATGTATTCCGACATATCAATGCGGGTCATGGCCCCTTCGTCGTCGAACAGAAATTCCGCCGAGGCCTTGCACAATTCGGTCTTGCCCACACCGGTGGGACCCAAAAACAGGAACGAGCCAGTGGGCCGCGAGGGGTCTTGCAATCCGGCCCGGGCCCGGCGCACGGCATTGGAGACGGCGGCCAGGGCTTCTTCTTGGCCGATCACGCGCTCGCCCAGGCGCTGTTCCATGGCGAGGAGCTTGTCCCGTTCGCCGGCCAGCATTTTTTCTACGGGAATGCCGGTCCAGCGCGCCACGACGGCGGCAATATCTTCCTCGCCCACCACTTCGCGCAGCATATGTGCACCACCATTGGTGCCGGTGGACTCCGCCTCGGCAATGCGTTTGTTCAGATCGGGAATAACGCCATAGGTCAATTCTGAGGCACGTCCCAGATCGCCTTGCCGCTGGGCGGCCTCCGCTTCCATGCGGGCATGTTCAAGCTGCTCCTTGAGATCCTGGGCCTCGCTGAGTTTATCCTTTTCCCTTTGCCAGGCGGCGGTCAGCGCGGCTGAGCGGCTTTCCAGATCGGCCAGCTCGCTCTCCAATTTGTCCAGACGCTCGGCCGAGGCATCGTCATCTTCTTTCTTCAGGGCCTCGCGCTCGATCTTCATCTGGATGATGCGTCGGTCCAGCTCGTCAATTTCTTCGGGCTTTGAATCCACTTCCATGCGGATACGGCTGGCCGCCTCGTCCATCAGATCAATGGCTTTGTCGGGCAGGAAACGATCCGCGATGTAACGGTTGGACAGGGTCGCGGCGGCCACCAGGGCGCCGTCGGAGATGCGCACGCCGTGGTGCAGCTCATACTTCTCGTTCAGGCCGCGCAGGATGGAAATTGTGTCTTCCACGCTCGGCTCCAGCACCAAGACCGGCTGGAAGCGGCGGGCCAGGGCAGCGTCCTTTTCAATATGCTTGCGGTATTCATCCAAGGTCGTGGCCCCGACGCAATGCAACTCGCCCCGCGCCAGGGCCGGCTTCAACAGATTGGAGGCATCCATGCTTCCTTCCGCCGCGCCAGCACCCACAAGAGTGTGTAATTCATCAATGAACAGCACGATTTCGCCCGCCGCGGCCTCGATCTCCGCGAGGACGGCCTTCAACCGCTCCTCGAACTCGCCGCGAAATTTGGCCCCCGCGATCAGGGCGCCCAGGTCGAGGACCAACAGGCTTTTGTTCTGCAGGCTCTCGGGGACATCGCCGTTGATGATGCGAATGGCCAGACCTTCGACAATGGCCGTCTTGCCCACGCCGGGTTCGCCGATAAGTACGGGATTGTTCTTGGTCCGCCGCGAGAGCACTTGCACCGTGCGGCGGATTTCCTCGTCCCGGCCAATCACCGGGTCCAGCTTGCCCTCCCGCGCCGCCTCGGTCAGGTCGCGGGCATATTTCTTCAAGGCGTCATAGGCATTTTCCGCCGTGGCGCTGTCGGCCGTGCGGCCCTTGCGCAGATCGTTTATGGCGCTGTTCAGGTTCTGCGGCGTCAGACCGGCTTTCCCCAGCGCTGCGGCGGCCGGGGTGGAGGTCGCCAGGGCCAGGGCGAGGAGCAGACGTTCCGCCGTGACATAGCTGTCGCCGGCTTTGTCGGCGATATCCTCGACCGATTCAAATAGCCGCCCGGTTTCGGCCGCCATATAAAGCTGCCCCGCGCCGCTGCCTTCCACTTTTGGCAGTTTCGCCAGTGCTTCATCGTTGAGCTGACGGGCCAGGGCGCCATCGCCCCCCGCCGCTGCGATCAGCGAGGCGGCCATGCCCTCGTCATCGTCGAGCAGTACCTTGAGCAGATGTTGTGGGGTGAATTGCTGATGCCCGGTCCGTTGCGCCAGGGTTTGGGCCGTTTGCACAAAACCACGGCTGCGTTCCGTGTACTTTTCGAAATCCATGCTGTCATCCTTCCAGGCACGCCTCATACAACCCTGAAAGAGGGCTAGTAATCAACGCCTTGCAGTTAATCCCCGGTCCTTCTATGAAGCAACCATAGGATCTCGTTACACTTTCTGAATATGGTGTTGCCAAAGCGCAACACAAGACCCAAAAACTGCATTATTCGGGACCATCATGAGCCACATCGCGCAAATATTCCGTTACCCCGTGAAAGGATTAAGCCCGGAAGCCATGACGGCGGCCCTGTTGACGCCGGGCCGCTGCATCCCCCTGGACCGGGCCTTCGCCCTGGCCCATGGTTCGACCCAATTCGATACCGCAAAGCCGAAGTTTCTGCCCAAGACGAAATTTCTGATGCTAGCCCGCAACGAGCGTTTGGCCGCCCTTCGCAGCCGCTATCTTGACGACACCAAGGAATTGGTAATTGAGCGCGAGGGCAAGCAGGTGGCCCGCGGCCGCCTCGACCTGCCCGTGGGCCGGCAAATGATTGAGCAATTCTTTGCCGCCTATATGGGGGACGAGGTACGGGGCAGTCCGAAATTGCTCCGCGCCCGGGACCATACCTTTTCCGATGTGCCGCGCCATTGTCTCTCGCTGATCAACATTTCCTCATTGCGGGAGTTGGAACGAGTCATGAAACTACCGCTGGACCCGTTGCGGTTTCGCGCCAACCTGTATTTCGACACCGGCATGCCGTGGCAGGAGTTCGATTGGTGCGGCAAGGAATTTAAGATTGGCGAGGTCGTGGTCAGGGGTCTGTCGCCAATCGAACGATGTGCGGCGACCAACGTAAATCTGGAAACCGCCGCCCGGGATGCCAATATCCCCCTGCATTTGCTACGGGCTTTCGGCCACGGGGACATGGGTATCTATATCGATGTTGTTGCGGGCGGCACAATTAAGCCGGGCGATACGGTTACCCCGCCCCGATCGGCGGCACATTGACGTAGCGCACCTAGATGGGCGACAAATCCCAAGCACCGTGAATACGGTGGCCGGCCGTCAGCTAGGTTCCACGTCTTTTACCACGGGTACGGGCGCGGATGTTTCGTCGGCCTCGGCAGCGACGGGTTCGGCCACGGGGCGGCGGCGGCGCAGCTGCCGGCGGCGGGCGGGCTCGGCCGCTTTGCCGTCATTATCCGCACCATTGATTTCATTCTTGCTGGCACCACGCTCTGTCGCTTGAGGCTCGACTGCTGTACGGGCACCACGGCCGCTTTCCGACATGGCCGCCAGTTCCGCGGGGTTCATCGGCACCGTAGGTTCCTGGTCTTTATCGACAATGGTTACACCGGTATCCGTGGCATCCGACGTGTCTGTGGCATTCGCGGGATCCGCAGCGTCTCGTGTATCTATTTGCGTTGCCGGATCAGTCGTTTCGCCGGATACTTCGACGACACCGTCATCGGCGCCCGTCGGGGCGTCGTTGTCGCGGGCGTCGCTATTCAGCTGATTGCGGCCCCGGTTATCCCGCTGGTCACCACGAGTTTCATTGCGTTGATCGCCGCGTTGATCATTGCGCTGCTCACTTTCGCCCGCCTGCTGCTGCGGCGGTTTCGTTGCTTGCACGACGCGATAGTAGTGTTCGGCATGCTGAAAATAGTTTTCAGCCGCCACCCGGTCGCCCGATGTCGTCGCGTCCCGCGCCAAGGCCTGGTATTTTTCATAGACCGTCGACGCGGTGCCCCGGATTTTTACTTCCGGTCCGTTACTGTCATAGCTTCTATTGGGGGAGTTGTTATATCCCCTGCGACCGCTGGGACGGCCACGTCCCCGTCTTTGGGGTCCGCTCTGTCTCATAGCACCGTCATTAGTTATTTCCACAATCGAACGCCAATTCAGGGTCCCCATGATCGACGCGCCGGCCAAATTTCACATGCAGCACTTTTACCACACTCCAGCCGCCGGAAATCCAGCGGCCAAAATATTTGTCGATGCCTTCAATCGAACCAAGACATGCCGTCTGCCATTGGGTTGTCTGTTGTTTAGGCCCTGATCTTAACTCTTGTACGTAACCCTTGAACTTAAAAAGAGTGGGCCTCAGATTTCCGGTCGGCAATGTGGGTATGTCTTTTTTTGGGAACCGCCCGTCCGGTCACGCCAGTTGATCTTTATGATCCAGTCTTGCTGGCGCGGCGGTCGTTCCTTGCCGTTCGAAAACGAAACTAGCCCTTATGGGTTAAAAAACCAACACTTTTTTTACAGTCCCCGCGATACCCGCACACAACGGTCCCGGCCTGCCAAATCCGTGTCAAACCCCTCGAAACATAATCCCGCCGCGACAAGGACATCCGCCAGCCCGGCGGCCTGATCATGACCGCATTCCAACACCGCCTGGCCGGATGAATTTAACAACTGCTTCAGGTCGGGCGCCAGGGCGCGGTAGGCCGCCATGCCGTCGTCGCCGCCGTCCAACGCCAGGGCCGGGTCATGGCAGCGAACCTCCGGCGCCAAGCCGGGGATATCGGCCGTGGGGATGTAGGGCGGGTTGGCGACGATCAGATCAAACCCCGGCGCCAATGCCCCTCCCCAATTTCCGGTGATGAAATGGGCCCGTCCGGACAAATCCAGGCCCTTGGCATTGCATCTGGCGATCCGGGCGGCGGCGAGTGAGATATCCACGCCGATACCCCAAGCCCCTGGCCGTTCCGCCAATAGGGCGAGCAGCAGGCAGCCCGAACCGGTGCCGAAATCGGCGATACGGTAGGCGCCATTCACGTCAGCAAGCAACTCGAGGCCGGCGGCAACAGCGGTTTCACTATCGGGGCGCGGGTCAAGGACGTCCTCATCGATTGCCAGATCAAGGCTCCAAAATTCTCGCCGGCCCAGCAGACGCGAGACTGGCTTGCGGGCGGCCCGGGCGGCGATCAGCCCGGCAAAAGCCTCGGCCTCCGAAGGGTCGAGACTCCTTTCCCCGTCCCGGATCAGGGTCAGCCGGTCGCCGCCGACCGCATGAGCCAGCAACAGGACGGCATCCAATTTGGGATCTTCAATGTTGGCGGCGGCAAGATCCTGGCCGGCGGCCGCCAGGGCCTGGCGCAAGGTCAATCCTGGCTCGGCAACATTGTCATTAGCCATGGGCTTCCAGATCGGCCAGTAAACTAGCCTGATGATCGGCGATCAAGGCGTCCACCACCTCGTCCACCGCCTCGCCACTCATCATTTTGTCCAGCTTGTACAGGGTCAGGTTGATGCGGTGGTCGGTGACCCGGCCTTGGGGAAAATTATAGGTGCGGATGCGTTCCGAACGGTCGCCGCTGCCGACCTGTTCCTTGCGGTCGGCAGCGCGCTGCCCATCGATTTTTTGCCGCTCCACATCGGACATGCGCGCGCGCAGCACCTTCATGGCCTTGGCGCGGTTCTTGTGCTGGGATTTGTTGTCCTGGCATTGCACAACGATGCCCGTGGGCAGATGGGTGATGCGAATGGCAGAATCGGTCTTGTTGACGTGCTGACCGCCGGCCCCCTGGGCCCGGTAGGTATCCACGCGCAGGTCGGATGGATCGATTTCCACGTCGATCTCCTCCGCCTCGGGCAGCACGGCGACAGTGGCGGCGGAGGTATGAATACGGCCCTGGGATTCCGTTTCCGGCACACGCTGGACCCGGTGCACGCCGGATTCGAATTTCAATTTGGCGAACACGCCCCGCCCGGAGATGGAGGCCACCGCGTCACGAATGCCGCCCAGATCGGAACCGCTCATATCCATCAGCTCAAACTTCCAGCCGTTGATTTCGGCATAGCGTTCATACATGCGCAACAAATCGGCCGCAAACAGTGCCGCTTCATCACCCCCCGTACCGGCCCGGACCTCCAATATGGCATTCTTTGTGTCGGCCGCGTCGCGAGGCAGCATGGCAAGTTGCAATTCGCCTTCCAATGCCGGCAGCCGTTCGCGCGTTGCCGCCATTTCCTCGGTCGCCAATGCCCGCATCTCGTCATCGCAGTCCAGGTCGGCCACCATGCCGCCCAAATCAGCAATTTCCGTGCGCAGGTCCCGGACCGCCTGGGCCGTCTTGGCCACGGGCGCCAATTCGGCATAGTCCTTGGACAGACGCACGAACTTATCGCTGTCGCCGCCCGCCGCCATGGTGGCTTCAAGCTCCGCCAGGCGTTTGAGGATGCCGTCAATTTGTTCTTCGCCAATCATGACGGCAACAATCGCAGTTGGGCGGCGACACCGTCCGGGGCCACGTCTTGTTGTCCCCCGTCATCCAGATCGCGCAGGGTGATGATGCCCTTGGCAATTTCGTCATCACCCAGGATCAGGGCCGCGCGGGCATTCACCTTGTTGGCCCGTTTCAACCGCCGATTTAAATTGCCGCGAAACGCCATGTCGACGACAAAGCCAGCCCTTCGCAGGTCGTGGCACATTTTCAGGGCAATTTTCTCCGCCGCCTCGCCCATGGGCACAAAGGCGATGGGGCGGTCGGGTTCGGGGGCATGGGCGGCCAGCATGGCCAGGCGTTCGATGCCCCCCGCCCAGCCGATTCCCGGCGTGGGCGGGCCGCCCAACATCTTGATTAGGCCGTCATAGCGGCCGCCGGCGATCACCGCGCCCTGGGCACCAAGAGCTTTGGTGACGAATTCAAATGCGGTGTGGGTGTAATAATCCAGGCCGCGGACCAAACGCGGGTTCGGATTGTACTCGATCTCCAACACATCCAAGCCGGCGCAGACGGCGGCGAAAAAGTCCTGGCTTTCCGGGTTCAGAAATTCCGCCATCAGGGGCGCATCGACGACAATTTTCTGGTCCCCTTCGTCCTTGGAATCGAGAATCCGCAGGGGATTGCGGCGCAACCGGTCGATGGAATCCTCGGATAATCGTGCCTTGTGATCGGAAAAATAAGTCACCAGGGCGTCGCGGTAGTCCTTCCGGCTGTCGGGGTCGCCCAAGGTATTTAGTTCCAGAACGCAGCTGTCCAGAATGCCCAGATCATGCAGAATTTCAGCACCCAGGGTAATGATCTCAATATCTGCGCCAGGGCCTTCGACGCCCAGAATCTCGGCATCAATCTGATGGAACTGCCGCTGGCGACCCTTTTGCGGCCGTTCATAGCGAAAGGCCGGGCCGTGGGCAAAAAACTTCAGGGGCAGATCCTGCTGCATGCCGTTGGAGATGAAGGCGCGACAGATGCCAGCGGTAAATTCCGGCCGCAGGGTGATGTCCTCGCCACCGCGATCGGTGAAGGAATACATCTCCTTGCGCACCACGTCCGAGCCTTCCCCCATGGTTCGGGCAAAGACTGGCGTGAATTCGAAGATGGGTACATCAATGTCGCCAAAGCCAAAGCGGCGGGCGCAATCCCGCGCCGTGGCCACCACTTGGCCGTGGCGGGCCGCCGTCTCGCCGACAATGTCATGGGTGCCGCGCACAGATTGAATCTTGGCCATGCGCCTTACTCCGCCAGCATTTCGGCAACTTTGGCCTCAACCAGCCGCACCACGTGATCGACGAAGCCCTCATCGCCGATCTTATGGTCGGCAACGCCGCTCAAATAAACCAGATGGGTGCCCTTGCCGCCGCCCGTCACGCCGATATCGGTCTCCCGTGCCTCGCCGGGGCCATTGACCACGCAGCCCATGATCGACAGGGTCAGGGGTGTGGCGATATGCGCCAAGCGTTGCTCAAGGGCCTCCACCGTCATGATCACGGGAAAGGCCTGGCGGGCGCAGGACGGGCAAGAAATAATGGACACGCCGCGATGGCGCAGACCGAGGGACTTTAATATTTCGAAGCCGGCATGCACTTCTTCCACCGGATCGGCGGAGAGCGATACCCGAATGGTATCGCCGATGCCGGCCCACAGCAGGCTGCCCAGCCCGATGGAGGATTTTACCGTGCCCGCACGCAGGGCGCCGGCCTCGGTAATGCCAAGATGCAGGGGGTAGTCACATGCCTCGGCCAGGGCGTGATAGGCGGCAACACATAAAAACACGTCCGATGCCTTCACGGAGATTTTGAAATCACCAAAGTTGTTGTCCTCCAGCACGCGCGCATGGTTCAGGGCGCTTTCCACCATGGCCTCGGGGCAAGGCTCGCCGTAGCGTTCCAATAGTTCCTTTTCCAGGCTACCGGCATTGACGCCGATGCGCATGGAACAGCCGTTGGCGCGTGCCGCGGCCACGACTTCGCGCACGCGGCTTTTAGCCCCGATGTTGCCTGGGTTGATACGCAGGCAGGCGGCGCCGTTTTCGGCCGCCTCCAGGGCGCGCTTATAGTGAAAGTGAATGTCCGCCACGATCGGCGCGCTTGTCTGATCAACGATATCGCGCAGGGCGGCGGAGGATGCCTCGTCTGGGCAGGAGACCCGGACGATATCGGCCCCGGCCTCTTCCAACGCCTTCACCTGGGCCACGGTGGCGGCGACATCGTGGGTCGGGGTGGTGGTCATGGATTGCACGGTGATCGGGGCGTCACCGCCCACGGCGACGTCGCCCACCATGACCTGGCGGCAGGAACGGCGGTATACATCGCGATAGGGACGTAGGCTCATGACAAAATCTCGGACAATTAAATCATCACCCGAAAGGCCGGGCGTTGGCGCAGGATGCAATAGCAATTATTTGCAGCCGATAACAGGCCGGGTCAAGAAAAGGTTCACAAACGTGTATAGCGCATTTCTATTTAGCACGGCCCTGGGTCATGACTATTGGTCTCACCTACTGATCACGCCTACTGGTCACTCCTACTGTTCATTGCCCGGCGCGTGCAATTCTCCGCGCAGATGGTCTGCGTTCAACTTGATATTGCGGCGCACCTGGCCAATCGGCCCCAGGATACCCAGAGTCTCGCCATCGACCATGATTTCGATCGCGCCCGCGTTGCCAGTCATCAGCACCAGATCGGTCCGGTTCGGGGCATGATAGCTGTCGCCGGGACGCAGCATGCGGGTCAGCAACAGCTCGTTGTTGGCGCCTTGGACCTGAACCCAGGATGCCGCCCGCGCGCGCAGTACAACCCGTACATCACGATTGGCGGCGCCATAAGCCTGCGGGCGATAGCCCAGGCTTTCTGCGGCCGTGGCCAGGGAGGCGCGGCCTTCATCACCGCTGGCGGCGGTATCCTCACCACCTTCCGCAACGGGCCGGGTCGGCGCGGCGGGTGCCGCGGGCGGCGGCGGCGGGGCAATGGCGGCCTGAATTGCCGGCATGGTCGGGGCCGTGTCCACATCGCTACCCTCGCGCCCGTGCTGTATGGGCGGCCGCACGGGAGAGGTATCGGGCAGGGCCGATGGTCGGGAAACCGCGGGCTGCACAATTGCCGGGGGCGCGGCGGCCACCTTAATCTCGGCCGGCCGGGGCATCTTTTCCGCCGCCGCCGTGGTCACCGGGTTTTTGTTTGAAATGTTCGGGTTTTGATGGGCAGGATTGGCCGGTAGTGCCTCGACAACTCTTGTTTCCGGTGAAATTTTTGCAGATACCTTGATCGTTTTGTCATTGGTGTTGGCCAGGCCGATGACGTCGGCGGCGGCGGCGCGTTCGCCCTCGCCCTGCTCAGCCCTATCAGCAATAGCCTTCTCGGCGGCACCTTCGCGCGCTGTCTCCGTCAGCGTCGGCGCGGCAGTCTCGGCGGTGCCAACCGCGGCGGCTTTTTTCACTGCCCCCCCAGACCCGGTTTCAGGCCTTTCCGACATTTTGACCCGGGGCCCGGCTGGATTGAGGGTCGGTGCAACCTCGGTCGCCGCACGCTTGAAGGTCGGCGATGTTGCCTGGGTGATATCCGGCGGCGTCGGTGATTTTGCGGCGGTCTGATAGGGCGCCAGCCGTTGCGGCGGCTCGGAAACAATTTCAATGGGCAGCAGACCCCGCCGCTCCAGGAAGATCCAACCGCCATAGACGGCACCAGCGACAATCAGCGAAATCAAGGCCAGGGTCAGACCGGGGCGGCGAGCCTCCTCCACCGGTTCGGGGAAGACCAGGCGCCGCGCGCCCGGTGTAAGGGTTTCCTCGCGCTTGTACTGGCGAACGATTTCCTCGCCATCCAGGCAAAGGAACTCAGCGTAGGTGCGAAGAAAGCCAATGGCATACGTGGGTCCCGGCAGGTCATCCGTCCGGCCTTCTTCCAAAGCCGATAAATGCGGCTTCCTAATTCGCAATGTAGTGGAAACATCGATAATGGATAATTGCCGCCGCTGGCGTTCGGCCCGCAGTTCAGTGCCGATACCGGCATAAATGTCCCCGCCGTCGGGTTCGTCGATCTGTTGCAATTGCAGACCTCTCGCCGCCCATGGGCGCAGCCCCCGTGGCGTTTTCCGTGAGGCGGTCCCTGGCGCTTCCTCTTCAGGCCATTCGTCCACCGTCTTTTGATCGGCCATGGCGGATTATTCCAGATTAGCCCTCGCCGGCCAGCGATTAATGCCGTGAACGCTTAAATTATCACGCGATAATTCGATTCGTCCCGCGACCAATAACCAGTACGGCTGTCCACTGTGGATAACTTAGGAAATGCTTGTAGCAGATCAAGAATAATTCAGCAAATGCAATAGTTTATATGGCAACATTGTGATCTTCCGCAAATTTCTTCAAGGCGTTGCGCAAACTATGTTCAGGAGAATCATAAAAGTCCTCCATAAATGTATGTAAAGATGGCAGGTCCA
>Ga0315328_10001343_pt1 | contig 11311 bp, 7 predicted proteins | sample M120032315metaG_FD_203462 | JGI IMG/M metagenome (GOLD analysis project Ga0315328, IMG submission 203462) | Ammonia-oxidizing marine archaeal communities from Monterey Bay, California, United States - M1 200m 32315 | ecosystem: Environmental > Aquatic > Marine > Intertidal zone | place: USA... | reverse complement strand
TGTTCTTTGTTCCTAACTTTGGGTTCAAAGATATGTTTGTAGAAAAAGAAAAAGAATGGATAGACAATGGAGGCATAATGATATTCGCTATGCCCGATGTAGAAATTATTAAAGGTAAATAAAATGATTAAGCAGATTTATTCTTATTATGAAAGCGACTTATTAAAAAAATATGAAAAATCTCCAGAAAAGATTCTTATTTTTAACTGGGAGAGATGGTTATATTTTGACTCTTCTTGGTACGATGCTGAACATAGAATTCATTTATGTAAATTACAATTAGATAATTTATTAATAGAAATAAAAAAATATGATATTTGTTTTTTTGTAATATCAGAATTGATAGATATGACACAGGTTTATGCGACTGGTGAACGTAAAAAATTACTACAAGAATTTATGACAGAGATTGACAAACTTAATGTATTTTATATAGCATCGTCAGAAGATAGTAATTATCCTCTTGAAGAATCTAGAACTTTTAACATGCCATGGTTTGCTGATAGAGCCATATACACGTCCCAAGATACAACAATAGACTTTGATTATAGACAAAAAGATTTTACATTTAATATGTTATTAGGTTCTGACCGAGAACACAGAACAAAAATGTTTGAAAGAATTCGACCACATTCATATGTATACTCAACATATATGGGTCATCTCCAGCATAGAGATAATTCAGATACCTATCTAGAAGATAAAGGTATTTTGAGTCAAATAAGTTCTCAAGATTTAGTCAGTAATGGAAAGTTAGACACTATGGTGCCTCTATATCTAGAAAACAAACGTTATATTTTATCACATGCAGTGCCCGAGATGATATATAATAACACACACTTTGATATTATATGCGAAAGTCAACATCTAAGTGGAAGTACACACTTTACTACAGAGAAAACTGCAAAACCATTAAGCACTGGTAGATTTTTTATATGGTTTAATTCTCCAAATAAAGTAGAATATCTAAGAAGGTATGGATTCGAATTACAAGATTACTTATGTGAATACGATAATATATTAGATAATGATACGAGACTAGAAGCCATATTTGAACTTATTAAAGAAATTGGCGATAATGAGAATTATATAAAAAAGATTTATAAGGATACAAAAGAAGCAAGAATGCACAATCAGGAAGTATACAAACACACGAAAAGTGAAACTCGTTATGAACGTGCTGTTTGGATAACTAATCAGGTAGAAAAAATATGAAAATAGCAATAACAGGTGGTGCAGGATATGTTGGATGTAGACTTAGTGAACACTTTCTAAAACAAGGTCACGAAGTTATATGTATTGATTGGATGCGATGGGGAGTAACTCCGATATTGAATATCATAGACCATCCTAACTTTCATCTTCATGTCATGGACATTCGCAACAAAGAAGTTGAGTCTGTAATCAAATCAGCAGATGCGGTTATTCATCTAGCAGGTATTGTTGGTTATCCAGCGTGTGATGCCGAGCCAATACTAGCACACTCTATCAATGTTGAAGCAACAAAACGAGTTATAGATGCAACAGGTGATAAACCATTTGTGTATGCAAGTACAGGCAGTGTATATGGCGCCCTTAATAGTACTTGTACAGAAGGCTCAGAAACAAATCCAATCAGTAAGTATAGTGAATACAAATTGATAGGAGAAGAATACTCAGGAGATAACGCAGTTATCTTTAGACCAGCGACTGCATTTGGTGTCAGTAATAGATTACGAAATGATTTACTTGTCAATGACTTTGTTAATCAAGCGGTTAATGTGGGTGAACTCGTATTGTTTGAAGGTCATTTCAAAAGAACATTCCTAAGTGTCAACGATTTAGTTCGAGGCTTTGCTATGGGCATAGAGAAGTATGACGAGATGAAAGGTGAAGTCTGGAACGTTGGTGATGAAACTCTTAATCATACAAAGTTAGACATAGCAACTACTATTCAAAAATATGTTGACTATGACCTTGAAGTGAACACAACATTAGAACACGACAAAGATGGAAGAAATTACTTTGTTGATTATTCTAAGATAAAAGTACGTACGGGATTTGTAGCAACAGAAACACTTGACTCTGGTATATTAAATCTTGTTACACTCTATAAGGCCAGTTCTCACAATCTTACATATAGATAGTACATCTAATCTAGTCAAGTCTGCTTGCCCTGGTAAATGTAATCCCATTTTTGCTATGTAATCAGTATTAGGAGTTGGAGTTTTCCATTGACTATGAAATGGTTGGTCACATAAACTATAGTATACTGCTCTACATCCTATTCCATGTTCTCTAAGATAATTTGCTAACGCATCTCTGTTGTCAACTAATATTTCTGGATAAGTTGGTGTTGTATAAAGCAAATCAGTAGAAACAAAATCACAAACATCGTGCAAACCCTCAGTGTACGCATCATAGATATCTTTCTTGTGTTCAACAATACCAGGCAACTTTTTCATTTGTGCAACACCGAATGCGGCTTGAATGTCTGTAAACTTAAAGTTCATACCCATTACATTATACACTTCGCCCACAGCAACAGTTCTACCAAAGTTCTTTATGGCATGAATCTTCTTGCTTAGTTCTTCATCATTGGTGATAATACAACCACCTTGACCTGTTGTGATAATCTTTGGAGCACCAAAACTGAATATTCCAAGATGACCCATTGTACCAATATGATTTTCTTTATGCCAACTTCCTAATGCTTGGGCACTATCTTCAATTACAAATCTTCCTTCACTTCTCAACTTTGCTATATGTAACCATGCATCATCTGAATATCTTCCATTGATACTCGTAACAAACACAACACGACAATCATCAGGTATACTTTCAAAGTCAATAGTATAAGAAGACTGGTCAACATCAACTATTACTGGTGTTGCTCCCATTAGAATAGCACCATTAGCCGTAGCGGCTTGTGTATAGGCACTTACAGCAAATCTTTCATTGGGTTTTATATCAGCAACCATTGATGCAACTAAGAGACCAGTCGTAGCACTAGTTACCATATGTGCGTACTTGGCGCCAGTATAGTCACATATCATTTGTTCCATCTCTCTAGTCTTGGTGTGTTCCATTATCCAACCACCAGAGTTGATGTACTCTGTTACACTATCTATTTCTTCTTGCCCATATACTGGGTTCATGTGGCTGTTAGGTGTTATCATAATACCATCCGTATGTTTCTGTTAATGCTTCTTCTAATGTATAGTTTGGTGTCCATCCTAGTTCTTTCAATCTTGAATTATCAATTGCTCTGTTTTTAATTCCTTCTGGTCTATCAGTGTTGTACCATAATGTACCTTTGAATCCACTTATCTCTTTCAATGTTTCTGCTAATGTTCTAATAGAAGTTTCAACTCCACTAGCAACGTTAACTGTATCATATTTATTATTGTTTAGAATTATATCCATTGCACTCACGGCATCCTTGATATAAATCAAGTCTCTACTTTGATTACCGCTTCCCCATATTTCAATCTGCTCATGGTCTTCTTTGACTGCTGTAACAAACTTTTGCATCAATGCACCAATTACGTGTGCGTGTTCGCCAGTTCTGTCACCGGGTCCAAACATATTAGAGTTGATTGCAGTTCGCCAATGCGTTCCTGCTTTTTCATTCTTTGCTCTACATTGATACATGCCCATTAACTTTGGCAATGCTGTTGGCAAATATGTTTTGTATGGTTCGCCGTTCATCAATTGGTCTTCAGTGTACGGTTGACTTCCTTCAGCAGGATAACTACAAGTGCTTCCTTGTAGTAGCACTCTATCTATTCCAAACTCAGAACATACATTGAATATATTATTCTGAATAGTTAAATTCTTTATCATCAGTTCATAAGCAAAATCTAAATCTTCTTGCAGACCACCAACAGTAGCCGCATTGATTACTACGTGAGTTGGTAATCCATATGTCTTGTTCAGTCTGTCGAATTCTGCATGTGTACTAGTTGCATCACTGTAATCTACGGTGTCAGTGTTACCGCCCATAGCGTTTCTAACTACTGTGTTGTAGTGTGACCCTACTAATCCTCGATTGCCTGCTATATAATATTTCATGCTATCCTTTTGTGTAGTGGTATTTAGTTCATCTATTTTGTATTACTATGAAATCATTTAACTCTGCTTTAGGAGAGTGTATGGTTGATAATGGATATTCATAACCTGTGTCTCTATTTTGATATTGTAATAAAAATTTAGACTCTATAGAAAAATTATGAAATTCATTATAAACAAATGGATATGGTTGCAACACTGCTATTCCGCCTGGCTCTAAATATTCTTTTACGTTCTCAATGAAAAACTTTATGTCTTTTAACATGTATGGCATAAAGAATGTACTTTGTGCGCCAGTTTTACCATCAACAGTTTCCCAGTTTTGACTAACACTTCCTTGAGAAAAGTTCACAATTCTGTCTGATTGCCAGAAAATATTTGACATAGTGACAAGTATAACATCATATTTCTTACCTAGTTTAAATTTTTGTTGAGGGCGAATGTGAATATCCATAGGGACTAAATCAATCTCTTTCCACATATGTTGCAAGTCTGGTAACATATCACCTGCTTCCTCATAAGAATTTGTGCAGTTAACTTCTGTGAATCCCTCAGACTCTAAAAACTTAGGAGTGATACCAAAATGTGTCCCCATGTCTAATATTTTTGTATCTCTTGGTGCGTAATGTAATCCTATATTCTTCATAATCATAATATGATTTGTCCAATACTCGGGCATTAGACTTGCATTGAAATAATCAGAGTGTCCTTTCTCTTTGAAATACTCTATAATTCCATCTTGTTCTTCAAAGAACTCCGTAAGAAATTTATCGAATCTTCCTCTAAGACTTGGAATATTAGAAGGATGTCTATTTCTCCATGTTCCTTTTTTGAAATAAAGTTCAAAGTGGTCTTTAAACATATCATATACATAATTACTATTCAATAATTTATCGACTTTTTCATCAGCCCAGGCTGACTCCCATTTAATCTGGTTAGACATATGACTTTTGAATACTAATTTTCGTTGTATTATATGACTGATTTCTCTTACTATTCGATGTATTCTTGACCTAGAATCGTGGTCAATCGGTCTGTAAAAGCCATCCTCGTATGGATTATCTAAGTCAAACAGATAATCTATATTATCGTATGGCAACTCTTGTTGTTTTATACGGGCGTCTTGTAGTATTTCTTTGTCACCATCCAACACCATAGATAATATTTCTTCTGTTTCTTTGCCTAATTCTTTTGCTAATGCTACCGCACCCATATACAATCTCTTTCTAGGGTCGTGTGAGAGGGCAACTAAACTGGTATTTTCAAAATCAACATCGTCTATAGAAATCAATTTGAATCCTAGTTTAGGAGAAATCTCGTCTAACACAATATTACTTTCAGTTGGTATGATTGCTACTTGTGTGTTTTCACTATACCATATTTTGTTATTCCAATCTAAATCGTCAATCTTTTTAATTTGTTTAGATGTTAATCCCGGCTTTAACTTTAAGTTATCATCTATTGAAAGTGAAGTTAATATCCGTTTGTCAACATTGTGAACAAAGTTATCCTTGTAATGATTGTAGTTGTGTTCTAATATTTCCTGCATGTTGCTGTCATAGATTACAACCCCGTAATCATCTACTTCTAATGGAATAGTTAAGATTTTTTCAATACTATCGCCAATAAGTTTTACTCTATGTTGAATATGACTTCCCTTATCGTACTCTTCAGACCAAAAATCATCAAATGTTCTGAATCCCAGTTCTTTTAAATGAGCCATAAATCCCTTATCACCAACAACGATGAATGGCTTTTTAGATAATATTGCTTGTGATAACTTTTCACTTATTGACACCATTCCATTATTAGTTGACGTGAATTCTGTGATAACTTCTGCGTATATTTTTTGTCTTATAGGAAACATCTCACTGACTCGGTCTAGGCTAGAACTGCCAAACCATTCATCTCTGTCTATCTCTGGATTATATGGTAGCCGTGTGTCGTATATTTCTTCAGCAATCCTTTCAAATATTTCTTTGTCATAATCATCACTATGATAACTAGCAATGCCCGTAATTGCATCTTTATCCATCTGAGGAGTTATATTATCATTTGCTGAGCCTAGAAAACTTAAATAAAAGTCCTTTGATATGTTGAGATTTCTTTTTAATAGTTCAGCCATCAGTAAAATCCTATTAGTTCTTAATCTTCGATTTAAAGATAAGATATGTCTAGGCTCATTATCAGTTAATGGAATACTTAATCCTTCATTCCAGTTCCAATCGCCGTATCGTAATACAGTTCTCGATGCACTGATTATTTCTATCGTGCCTTCCCATTCACAGTTTTCATACATTGTCCAGTATTTTACATTATGATGACATTTTAAATGACCAAAAAACTTGTCCACCAATCTATAGGTTTCTTCGTTGACTAATTCGACACCCATATCAATTATAATACATGTATTTCCTTCTTCTATATTACTAATTACACCGTCATCATTTTTCAAATCTTCTAGCATGAATAAAACAGAATCTTCATAATTGAATTCGTCACCCAAATCTAGTAGTTGGGTTCTATATATGTGAGTTGATAAACTAGGAGAGACAAAATAATAATTATCGAAACGCACACTTGGGTCTAATTCGTCAATATAGTTTTGATAGATATCATAGTTCTCGACCGGACATACCTCCAGTGTATCTGGACCTTGCCAGTCGTTAATAATCCGACTAGAACGATTTACAACTCTTTTGTTATAGTACATCATAATATTTTCTTTATTTCCCTAGCAAGATATTGAGTAGTATCCTGTCCCCAATGACCATCATCAAGTTTATCTATTATATTAGTATCTTCATTATCTTTCATGTATATAGAAACGCATCGTCTGTTTTCGATATTCATATCTTTTATGTATTTGTCGATAATTTTATAATCAACTGGATGTAGTTCCTGTTCAAATCCAATAATTCTAACTAGTATTATATTCCAATTCATTGCTCTTGTTATCCAATCAATTCTCCTTAGATTTGTTTCTAAATTTTTTAAATATACATTTGCGTATGTTGTATGAGAACGTATTATTCCATCTCTAGCAGTGTTTACCATCTTTTTTAATTTCTTTTTTGAACTTATTGTTTCTTTATCTAAATCGTCTGCTACATGGTCCCAGTCTGGCGATATGTTATAATTTCTTATAGTACCATTTCCTGACTCTATATCATCTTTTTTATGAAAGGGATTAACACCATGAATTGAATCTGGATATTCAGCATCTACAAAAAAATCAAATCTATACAATGATGACATTGCTATTATTATTGATTTTGTTTTGTGAGCGTTTTCATCGTTAGTCCATTTTTCTAATCTATTTACAATTGTATTATTGCCTGCTCCAGGGCAACCAAAATTAGGAAAGAGAATATCTGGACATTCTCTTCTTAATACTGTCCCTAGTTCGTGTTCTTTGGGTAATCCATGACCGAACATGAAACTATCTCCGAATATAGGAATGATTGTCCTTTCATTTTCTATGTTACTTATGTCTGTCCTTGTCGGATAATCAGTTTCATAAACTTCAGTCTCACCAGTAAAATGAAGATGATTGATTCGATTTGGTACACTATTACCCGTCTGTTGTCTTTTTAAATTTGAAAACAATGAAAATTTAGATGTAATGTTACTTGGCTCTGTATAAATTCTAGTCGAATTATGTCCTGTGTAGTAGTCATCTGACTTACCATGAAGAGTGCCATTTTTGTATTCTCCTTCATCCCACTTTGTGCCATCATCCCAATATCTAACGTACGGACCATCCAATGTGCCTTTATTAAATGTGAATTCGGTTGATATCGTGCCACATGGTGCATATGTAATTTCTTTACCATGCCTTTGGCCATCTTTATATTGATGTTCCCACATAAGTCTTCCATCAGGAGAATATTGTGTCATTACTTCACTTTGATTTCCTTTTTTGTCAAAGATAGTAGTATTTTTTAGTTGGTCGGTTCCATAATAATGATAGTGAACTCTTCTTTGAAATTCACCGTTGTTGAACCACTGCTCATCTTCTATTCGTCCGTCTAATCTGTATCTACAGTAGTGTCCATGTCTCTCACCATCTTTATATTCACCGCTATCTCGTTTAATTTTTATTGTATCATCTTGAATCTTTCTATACATATTATAACAATAAGGCTCATCAAAGTCAACCCACTCAGTGATATGATAATCAACTTGGCTTGGCTTTTCGAAGATTGCGTCTGTATCTGCAAACTTACTATTTTTTGTTGTGTCTAACCATATAGTAATGTCAGCATCAAAATACTTTCTTGTTTCTTCTAAGGGACAAATAAAATCAGCAATTACGCTTTTGCCTGCTTCTACTAGAACATCTGATAAGAACTTCATTCTATCTGCTTGGCGTAATCTACCTTCTTTGGAGAAGTCCCAATCATTAAACTCTTCCCTAATCTTGTCGGCGTTCAGCCAAACAGCATCCATCACTTTTGATAATGGTTCTGACAATGTACTTTTACCACTGCCAGAAAGTCCACACACTAATATCTTTTTAGGATTCATTGCCATATGCCTCTATACTTTCAATCGTTTCACTGAACTCATCGTTTGTTTCTTTGCCACAAAACAAAGAGCAAGTTCTCAATCGTTTGTCTCTAACATTATTATCTTTAAAATTCTCTACCCACTTTTCTTGGAACATTGGTCCATCTATTATATCTTCCAACTTTGTGTGATGTAAACTTATCTTATCTCTTCCAAAAGAGTTTATAAAATCTTTAAGTTGTGCTGTTTCTTCATTGTCATAAGCATAGTACTTACTTGCTGTAAAGCAACAAGGAAAAACTAAACCATCGTGTGCTACAAACACACTCTTGTTGTGAAGAACCATACAATCAATTTTGCTGTTTCCTAGTTTGACTTCCCATTCAGTTAATGGTCTATCGTCATCTTTAATAAATTTAGGTGGAATATATGTCGGTGTTGTTTCTACTGGAATACCTCTTTCTTCATCCTTTTTTATCTTTTGAATTATAGATTCAATATCATCAGGCTCTGTCATGGTCTTTGTTTGCTTGTAAAAGTCTTCATACTTCACTGAAGCAACTATTTTATTTGTAAATTCGTTTTCTGGTGGCTCAAGTACATACTGATAAGAACCATCAGTATCAAACACTCGTATGCCCTCTTTCACTTCTCTATTTAAATCATTATGAACAAATCCCATTGCTTTCTTTTCAAAGAATTTGTCAAAACCTAGTTCATCTGCTAATGCTCTTGCTTCTGCTATTTGATGTTGGTTGTGCTTGAATACAAGAAACTCCCATCTAGCACGTCCGCCACCCTTTATAAAGTTTTTCATAGCCATCATTATTTTTGACCAATTAGTTCCTTTTCTATACAGATGATTTGTGTCTTCTAACCCATCTACAGAAAACGTTAAAATTCCACGTTTTCCTATTAGTTCACCGAGTGATTGCCAAAACTCTGGGTTTCTGCCACTTCCGTTTGTATTCATTGTAATTCTAAGATTTGGATTTACAGACTTAGCATAAGTGAGAATGGGTATAAGGTCAGGATTAGTCATGGAGTCTCCATAGTTGCCACACATTGATAATCCATATAATTGCTTAATGAAGTCATCACTAAACCACTCTTTAAATTTTTCAATACTTACATATGTTTCTTTGAACGATGTATTTTTTAATCCGCCATTTGCTCGTCTATTACATACTGGACACAATGCATTACATAAACTACTAGTCTCTAAATCTAAATGAAGTAATTCTTTGTGTTTATACATTGTTCTCTTTCCAACTTTTGTATAGTTGTGACTCACTGATTCCTTCGTGCTTTTTATTTCTGTGTTTGTGTCCTTGCCACAAAATGTTCCACAAGTATATAACTTTCCTTCTTCTATAGAATTCTTGTTCCAACTATTGACAAATCCGGTTTGCATAATATCGGACTCTATAATATCTTTTATATTTTTCGTTTCGCTAAGAGTTATTGTTTCTTCTCCATAACTCTCTACAAAATTTCTCAACTGCACAGTCTCATAACTAGCAGTTGCATAATATTTACTTGCTGTAAAGCAACACGGAAACACAACGCCAGTTGAGGAAACAAACACACTTTGTGATTTCTCCATGCCGGCCCAACTCAAAGCAGAACACTCAATCTGGCACTTATCTAATTTTTTTACGCCAATTGGGTCCTCATCTGATATAGTTTCTAAATGGGCAGACAGGCCAACACTTCTATAGTTGAAGGTTTCGGTTATATCTTCTAGTTGCATAGGCATAGTGCTTTCATTTGTGAAGTTATCGGATTTGTATCGTACTGATGGCTTTCTTATTGCTTCGTTTTGCCATTCATCATCTGGACTATATAGATAGTGGTCAAACGAACCATTGGATTTTAATTTTCTGATAATTGAAATTCCATCCTCGCCAGCCATAAATCCCATTGCTTTCTTTGGCCAAAACTCATCCATACCCAAATCTTCTGATAACTTTCTTGCTTCTGCTATTTGATGTTGGTTGTGTTTAAAAACTAAAAATTCCCACACTGTTCTTACCTTCTTTGTAGAAGTAACGGCTTTCATAGCAGTCATTACTTTTTCCCAGTTGACTCCTTTTCTATACAGATGGTTTGTGTCTTCTAATCCATCAACACTAAAAACTATACGTCCTGCTTTGCCTATAACTTCTGCTAAATCTTTCCAAAACTCGGCATCTCTACCACCTGCATTAGTGTTCATAGAAATAGCACAAGTTGAATTTATAGACCTAAAGTATCTGAGTATGGAAATCAAATCCGGCGCAGTCATAGGGTCGCCATAGTTTCCACATAAAGTTAATTGTTTCATTCGTCTTATCAAATCAATAGGAAACCATGCCTTGAATTCACCCAGTGTAACTGCTCTTTCTATCATTATTGGATTCTTAGGTCCACCAGACAGGCGCCTGTTACAAATTGGACACTCTGCGTTACACAAACTGCTTATTTCTAAATGTATGTCTTTTATCTGTTCGTAATCATACATGAGTAATCATTCCTTTAAATTCTGGTAGATAGTCTTCAATATTTTGTTTTCGTATCTCATCTAAATTACGTGTATATTCTTTTGCTTGTTCCCATTTATTGGGTTTATCTGGTCCACCGAACATAGTTTTTAGTTCATCAAGTTTCCATTTATCAAATACATCTTCGAAACTCTTATGAATTTTGTCACGCATCTCTTTTGGTAATACAGCAGGAGATAAGATATCTGGGTCGTATACATAATTGT
>Ga0315328_10001342_pt1 | contig 11319 bp, 11 predicted proteins | sample M120032315metaG_FD_203462 | JGI IMG/M metagenome (GOLD analysis project Ga0315328, IMG submission 203462) | Ammonia-oxidizing marine archaeal communities from Monterey Bay, California, United States - M1 200m 32315 | ecosystem: Environmental > Aquatic > Marine > Intertidal zone | place: USA... | reverse complement strand
TTTTTATTTTAATTAGGATCATTATTGGACCTGTCAATTTCATTACTTTTCTAATCATATTTTTCATTTCTTCTTTATTTTTGACTTTAAAGGCAAATCTATAACCACATTCTTTTGCAATATTTTCAATTTTAATAAATTTAGAATTTGTTGGCTGTCCCCCTGTAGATGCATGTTTTGAGTTATCAAAAACGACATGAATCAAATTTTTTGGTTTTAAAGTTCCAATTGTAGTTAATGATCCTAAATTCATAAGAATATTTCCGTCTCCATCAAAAACAAATATTTTTCTTCCAGGGTTTTTTAATGCTATTCCTAACCCTATGGATGATGCTAATCCCATAGATCCTATCATGTAAAAATTTGAATTTGAATCTCCGACATCATAAAGATTTCTGCTAATAAAACCATTTGCAGAAATAATTATTTCATCTTTAATCATCTTTGCAATTTCTTCAATTGCATTTTTTTCAATCAAGAAATTCTCTCCTAATTATTAATGCACACGATTTGTTATTTTCATTCATTTTGAGAGCCCAAATTGATGATTCTTTCCAATTTTTTTCTGAAATAATTTTTGATGTTAGTCCCAAATTTTTAATTAATTTAGGTTGAATTTTTCCAATTTTCTTATGCTCGGGTGCATCATTTTTCAAAAATCCTCTCCAACCTATTAGAAATATTATTGGAATTTCATACAATTGAATTAGAGATGTAATTGTACTTAATGAATTAGCAAATCCTGCGTTTTGCATAAAAACTAATGATTTACTATTTGATAATGCCATTCCTGCAGTAATGCCAATTGCTTCTTCTTCTCTAGTCGAGATAACTATTTTCTTTTTTTTAATTCCTGTACTAATGAATTGTTTTAAAGTTGAATCCGGAACTCCAACAAAATTCTCTATACCATTGTCTACTAAAAAATCAAAAAATTTTTCTTGAAAGTGTTTTTTCAATTGATATAACCTAATTTTTTTAGTTTTTCTTCAATATCTTTTTCTTGTAATTTAACATCAAACATTTTTTGTAATTCAAAAATTTCTTCCATTGATGATATATCTTCCGAAATTTCATCTAAACTCTGGGCATTTTTTAATTTTCTTAATAATTTTGACATGGATTTATGGGCTATTCTTAATGATTGATTTGCATAAATTACCATTTTGATCTTATGTGATACCAATTCATCAATTTTTACACTACCGTATGTAGTAGGGACTACGATGATTGGAATTTTCCCTTTCCATGTATCACAAAACTCGAAAATTTCATTCGGTGTCTTGCTTTTTGAATGGATTAAAATTGCATCGGCACCTGCATTCTCATATGCATTAGCACGTTTTATCGCTTCGTTAACACCCAATCCTGCGATTAATGCTTCAGTTCTAGCAATAATCATAAAATCTTGATCTTCTTTTGCTTTTTTCCCAGCAATAATCTTTGCTACAAAATCTTTTTCAGATAATAATTCATGCGTCCCATTTTCTAATAAACTATTTTGTTTAGGAAATATTTTATCTTCAATACTTATTCCTGCTATTCCCCCTTTTTCATATTGTGTAACTAAATGTGAAACATTAGTTGGACCACCAAATCCTGTATCACAATCTGCAATAATTGGAATCTTACATGCATCTACCATATTTTTTGCAACTTGCAAAAATTCTGTCATTGTCATTATACTTGCATCAGGTACCGCATGTGTTGCTGAAATCGCAAAACTTCCTGCCCAAACGGCATCAAAACCGTTTATTTCAACTAATTTTGCTGACATGGCATCAAAAGCTCCTCCAACTTTAAGAATTTGATTTTCCTCGAGAATCTCTCTTAATTTTTTTGAATTTGAGTTCAACATAAATTGTTTTTATATCAAGTTATAAAAAATGTGTGATATATTCATTCAATATGTATCAAATTAAACAACCTTCAAAAATCATTATTGGAAAAAACGCATCAAAAGATTTTGATTTTTCAGATGATTCACTAGTAATCACATCTTCTGGTGCAAAAAAAAGAGGTTGGTTAGATTATCTTGGAATCAAAAATTTTATGATTTATGATAATGTTGAATCAAATCCTTCTATTAACACTGCAACAAAAATCATTGATAAATTCTCTGATGAAAAAGTATCAGATGTAATTGGATTAGGTGGTGGAAGCTGTCTAGATGTTGCAAAATTTGTTGCTATGAAATTAAAAAAACAAAAAATTTTAATCCCAACTACATTTGGAAGTGGAAGTGAAGTTACAAGGATATCCGTTTTAAAAGTTGACAATAAAAAACAAAGTTTTCATGATGATGAACTTTTTGCAGATATATCTCTTGTCGATTCGTATTTTATTGAGAATACTCCTGAAGATATTTTCAAAAATTCAGTTATTGATTCTATTGCTCAATGCTCTGAAGGATTTGATAGTAAAAACGGAAATCATTATACAAAATTTCTTTGTAATCAAGCATTTGAATTGTTAGAAAATGGAGTAATGAGTATGAACAATGAAAAAATTGTTCTTGGATCACTAATCTCTGGTTTAGGTTTTGGTAATTGTTCTACAACGTTAGGTCACGCATTATCATATGTTTTTTCAAATGAAGGAATAGCACATGGTCATGCATTAGCATATACTACTACAATTGCCCATAAATTTAACGACTCACAATTTTATGATAGATTTTTGAAAATTGTAAAAAAACTAAATTTTCCACATATTCAACTTGAACAAAATCTTGAAAAAGCCGCATCAATAATTTTAGAAGATCGAAAACATTTGGATAATAATCCAAAACATATAACAAAAAATGATATAGTTGAACTACTTACAACAATAAATTTTCATTCATCATTAAATTAGTTTACGTATTCGGAAATTCTTTTTTCATCATCGCCAAAGATTACTCCAATTGTACGTAATAGTTTTACATTATTTTCATCACAATAATTCACCAATGATTTAATGTATTTTTGAAAATTATTTTTATCATCATTTTGTTTTATTATTGATGAATAAAGATCATCATGATCGAGCATTACAATTTTTTCTATTTTAAGTGAGTCACAAATAGAACTAATATTTTTTATTCCTTCAGGACTTTCTATTTTTGGAACGAGAATTATCTTATCATCGAGAATTTTTTGAAAAGGTTGAAGATCATTTACTGAATTAATATTTGATATTGCAAGGTATTTGATATTAGAAAAGGACTTTAAAATTGGTTTTAATTCATCAATTGAGTATTTGTTATTAGGAGGTTTTGTTCTGTTTTTTGGTAGATCCAGAAATATGTTACGTTCTGGAAATTTTTCTAGTATTTGAGTTAATGATTTAAGATCACTTATCCATGCTAAATTTATTCTAAATACTACGTGAGGTGGCAATTCAAAGTCGTAATTTGACAAATTTTGTGAAACAATCAGCATAAAAAATTGATAGATTAGTTCATTAATTATTATTTCTCATGATGGATTGGAATGAATAAGAAGATTCGTGTTGCATGTATTTTTCATAAAAATAATATTTTTTTATTAGGCGATCATTTTGATAATACATACAAAAAGTTGGGGGTAAGGCATCGGAATCAAAGTTCCTAATTTTTTTAAATTCTAAATATACAAAAAAATTCTTAATGAAAAATATTAGTTTTTATCAGTAAAAAGTCATAATAGTGAATATCAAATCGAGGTAATATGGATAAGATCAAGGTTGCATTTATCTACAAAGCATCAAATGTATTTATGACTGGTAAACACTTCGATAATAATTACTATAACTTCTTCATAAAAGCACTATCACGTAATCAAAAGATTGAAGTAACAAATTTTACTGAAGAAAAAAAATTCGATGTTTCTAAAATAAAGAATAAATTTGATATTATTTTGTTATGGGAGAATAATGAATTTGGAACCCCAGATCTAGTTGGTATACGAGATTCAGACATACCAGTTATTACTAGATCTGCAGATCCAAGAGAAGCAGAAATTAGTAAAAAATATCATAAAAAATGGAAAATAGATTACTATTTTCATTTTTGGCCAGAATCATTTTTTCATAGCGTGTTACCAAAGAGTTTCAAATACAAATCAATAGTTTATGGGCTGGAATCATCCCTATATCAAAATGTAAAAAATTTCGATGAACGAATTAAAAATAAAATCTTGAATTCGGGTGCAGTTGGAAACCAAAAACCGCTTTCCAAAATATTAAATGATATTAGAAGACCAAAATGGAATGCATTGCGTGTGTATTATCTACGAACAATTGTAAATAATTTACCTTATGTTGATTATTTTCCTACACTGCAAAATGAATTTGTGGGAGATAAATACCCATTACTTTTGGAAAAATATCAAGCGTCTATAGCCGCTTGTACAGTAACAACAGTCGCTAAGATGTGGGAGATTCCTGCTGCTGGTTCTATGACATTTTTGGAAGTTAATGGAAAAAATAATGCGGAAAGTTTTGGTTTTAAAGATCAAGTAAATGCTGTTTTTATAAATGAAAAAAACTATAAAGAAAAATTTCAAGAATATTTAGAGACTTATGAAGATCCAAAATGGGGGAAAATTGCAGAAAATGGAAGAAAATTTGTCATGGAAAATCTCAATAATGATAAAGCAGTAGAATCACTAGTTGAATTAATGCAAACCGCACTAAATGAAAAAGATTAGTTCATGGATAAAAATGTGGTTTGGGAAACGGTATGAGAAATTTACCACCATTTTTTATGAAACTTGATTCCTTTTCAATTATATCTGCTGCAAAAATCCAAGCAAGTAGCAGGATATAATCTGCATCAATTGTAGGTTGAGGAGGCTTTATGGGAATGTGCATTCCTGGAACGAAACGCCCATATCTTTCTGGAGATGCATCTATGCCATAATCAATAACATCTGTTCCAACTTTCCAATAATTTAACATAGTATTTCCACGTCCAGACATTCCATAACCAATAATCTTTTTTCCTTGTTTTTTCAAATCGTCAAGTAAATTTAGCATACTATCTTTGTGTTCTTCACATTTACACGCAAATTCTTGAAATGTTTCAAATTTATTATAGCCTTTTTCTAATTCCAAATTAATTAATGATTGCACATTACCTAATATTTCATAATTAGCATCATTAAACGAAGAATAAATGCGAATTGTACCACCTCTAATATCCAGATGTTTAACATCAAAAATTTTCATTTCAAATTTCTTCAGAAATCTTTGTAGTGTTAATATTGAGTGGTACATAGTATGTTCATGATATATCACATCGTATTGTAATTCATCAATCATATCTCCAAGATAATTTACTTCAAAAATAAATACACCATTATCTTTCAAAAGATTTTTTACTCCAAGAAGAATATTATCTAGATTATCTACATGTGCAAAAACAGCATTACCAACAATTACATCAGCTTTTTCATATTTTTCTAGTATTTGTTTTGATAAACCTAATCCAAAATAATCATCAATTACATCAAGACCTTTCTCTTTTGCAATTTTTACGACATTCTTTGCAGGATCAACTCCCAAAACACTTAATTCTAAATTTTTTAGTGGTTCCAACAAAATCCCATCATTACATGCAATTTCTATTACAAATCCATTTTCTGGAAGAAATCGGTCTTTAATCTCAGAAGCATATGCTTTAAAATGTTCAAGAACACTCTTTCCAGTTACTGATGATAGATAGCGGTAATCTCTAAAGAAGGTATCACGAGATACCATTTCCACAACCTGAACAGATGCACAATCTTTACAAAAACATACGTCTAAAGGATAAGACTTTTCTTTACCAACATCCTCTTGATTAAGAAAATCACCCGCTAATGGCATAGTACCTAATCTAAGAAATGTCTCAAAATTTTCAGAATTGCATAATCTACAATTTTGTATTTGTGCCATAATCTCTCAATATGATGGGGCTTATAATATTTTGAGATATGTAAAAAATTAAAAAGAGGACTTTTTTGTGATGAATAGATTTTGATTAAGAAAAATGTATTGATTACTGGCGGTGCAGGATATATTGGAAGTCTGTTAGTTAATCTTTCACCTGAAAATTGGAATGTAACTGTATTAGATAATTGTATTATGGGAAATTCAGAAACGCAGTTTCTAAAAAAAATTGATTTTGTAAAAGATGACATACGAAATAAGTCAATTCTTGATGAAATGGTAAAGAAGTCAGATGTAGTTATACACCTTGCAGGAATCGTGGGAGAAGCATCATTTAAAAAAAATTCTAAAGCAGCTTGGGAGATTAATCAATTTGCCACAGAGAACATTGTAGATTTGATAAAAAACTATAATAAAAAATTAGTTTTCATGAGTACTTGTTCTGTATACGGTTTCAATACGGGAGTTTGCACAGAAGAAACTAATCTAAATCCTGTCGATGATTATAGTAGAAGCAAGATAAATTCTGAAGAGTATATAAAGAATAATCTTGAAAATTACATAATTTTTCGATTAGGTACAGTTTATGGTTGGTCACCAAGAATGCGTTTCGATATTATCATAAATAAAATTATAGGAAAAATGTTATGGAATGAACCAATTGAAATTTTTGGTGGTGTACAATGGAGGCCATTTATACATGTAAAAGATGCAGTAAAGGCTTTGATACTAGCTACAGACAAACCAATTAGAAAAGAAATAATCAATCTTGTTGCAGAAAATCATCAGTTATTGAAAATAGCAAAAGAGATTACTGATGATATAAAGATCATACCAGAAAAACAGGATAATAGAAGCTATAATGTTGAAAATCACAAGATCAAAAATAAACTAAATTGGAATCCTGAAATGAATATTGAAAAAACAATAAATGAATTTAAGAAGGTTCAATATGCTGAAAACATTTATCATAATGATAAATGGGATTATTCTTAGATATTAATAATAGTAATATTTTATAGAATTTTGATTTACTTGATTTTACTCAAGAAATCTTTATCATAAGCATAGGGAATCGGCTATATTTATTGATAAAAGATTTGATTTAATAATCTATTTTTCAAGTTCAGCAAATATTTTGGCTAGTGCATTCTTTGAAATGGAATGTTTAGTATTAGACTCGTCAATTTCTATATCAAACTGGCCTTTGCCTAGAATTATCAATCTATCTTTGATAATATCTTCATAATTCTTTGATAGATCACCAGAAAAACAACATGGGTCAAATTTATTAAAAATATGCATTTGCTTTCGATTTTCGCCATATGAACCCATAACATATAATTCAAGATAATTAGCTATGGTGTAGAATTCACTGTGTGTTTGTTCATAGTCTCCAATATCTTTGGATTCCATTCTGAGAGATATTGGTAATGAGCCTGCAATAGAAAAGCTTTTTGAAATTCTATCATCAATAGCAGCATAAAGTGTGGTAGTCCATCCACCGCCAGATATTCCAATCATATTAATTGAATCATATGCAAATTGATTTTCAACATAGTTTAATGAAAGAGCGATTGGATGGACAAAAAACTTCATTGGTGAGAAATTTTTATTTTCAATAAAGTGAAAAGTATTATGATTAACCAGACGGATCTGTCCAAAATTAGATTCTTCTATAATCGGTTGATTATTTAGTCCTAAAAGAGGCATAGAAAAAGCTATGACATCATAATTTTTATCAAGTAATTCTTGAATGATTATTTTTTGTTCGTGGAATCCTCCAGAATGCCCATTATGAAGAATTACTAATTCATTATTACTAGAATTAGATATGAAGTGGTAAACAATTGAATTAACTTTGTGTTCCATGTCTACATAGATTTTGTTAATTTGTTTTAGATTTGTCATATTGTCGAATTCATTGTCAGAGATATTTTTCTCAATGTCAGATGGCAAAGTATTAGGAAGAGTGGTGCTATATTTCCACATATATTCAATCAATGCTATTCGTTTGTTTTTGACATCCTCTTCAGTATTCACTTGTATCAGTGAAGTAAGTAAATTTTGATCGACGCTGATAGTTTTTGTTTTTTCATTGATTTCTGAATTAGTGAAAAAATCTTTTGTCTCATTTAGAAATGAATATGGAAAAATCTGATATACACCTACTGAGACACCAAACAAGAATATAATCGATAATGAGATAATAAATACAAAAGATATCTGTAAGTTCATGGTTTCTTGATGGAAGAAATGGTTTAAAACATTACGAATCAAAATTTTGAAAAATTAGTTAAGATATTAATGGTATTATGCTTGAATTTAATTTTTTGATAACTAAATTATAATGATTAGTGAGATTGATATACATCAAAATTTGAAATAGTTTGTGGGAAGAAATATTGGATTCCGCGCATGGTATTATTTTAGGATGGGTTGGAGCACTTATTTTGCATTCATACTTGCAGCAATCAATACACTAACTGTAACATATTATTTAGCAATTGAAAATTATCCTACCTTGAAAGCAATATTTCCATCATTTGAAATTTACATAATTGTTATTATTAGTATTGGAATACCTCTTTTGGTTACAATTGGATTTGTACATTACAAAAGAACGTCAGCACGAAAAGCTGAAGTAGATATAGGAATGGAAACAAATCCATATCAAATTAGGCTATTAGTAAATACAGAATTACTATTAAAATTGAATATGAGATTGATGAAACATATGTCAGATTTACAAAATGGGGAAAAAATAGATGAAAACAATATCAATGAACTTCAAAAAATGCACGATGAAATACAAGATTTTTTAGAGGATCGAAATGTTGCAAAAGAACGAGACTTAGATTTTTTCAAAAAGATTGGTTCATCAAAAATTCGATGATAATTTTGTTGAAAGCAAGAATTTGGATTATAGATAAAATAATTTGATTTGGTATGAATAATTTAGTTAAAAAAATTTTTAGGACGATAAAATATTTAATCATACAAAGAAATGTTTATGGGATTACTTCTTTTATCAGAGTTCTACCAGATTTTTTTGTTGTAGGAGTAGTAAGAAGTGGAACGACTTCACTCTATTATTATCTTGATCAACATCCATGTGTTATGAAATCTGCATATGATGAGTTAGGATTTTTTGATAGTAATTTTGATCTAGGATGGAATTGGTATAAATCACTGTTCCCTACAATTATGCAAAAGAAAAAAATTGAAAAAAGAAATGGGAAATTTTTAACTTTTGACGATACACCATTTTATGTTTATAATTCAACAGTTGTAAAAAGAATTAAGAGGAATTTTCCAGATGCGAAAATAATAGTTATTTTTAGAAATCCAATAGATAGAGCATACTCGAATTATTTTCTTGGAGTAAATGGAGGAAAAGAAAAACGAAAGTTTGATGATCTAATTGAAGAAGAAATGATACTTATCAATCGTAGAAACAAGCAAGTATTATTTGATGAGACGCTATCTGAGACTTATTTGGGTAGGGGATTATATGCAGAGCAACTAAAAGTCTGGTTTAGTGAATTCCCAAAAGATAGTGTGAAAATTATAAAAAGTGAAGAATTTGCTGAAAATACACAAGATGTAATGAAGGACCTATTTCAATTTCTAGATCTTCCAGAATACAAGATTTCCAATATAGAAAAGAAGAATGTAACAAAATATCCACCTATGAAAAAAGAAACAAGGGAAAAACTAGAAGAGTTTTTTCGTTCACATAATAAAGAATTGTATAATATGTTAGGAAAAGATTTTGGGTGGGAAAAAAGTAGATTATAGTTTAAAACAATAATCTTTTAACTTCATTGAGGATTTTGTGTTGTTTGGGAATTATTATCGTTTTTATTTTTAAAATATATTATGAAAAAACTAATAATGAAAATTATGCTGGAGACATAGACTATTGGTTCTGATAAAGATTCACGAAGATTAATTTCATAAGGTAATCTCCAAATGATTGTAGGTTGAAGATAAATTCTTTCCCAAAAAATCAGATATGTTATACCATGTGTAAAAATGAACAAACTTACAAAATAAAATTTTAGATTAGTAGATGATATATTTTCTATAAATCTCCACAAGCCATATGACATCATTAACAGCATTGGGAACATTAATGGTAGAAAATATCGAGTAGCATTATACGAATCAGTAATTAAACCAGATATTATGAAAATTGGGATATACCATGCCAAAAGAAAAAATTCAGAAAATTGTAAATTTCTTTTTCGAATTTTCTGAATAATGAAACAAAATCCAATAAAAGAAAAAATAGATAATGGAATTGTGGTAAAAGTATGACCTAATTGGGCAGAATCAGGTATATTTTCTGGATCAAATAAGTAATAATAACTGTCAATTGTTGGCATTACAGTAGCACTAAAAGTAAATACAAATGGTAAAAAGCTAAAATTATTTCCTTCTAATATTGATGAATTCCAAGCGCCATGTGTTTTTGAACCCTCTAGTTGTATAAAGAATTGACCGACAGGATCAGCATAATAAAATGGAAATGTGGCAATAGTAGAAATAATTGTTACAACTAAAAATAAAGTTATTAATCCTATAATTTTTTTTGAAAAAATTTTTCTGATGCTAGAAAATGATATTTCTTTTGAGAAACCAAAACATATGATCAAAATCATCAAGGGTAAAATCTCAATAGAAATAATTTTAGAATTTAAAGCAGAAGCAAAAGCTATGCCACTAAAAATTAGATATTTTAATTGAAAACCTTTTTTTCCAAGAAATGCATGTAAAAGTAAAAGTATGGAAAGTAACATAAAAAAACTTACAAAAATTTCTGTAGTTAAAATTCTACCATGCAACATATACAAGCTAAATGACATTAGAGTTATTGCAAAAATTGCACCTACAAATCTATTAAAAAGTAGTAAGCCTATTTGAAAGGCAACAACTACTCCCATTGCACCAAAAATCGGTGAAAAGAATCTACCAGATTCTAATTCATCTTGAGTGGGAGTATTAATCCCACGAATAATTTCATCACTATGAATTGGTCTACATGTTCCAGAATTTGCATAGTAAACACGTTCAGAATCAGAAAACCATTCATCTCCTAAACCAACAAAAATTCCTTTTATTATTCCACCAGATGCTAACCACTGAACATCTCCTGCACAATCTAAATCAATCATTGTACATTCCCCTATTCCAGTAATACATGGATTCAAAACATCATTGTTTTTTAAAGAATCATAATACATTATACTAAATCCATGATGAAAGACTTCATCAATGAAAATTCCTTGTTGATCTAAATTTACTGAATATATTGAATAAGATACAACAAATAATATCAATGGTATTAGATATTTTTTGAATTTTTCATTCATTATGAGTAATCAACTCGCTCAGTTTTAATGATATAAAACCTACTACTAT
>Ga0315328_10001337_pt1 | contig 11331 bp, 6 predicted proteins | sample M120032315metaG_FD_203462 | JGI IMG/M metagenome (GOLD analysis project Ga0315328, IMG submission 203462) | Ammonia-oxidizing marine archaeal communities from Monterey Bay, California, United States - M1 200m 32315 | ecosystem: Environmental > Aquatic > Marine > Intertidal zone | place: USA... | reverse complement strand
CACAAGCAAAAAAAGTTCGAGAAAATATAGGATTTGTTCAACAAGAGATTGGTGTTGATGAGTATCTTACTGGTCGGGAAAACCTGATTTTTCAATCTAGAATCAGTCAGATGCCAAAGGAGAAAGTACAGTCTAGAATTGATGAAGTGATATCTTTAGTTGAGCTTGAAGAAAAACAGAATGAAGCCGCGATTACTTATTCTGGTGGTATGAGAAAAAGACTTGACATTGCATGTGGTCTTTTACATAGACCAAAAGTGCTTTTTCTAGACGAGCCTACAGTAGGCCTTGATATACAAACAAGAAGAAAGATCTGGGAATACATTAGAAAAATACACAAAGAATTTGAAATGACACTTTTTGTTTCTACTCACTATATGGAAGAGGCTGACAAGCTTTGTGATCGTGTAGGGATAATTGATTATGGGAAAATTCAGGTTATTGACACGCCTGAAACCATGAAAAATGCAATGGGAAATGATACAGTTTCATTTTCATTGATGGATGGAATTGCAAGACAAGACGAATTAATTAATAGAATTGAGCAAATAGAATTTGTAAATCAAGTAATTAGAAAACAAGGTGATATTACAATCAAGTCATCACAATGCTCAGAAGTGATACCTAAAATTTTTCAGACTACATCTGAAATGAACATAGAAATTAATTCATTATCATTAAACAAGCCAACTTTGGATGATGTTTTCATATCATATACTGGACACAACTTACGAGATGATACCACTCAAAAATTAAACAAACGAAAAGAATTCAATTTAAACAGGAGAAGAGGACTTTGATCATATCTGATACCTATGCAATTTTTTGGCGTGAGATGAAACGCTACAGAAAGTCAAAAAGTGGTGTTATTATCAGATTGATTCAACCAGCAATCTGGATAGTTGTCATGGGAAATATTTTTGCAGGTACACAACCACTTATTCAGTCAGTTGGTTTTGATGGTGAGTATATTGAATTTATGGCACCAGGTGTTATCATACTAACTGCAATTTTTACAAGTATCTTTGGTGGTGTTAATACATTATGGGATAGAAGATATGGATTTATGAATAAGGCACTGACATCACCAATATCAAGATCATCAATTGCACTTGGTAAAATGCTTGCAATTTCTTTGATTGCTGCATTCCAAGCAAGTTTGATTTTGGGCATTGCACTTGCGATAGGAGTTACCATGCCAAATTTATGGATGATAGGACCTATCATGGCAATTGTAATTTTATTTTCAATTGGATTTTCTGGAATCTCAGTTATGGTTGCAGCAGCAGCAAAATCTCAAGAAACGTTTTGGGGAATAATTAATTTTCTTGGAATGCCATTGTTTTTACTAAGTCCAGCACTTTTTCCATTGGCACTAATGCCAGATTGGCTTGCATCGATTGCAGCATTTAATCCTGTCAGCTATACTGTAATACTGGTCCGAGAAATGATGTCTGGATATGTAGAAGGATGGTCTGCACTACTGAGTGTCACAATTTTGGTAGGTTTTAGCGTCATAATGATTGGTCTTGCAAGCTATGTCTTTACGCGTGATGTAAACAAGCCATTTTGAATTTGAGCGTTAAATTTATTATAAAATCGTACAGAAATGGTCATTTTTGACTAAAATTATAAAAAAACCTCACATTATTGATCTTGTTCATACTTTAAAACGAATTCATGATGCATCAAGTATTACCCCTAGTGGTATTATTCTCAGTATTACTCTTAGGAGCCTCGCTAACACATAGTTCGTATGCTGCAATTCATCCTTTTGAATTAGAATGGGGCGAATCAGGAACAGAACCTGGAAAGTTTATACATCCACAGCATATTGCAATTGATTCAGAAAACAATGTCTTTGTAACTGATCGTGATAATTCAAGAGTTCAAAAATTTGATGATCAAGGAAATTATATCATCTCATGGAAATTACAAAGTCCTGAACCAGGAGAATTTGGAAATCCATCTGGAATAGCAGTATCAGATGGTTATGTCTTTGTAGTAGATTCAAAATATGATATTGTACAGAAATTTGATTCAAATGGAAATTTTATTTTAGAGTGGGGAGGTTTTGGTTCTGGAGATGGTGAATTTAGATCACCTAATGGAACTACAATCAGTGATGACAAATTTGTCTATGTAGTAGATACTGGTAATAGCCGTATACAGAAATTTACTTTTGACGGAGAGTATGTTTCTAGTTTTGGTCAAACTGGTAAACGAGCAGGAAATCTTGCTTCTCCAATAGATGTTGCGATAGATAATACAGGTAATCTTTATGTAACTGATCCTGTGAATCGTGGAATTATTATCTATAATGAAGATGGTCAACTTATAAGATCTATTGATTCAAATGTTGGAGGATTACAAATATCACCATCAGGAATAATTCTTGACCAAAACAATAATCTTTACATTGCTGATACAAAAAATAATAGAATAATTCAATTTGATGAATTTGGAGTCCCACATTCAGTATTTGGAAAATTTGGTTTTGGTGAAGATCAATTTCAATTCCCAGTAGATGTCACAGTTGATAGAAATGGATACCTCTATGTGATTGACACACTAAGTCACAGAGTTCAAAAGTTTGTTACTCCAAATGTATCTGAGCAATTAAGTATAGAAAACAAGGAGAGTATAGAAGAACCTCAAATTGAACAGTCAAATCCATTATCAGAAGTGGACAAACCAACTGAAACGGAAATTGAATCACCAAAAGTATATCCAATCCCAAATGATTTCACAAAACCAGTCATATCTGTCCCTGGAGATATAATTATTGAGGCTAGTGGACCTCTAACACTAGTTAATGTTGGAAACGCAATGGCTAATGATGAAAGTGGAATTCTTTCTTTATCAAATAATGCGTCAGAAGAGTTTCCCCTTGGTATAACGACAATAATTTGGACAGCTATTGATGGATCAGGAAATATGGCAATAGCATCACAAAACATCATAGTCCAAGACACTATTTCACCTGAGATTGAACAATTAAAAGAAATCAGACTTGAGGCAAAGTCTGAAACACAAAATCTTGTACAGTTTGAAACCCCATCTATTTCTGATGCAGTAGGTGTCATTTCAATAGAGAATGATGCACCTGAGGTGTTTCCTCTAGGTGAGACAACCGTAACATGGACCGCCACAGATGTAATGAGAAATGTATCTACAATGCAGCAAAAAGTCATTTTAGTTGATTCTACTTCGCCTAGAGTTGATATTCTTGAAGACATTATAGTTGAATCAACTAGCATAAATGAAAATTCAGTATTATTAGTTGAACCAGAAGTGTTTGACTATGTAAAAATAGAATCACTATCTAACGACGCACCACAAAATTTTCCCTTGGGTGAAACAATAGTAACATGGATGGTTACTGATTCATCTGGTAATGTTTCAACCTCGTCACACAAAGTTATAGTACTAGATACCACTCCACCTGAAATTTTTATCAATGATATAATCTTAGAAGGAATGATTTCTAGTGGAAGTAAATTATCATTACCAGTACCAGAAATTAATGACATATATGAAGTGAATATAACTAACGACGCACCGGGCGTATTTCCATTTGGTGAGACTATTGTTACATGGTATGTAACGGATAAATCAGGTAATGTAGCGACTAAACAACAAAGTGTACATGTAGTTGACACAATAAAACCACTTTTAGTAATACCAGATGATATTGAGATAGAAGCCAATGGAATTAATAGTATTATTGATAATTTAGGTGAATTAACGGTAGAAGATATATCAGAAATATCTTATGTAACTAATGACTCACCAGAATTCTTCCCATTAGGTGAGACGATAATAACATGGGTAGCGAGTGATACTTCTGGTAATTCAGTATCTGGAACACAGTTAGTTACTGTTGTTGATACCACAATCCCAGCAATTATTGCACCATCAGATATTAAATTGGAGGCTGTCGACTTGACTGAAAATCACATTGAACTAGTTGATGGAAGAGTTTTTGATACTGTTGAGATTAAATCAGTGAAGAACGATGCTCCAGAAACATTTCCTCTAGGTAAGACAATTGTAACTTGGACTGCAACCGATACTTCTGGTAATTCAGTATCTGATACACAAACTATAATCATCGAAGATACAACTAAACCTGTAATTACAGGTCCTGATAACATTACACTAGAAATTATAGATTCATCAGGTATGATAGTTGATGTTGGTCAGGCATCTGCATTAGATCAAGTTGATGTCAATCCTGAAATTACTAACGATGCTCCAGAACTATTTCAATTAGGTGATACAATCGTAATTTGGACTGCAATTGATTCATCAGGAAATTCTTCATTGTTTTTCCAAACTATTACACTTGTTGATACAGAAAAACCTGAATTAGTTCCACCAGAAAATATTATTCAAGAAGCTGAAAATCCTTTAGATAATTTTGTGATTCTTGGAATACCAGAAACTTTTGATACTGTTGGCGTATCATCAATTACTAACGATTCTCCAGAAACATTTCCTCTAGGTAAGACAATTGTAACTTGGACTGCCTCAGATAACGCTGGTAATTCAGTATCTGAAACACAATTAGTTACTATTGTAGATACCACATCACCAAGTATTGATGCTCCAGAGAATATTGTTGTTGAGGCAACTGGATTAGAAGGTAATAATGTAATACTTGAAAATTCTACTGCAGAAGATAAAATTGGAATATCATCAATTACTAACGATTCTCCAGAAACATTCCCTCTAGGTGAGACAATTGTAACTTGGACTGCCTCAGATAACGCTGGTAATTCAGTATCTGATACACAATTAGTTACTATTGTAGACACCACATCACCAAGTATTGATGCTCCAGAGAATATTGTTGTTGAGGCAACTGGATTCCAACGTAATATGGTTGAATTAGGCATGATTAATGTGGATGATAATGTTGGAGTAACTTTAATCACTAACAACGCACCTGAAACATTTGAACTAGGTAATACAACTATTACTTGGACTGCCTCAGATAACGCTGGTAATATAGCAACAATCCAACAACAAGTTTCATTAATAGATACCACCATACCATCAATTACACCACCAAATGATATCAAAATCGAGGCAGAATCAAATGATTCTAACATTGTTGAAATAGGAATTGCTATTGCATCTGACACTGTTCAATTAGAGAAAATTACTAACGACTCACCAGAATTCTTCCCATTAGGTGAGACGATAATAACATGGGTAGCGAGTGATACTTCTGGTAATTCAGTATCTGGAACACAATTAGTTACTGTTGTAGACACTACATCACCAAGTATATTACAACTTGAAGATATTGTAACTGATGCAACATCATCTACAAGTAACATCGTTAAATTGATTTCACCAATTGCGGATGATACTATTAGCGACGTTATAATTACTAACGATGCTCCAAACGTATTTCCATTTGGGGAAACTGTAGTAACTTGGACTGTAGAAGACGAATCAGGTAACATATCACAGATTGATCAAAAAATCATAATAATCGATAATTCACCACCTGAATTGCAGATATCTGAAGATATCATATTTGATGCTACATCATTAGAAAATATTATTGAACTTAGTTCACCCCAAATTTTAGATATTATAGATGCACAACCAATTATTACTAACGATGCTCCAGAAATATTCCCTCTAGGTGAGACAATTGTAACTTGGACTGCAACCGATACTTCTGGTAATTCAGTATCTGATACACAATTAGTTAATGTGCAAATATGCGGTAATTCTCCATCATATTATAATATGATACTGGGAACAGCCGAAGATAATTTCATAACTGGTACCAATTTACCTGATTTGATATTTGGATATGGTGGAGATGACATCATAATGGGTAATAATGGAAATGATTGTATCTTTGCAGGTGAGGGCAATGATATAATCTTTGGAAATAGTGGAGATGACAATATTACAGGTGATCAAGGAAATGACATGCTAAAAGGTGACTCAGGTGAGGATGTTCTCAAGGGTGGAGTTGGCTTTGATATGATTGATGGTGGAGATGATATTGATACATGTATAGTAGTAGAAGAGCAGAATAGTGACCTTGTAGTTAAGTGTGAAACAAGCGAGTAACTAAGAATTAGTTTAGAATTATAATACCTGTATACAAATTACAGATGTTGACAAAATCAAGGAGACTATTTTCAGACGCAAAGCAAGTCATTCCATCAGGCGTGAATAGTCCTGTAAGATACATAGAACCATACCCATTCTTCGTAAAACGTTCACAAGGAAGTTCATTATGGGATGAAGACGGTAACAAATATTTGGATTTTTGTAACGGTTATGGCGCACTGCTTTTAGGTCATACCAGAAGAGAGATTATCAATTCTGTTTCATCACAACTAAAAAAAGGAACCTTATACACTGCACCAACATCACAGGAAATTGAATTATCTAGGTTAATCATCAAGAACTTTCCGTCTATTCAAAAAGTCAGGACCGTAAATACTGGTGCTGAGGCAACAATGACAGCAATAAGACTTGCTAGGGGATTTACAAAAAAGAAAAAAATTATAAAATTTGAGGGATGCTATCACGGTGCATATGATACAGTTCTAGTAAAGGCAGGTTCTGGCTCTGCACATAACGGCATATCGGTATCTGATGGTGGATTAGATGAAGTCTCAAAAAACACATTAGTTGTACCATACAATGATTCAAATGAGTTAGAAAGAATTCTAACAAAGAATAAGGACATTGCAGGTCTTATCATAGAACCAGTTCTTGCAAACATGGGATTGGTACTACCAGAAAAAAATTTTTTATCCGATGTTAGAAATATGACTAGACAACACGACGTACCATTAATCTTCGATGAGGTCGTTAACGGCTTTCGAATTTCTGAAGGTGGTGCACAACAAGTATTCGGAATAAAACCTGATCTAACTACTTTAGGTAAAGCATTAGGAAATGGGTTTACAATTGCAGCTGTTGGAGGTAAAAAGGAGATAATGGATCAATTATCACCTGGTGGAAAAGTGTATCAGGCAAGTACATTTGCTGGAAATCCAGTATCAGTTACAGCTGCAGTAAGTTCTATCAAAACAATTAACAAAATTAAAAATAAGTTATATCCTAAACTTGAGCGCATGTGTAAGACTATGGTTGACGAAATTGATGATTTAGCATCTGATTATCACATTCCTCATACAATAAATTCAATTTCTTCAATGTTTCAAATATTCTTTTCAAATCAACAAGTTACCGATTACAGTACAGCAAAAAAATCAAATACAAAAAAATTCCAAAAACTCTTTTCCAATCTCTTAAAAAATGGTGTTTTTATTGCACCATCACAATATGAAACTGTTTTCTTGTCAGATTCCCACACAGACGTAGATATTACAAAAGCATTAGGGGCTTATGGAATGTCATTAAAAGCGGTGAAAAATTGAATTTCATAGTAGGATCTCGTGGAAGCAAACTATCACAGGTACAAACAAACTGGGTAATTTCTGAACTACAAAAAATAGACCCGTCATTATCATTTGAGATCAAGCCAATAACCACAAAGGGTGATACTGACACACGACCATTATTTGCAATGGAACAGAAGGGTATATTTGAAAAGGAGATTGATAGGGCAGTTTTTGAAAAGGAAGTTGACTTTGCAGTGCATAGTCTAAAGGATGTTCCATCCGAACTGGATTCAAATTTGACAATAGCCTGTGTACCAAAACGTGAAGCAATTAACGATGTCCTAATTACCAAAGATGGATTTGATATTGATTCTATTCCATCTAATTCTGTTATTGGAAGTAGTAGTTTAAGGCGTGCAGTACAAGTAACTCGTAGAAGACCAGATCTTACTGTAAAACCAGTTAGAGGTAATATTGAAACAAGAATCAGTAAAGTAATTGACGGAAAATTTGATGGAATTGTTTTGGCCCAAGCTGGAATTACAAGACTTGGAACTAATGTAAAACTTTCAAAATTATCACCAGATGATTTTCCACCATCTCCTGGTCAGGGTGCACTTGCAATTGTATGTAGAAAGGATGATTCTAAAACTTTGGAACTACTACAAAAAATAGAGGACACAAAATCAAGAGCAGAGGTAGAGGCGGAACGCGCATTATCGGATTCAGTTGATTCTGGATGTAGATTCCCTGTTGGTGCATTTGCAGAGTCAAACTCTGATTCATTGACATTAAAAGTTGCAGTTTACTCAATGGATGGAAAAAAATCAATTATTTTAGAGAAAACAGGTAATACTAATGAGGCAATAGAATTGGGAAGATCACTTGGGGCTGAATTAAGAAGTAGGGGTGTTTCAGAGATTGCTTCTAATTGGAGAGAAGAATTGGAGGAATGGAATAAGCAATGACAGGTAAAGTCTATCTTGTAGGTGCAGGACCAGGAGACCCCAAGTTGATAACGTTAAGGGCAGTAGAGTTAATCAAAAATGCGGATGTTGTCTTATATGATAGATTGGTAAGCAAGAAAATTCTTGCTATGATTCCAAAACATGCAGTGTCAATCTATGTAGGCAGGGCAGTAGGTGATGATACAACACATCAAGATAGCACAAATGAATTAATGGTGAAATATGCAAAACTGAAAAAATCTATAGTTAGGCTAAAAGGCGGTGATCCAATAATTTTTGGTCGTGGTGGAGAGGAAGCAGAGTTTCTAAAATCGTTTAATATAAAATATGAAATAATCCCTGGGATAACTTCTGGCATTGGCTCTGCAACTTATGCAGGAATTCCATTAACACATAGGAAACTTGCATCATCAGTAGTATTTGTCACTGGTCATGAAGATCCTGAAAAGAAATTAGAGGTCGTAAAATGGAAAAAACTTGCTAAATCAGTAGATACAATTGTGATCATGATGGGTCTTTCAAGAATAGGCGTTATTTCAAAAAAGTTGATTGATGGTGGAATGGATAAAAATATGCCAGTTGCTGTAATACAGAATGGTACTACATCACAACAAAAAATGATTAAGGGAACAATATCTAATATTGATAATAAAATTAAAAGAAATAAGATAAAGCCGCCAACTAATATTATAATAGGCCGGGTAGTTGATCTTTCAGATATAATCGGGTGGAAAAAATGATTGATGGAAAGACAATAGCAATAACTCGTTCCAAAGATGATTCTGAGGAATTCATAGAACTTGTTACCCAACAAAACGCAAATCCCATAACTCTTCCTACAATTGAATTAATAAGCAAAGGCGAAAAAATTGTTGATGAGTTTTTGGAAACTATTGAAAAAGAAAACCCAGATTATTCTGTATTTATGAGTTCAAAAGCCGTTACATTATTGATTGATAGTGCAAAAAACACTTCTAAATTTCAAGCTTTACAACTAGCCATTGCAAATACAATTGTAATTGCAGTTGGCCCAAAGACCAAAGACGCATTAGAGCAAGAAAATATTAAAGTCGCATATGTACCACAAAGATATTCATCTGTTGGAGTTGGTGAAGTTTTTACAAAACTAAGTGCTGTTGATAAAAAGGCCATCATTCCACGTAGTGGTGCATCAACCCCATTCCTGAAGAATCTTTTAGAGAAAATTGGAATTAACGTAGTTGAGCTTTATCTGTATGATGTTTGTGCATTCCGCGATCCAACTGAATGGAATGATTTTAGACAATTATTTTCTCAAAATAAAATTGATGGAGTGATTTTTACTAGTGCATCATCTGTTCGAGCATTTTTCGAAATTATGACAAAAGATTTCGTTCTTGATCAATTAGTCCAGTTGCTAGCACAAACTAAAGTAATTGCAATAGGTCCTTTCACTGCTGATGAATTAAAAAAATTAAATGTTCAAAACATTATCGCCGATGTTCATACTGTACGAGGTTCAGTTGATGCCATTCTTGAGGCATTTTCCTTAGCTTAACCTATTTAGTAAGAGCTAATTTTACTCGGATTTTTATAATAACACTGTTGTAACGCTACTATGACAACTGAAAATTTTGATATGGATTATTCCAAATATGATTTCAAAGATTCTACTGAAATGTATGTTCATCTAAGTAAAAAGGGTCTTTCAAAAGATACTGTTATTGGAATTAGTAAAATGAAAGATGAGCCACAATGGATGCTTGATTTCAGACTGCGTTCCTATGAGGTATTCATGAAAAAACCAATGCCAACATGGGGTGCTGATTTAAGTCATATTGATTTTCAAAATATTTACTATTATGCAAAGGCTTCAGAAAAAACAGAAAAAAATTGGGATGATGTACCTGAAGATGTCAAAAATACTTTTGATAAGCTAGGTATACCAGAGGCTGAAAAGAAATTCCTAGCAGGCGTTGGGGCACAATATGAATCAGAAGTAGTTTATCATAGCTTGAGAGATGATTTGGCAAAGCAAGGCGTTCTGTTTTTAGATACAGATAGTGCTCTAAAAGAACATCCTGAAATTTTCAAAAAATATTTTGGAAAAATGATTCCTCCTGAAGATAACAAATTTGCAGCATTAAACAGTGCAGTTTGGAGTGGAGGTTCATTCATCTACATTCCACCTGGAGTTAAAGTAGACATGCCACTACAAGCATACTTTAGAATCAACGCTGAAAATATTGGTCAATTTGAAAGAACTCTAATTATTGCAGATGAGGGTTCAGAAGTTCATTATATCGAAGGTTGTACCGCACCAGTATACTCATCAGAGTCATTACATTCTGCAGTTGTAGAATTAGTTGCGCATAAAGATGCAAAATTACGATATACAACAATACAAAATTGGAGTAACGATGTTTACAATCTAGTTACAAAACGTGCTTATGCATATGAGGGTGCAACAGTTGAGTGGATTGACGGTAACATTGGAAGTAAAATTACAATGAAATATCCTGGGATCTACTTAATGGGACGAAAAGCATATGGTGAAACACTTTCTATTGCATTTGCAGGAAAGGGACAACATCAGGATACTGGTGCAAAGATGGTTCATCTAGCTCCTGACACCACATCAAAGATTACATCAAAATCAGTTAGTCGTGCAGATGGTCGTTCAACATATAGAGGATTACTAAATATTGCAAAAGGTGCAACAAATGTTAAGTCAACTGTAAGATGTGATGCATTACTATTAGATGACACATCAAAAACTGATACATATCCGTATATGGAAATTAATCAAGAAGACGCAACAGTCACTCATGAAGCAACAGTTGGTAAGATTGGCGACGAACAAATCTTCTATCTTATGACACGTGGATTCTCAGAAGAAGAAGCATTAACACTAATTGTTAACGGTTTCATGGAACCATTTACCAAAGAACTTCCAATGGAATATGCAGTAGAACTGAATAGACTCATCAAGC
>Ga0315328_10001335_pt1 | contig 11342 bp, 10 predicted proteins | sample M120032315metaG_FD_203462 | JGI IMG/M metagenome (GOLD analysis project Ga0315328, IMG submission 203462) | Ammonia-oxidizing marine archaeal communities from Monterey Bay, California, United States - M1 200m 32315 | ecosystem: Environmental > Aquatic > Marine > Intertidal zone | place: USA... | reverse complement strand
TTGCTCGAGTTTTGCGAGGCAAGCAGTTAGTAGAAGTTAGCCTGCAAGACGGAATTAAGGCTGTCATGGTTGGACTTGCAGCACAACGTTCTATCGAGACTGGAGAAGCAATAGATTTAACCAGTGGTGAGTACAGCATCTTCTGAATCATTTGAAAAAGGGATTTACAATCCTGTCTGTTGGAAAAATCTATACTACTCTTTACCTCAAAATTATTTGGTTCAATACATCGACCATCGGTTACGAAAAAAAATTTAGTCTTTTGGTTATATGTTAATAATTTAATTTTTTTTCATTCAAAATGTTTATATTTTTCATATAACTATTTTTCCCGTGTAAATAAAAATTAATAATAAATATAAAAGTTATATTTTTATTTTTTTTGGCTTCCAATCTTTGCAGATTGAACTGTTTGTATCGAGAGGTAAATAAACCTTACATTCCGTTCTAGCTGAGTGATATATAGCGGCCACAAGCTCAATAGATTTTAACCCATCTTCTGATTTGACAATATTTGATTTTTTACCCATCAAGTGATTTGCAACTTCCTGAAAAAAACTAGTAAAACCATTTTGATCCTTAAGAATTTTATTTTCAGCCTCAAAAACTAAGTTTTCCAGCTCATTTTGTTTGTTTGGATCACGAGCAGTATAAATCCATTCATCATCACCAGGTGCGTAAGGATTATTTCCACTTTCGACAGAAATCTCTTCAAAAACCAACTTCAATCTTGTAGTATTTTTTGCAGCTCCTAGAGTTATTGATGATGTAATTAAAGCACCAGACTCAGTTGTCATTGCAATAGAAGCACAATCTTCCGTTTCAATTTGGTTTACTAAAGTAGAAAGATTAGCTGACACACTATTTATTTTCCCCAAAAAAAATGATAGCAGATCGTGTGAGTGAATAGCGTGACTTAAAATTGCGCCTCCACCCTCTCTCTCCCAGTTTCCCCGCCATGGGACATTGTAATATTCTTCATTACGGTTCCAATGAACCTCTGATGAGGCAACTATAGGTTCCCCTGTCTTTCCCTTACTAATAAGATCTTTTAAAATAAGAATATGTTTCCCGTATCTATATTGGAATACTGGATACAAATTTTTGTTTTTAGAATATGAAATATCGATTAATTTTTGTGCCTCGTTAACACTTGTAGAAAGAGGTTTTTCACAAATAACATGTTTGTCTGCTTTGAGGAATTTGAGCGCAGTAGAAAAATGAAGATGAGGTGGCAAACAAATGTCTACAATATCTATTTCTTTATTTGTTATCATCATATCCATGTTCTTTTCTATCTGACTACCTGGAGAATTTTTCGCAAGATCATTTGCTTTTTCTTCATCAATATCGCAGATATAACTTATATTAAAATCGGATAATTCCTTTAAACTTTGAAGATGTGTCGCTGCTATCTCTCCACTACCTAAAATTGCTAATCCCAATGTCATTTTATGGTTTTAAATAGCCAATGCGTTTTGCAGAATTTTGTGCTTTTATTGCCAGTTCCATAACTTTTAAACAATGGGATTGTGGCATCGCAGTCTCAGTACGATTTATAATATCATGCAACAAATTACCAAAATATGTCAGAGGTTCTTTTGAGGCATCAATATATTCACATCTTTTTTTATTAACTATAAAAAGATGATCAGTTCCCTCTCTACCAGCTACATCAACATACTTTCTTAATTCAATATAGCCATCTGTTCCAAGAATTGTAAGTCGTCCATCTCCCCAGTTTGGAAGAGCGTCCGGTGTATACCAATCAACCCTTATATACCCTTGGCCTTGATCACCGTGGATAACAATTTCTCCAAAATCTTCTAAGCCTGTATTTTGAGGATTAGCAAAATTTCCAATACTTGAACTAGTAATTTCAACATCGGTGGAATTTGTAAAATATAAAAATTGATCAATTTGGTGGGATGCTATATCGCACAATATTCCTCCATATTGATCTTGCTGAAAAAACCAGTCAGGTCTTGTCTCTTTATTTAGACGATGAGGTCCAATTCCAATAGTTTGAACTACTCTTCCAATTTCTCCTTCATTAATTAGTTTTGATGCCATTTGAACTGAAGGAACTTCAAAACGCTCTGAGAAATCTATAGAAAATATTCTTTTTGTTCTGTTAATTGTGTTACTGATCTCTTCTAATTGATCCAAAGTTGTGCACCCAGGCTTATCCAACATAATGTCTTTACCAAATCTCATACATTCAACTGCTAAAGATGCTCTATTAACTGGTATATCGGCTATTAAAATAAGATCAATGTCATGATCATTTAATATAATTTTTTTATCAAAAACTCTTTGGATTGTTGGATGTTTTTTTTCAAAGTCTTGGGATATTCTATTTTCATGTTCTGTCCACCACTTTTTACACGTACAACCAAGTTCAAGCATACCATTTAACTGTCCAAAAATATGCCGGTGTTCAACACCCATAACAGCAATATTAATTTTTTGCATCATTAACTCTTTTCATTTTAAATGACTAAATTGTTATTAATTTCCCTTTATCAGAAGATTCGATTAAAGCATCGATAAGTTCATGGACATTTATTACTTCTTCACCTGAGATTGATGAATTGTGATTATTTTGTATTGATTTTACAAAATCATCAATTAAATCGCGGTGCCAATCATGTGGGAAGGCCATTGGATCAACCCCTGCGCCCGTACCAGATGTTTCTCCAAATTTTTCCATACGTCCATCTAACCAATTGATAGTTAGAACACCAGATTGTAAATGAGCTGAAGCTTTCTCACAATTTAAAGTAATAGACTCGGCATTTCCAGGGAAGGAACTGGTAGAGGCAAAAATAGCCCCTGATGCCCCACTTTTAAACTTTAATCCTCCTGCAACAAAATCTTCGGTCTCCATTTTGTGAAATTGAGAAGTAGAAGATAAAGCCTGAACTTCTGAGACTGATCCAGTTAAACTCAGCATTAAATCTAAAGTATGTATTGCTTGACTAATAAGGACACCTCCACCATCTCGTTCGTACGTGCCTCGACCTGGTTCATCATAATAAGATTGATCTCGCCACCAAGGTACTTGCACTTGAACGGTAAAAATAGAGCCTAAAGAATTTGAAAAAACTAACTTTTTTAATTTTTGAGATGATTCTCGAAAGCGATGCTGAAAAACTATTCCTAATTTAACATTTTTTTCTTTACACATATTAACAATTTTTTTAGCTACTGCAGATGATCGTTCAATTGGTTTTTCCATCAGAATATGTTTCCCGGCACCACTAAATTGCTGAGCTAGTTTTAGTCGTTGATTAGGCGGGGTAATGATAATGATAATATCAAGTTTTGGGTCATTGATGAGATCTTCAACATTCTTAATAAACGGGAAATCAAAGCGTTCAGCAAATATTTTGCATTTTTTTGCATCACGAGAAAATACACCTCTTAAATCAATATTGTCTCTGAGATCGTTAAGAGCTTTGGCATGAGGAGTCGCAGCCATACCAGTCCCTATAACACCTACTCCTAATTTTCTCAAACTCATTGTTTAATTCTGCTAGAGATGACTTTTCCGTCCACGTTAAACAAATGTATAAATTTTCTATCAAAACTTAAATGAATTAATTCCCCTCTTGATACAACATATTGTCCTGATTGATGAACGGTTAACATGGGAATACCTTCGGTTTTACAATATAAATATGTCTCGCTACCCAACTGTTCTGTTAGTTCCACTTCAACGGTGATGTCCGCTGTTTCTTTATTTGTAATTAATATATTCTCTGGGCGGACACCTAAAGTAAAAGAATCACCATTCAAATCGTCCTGAGAATTAATAACTTCAATATTTAATAGACCTACATTTAAGAATGAGTGGTTTTTTGGTTGCTGAGATAACTTAACATCTATAAAATTCATCTTAGGGGAGCCTATAAATCCAGCAACAAAAATATCATTTGGATTATTATAAATATCTAAGGGTGAGCCAGTCTGTGCAACATTTCCATTATTTAATACAACAATTTGATCAGCTAAAGTCATTGCCTCTACCTGATCATGAGTCACATAAACCATCGTTCCACCAATTTTTTCATGCAATGCTAATAGTTCTTTACGCATCACAACTCTCAACTCAGCATCAAGATTTGATAGAGGTTCATCAAATAAAAAAGCTTTTGGTTCCCTAACAATTGCCCTTCCAATAGCCACTCTTTGTCGTTGCCCTCCTGATAAGGCTTTAGGTTTACGTTCTAGATATTCTGATATTTGCAGTAATTTTGCTGCATTTTGAACTTTTTCATCAATTATTTTTTTGCTAATTTTTAAATTTTCCAGTCCAAAAGCCATATTTTTATATACCGACATATGGGGGTAAAGGGCATATGATTGAAATACCATTGCAAGACCTCGCTCTGATGCGGGAACATTATTTACTTTCTCACCATCAATGAAAATGTTACCAGAAGTCACTTTTTCAAGACCTGCTATGATTCTTAATAATGTAGATTTTCCGCAACCAGAAGGACCAACTAAAACTAGCAATTTACCACTTTCTAGTTTTATATCAACTCCGTGTATAACCTCATTTTGGTCATAGTTTTTATAAATATTTTTTAGAATAATTTCGGTCATTTTTCAATCCTAAAAACTTTTTATCTGTCTCTTCTCAGTTCAGCTTGGCGGGGCTCTGCTCTTTGCAATCTTGTTGGGGGATGATTTTTTAATATTTGTCTAATATCATCCATCATCATATCTCTTATGTTTTTATATGATGAGTGTAGAGCTCCAGCAATATGCGATGTATAAATAATATTGGATTCTTTCCGATATTGTGAGTCAAGAGGTACAGGTTCTTCTGGGAAAACATCAACTGCGGCTCTGTAATAGTTTTTTTGTGCAAGATCAATAAAGGTATCGAATTCTACCACCTCTGCCCTACTAACCAAAATAACAGAACTATCATTTCCAATTAGTTCCAATTTTTCTTTATTTAAAAAACTTTCATTTTCACTAGTAACACCTGTGAGAATGAATAAAAATTTATTTGTTGATAAAACCTCATTCAAATTAGCTGCTTTTAATCCCTGTGTTTCAAGATAACGAGCGGATAACCAAGGATCATAAACAGAAATATTGCAATTGAAGGGTTTTAAGAGAGGTAAGAGAGATCGAGCAAGATTTCCAAATCCAATAAACCCAACTGAAGAATTAAATAGGGTATAGGCATTTTTATTTTCAGCTATTCCATATTTCTCTGAACCACTTAAGAATTTTTTATAATTTTGTATTATTCCTCTTCCCAAAGCTATTGCATAACCAATACAAACCTCGGCAACTGCAGGAGCCATAGCAGGAGCGGCTGACAACACATAAATACCGCGTCGTTGAGCTTCATAATAATCAATATTAGGTTCCCAATTAGCTTTTACATTAATAATTGCTTTTAATTTAGGCGCCCTATGAAGTCTCTCTTTTGGCATATCTGTTTGCCCGATAATTATTTCTACATCTGGCAAAGATTTCTCCACGATACTCTTCGGTGCACGTTTACCAAAGTGTGTGACCAAGTCGGACAAATTATTTAATTCTTTTTCCACATCCGGAGTAAAAACCATCTCTTTTGTTCGAGGAAAAGGATCAAAAAGTATTAGAGGTTTCTTGTTCATTACTTCATACCCGAGCTAGCTATACCAGTTGTAATAAAGCGTTGAAGAAAAGCAAAAATTATTGCTATAGGTAAAAGAGCTAGAATAGTCATTGCTAAGAGATAATGCCACTGAGTAATTAATTCTCCTTGGAATGCATTTAATCCTATTTGTACTGTATAGACTTCGCTTCTTCCCAGTACAATTAAGGGCCATAAAAATTCATTCCAGCGCCACATAATTGAAAAAATAGCTAGAACAGCTATCGCTGGAAGTGATAGAGGCAAAACAACACGCCAATAGATAGACCACTCACTGGCATTATCCATTCGAGCAGCTTCGATTAACTCTCGAGGCAATGTTAACATGTATTGACGGAGTAAAAATACACCTGTGGGTGTTGCGGCCCCCGGCAATATGACACCCCAAAGGGAATTAACCATCATAAAATTTGAAATCACATAATAAACTGGGACCAATATTATCGTAAGGGGAATAAGCAAAGTACCAATAACAAAAACAATTGCGACTGTTTTTCCTTTGAACTCATAAATAGAAAGCCCGTATGCAGCCATCGAATTGATTATAAGTGTAATAATAGTAGCTAGAACAGTTACGGAAACAGAATTTTTCAGGTAATGGAGAAAATTAAATCGTTCCAGCGGTTCAGTATAATTTTCCCAAGCCATTTTAAACTCTCTTATTCTTTCTCTATTTTCTATAGGAATTTTATATCTTATCTTTGGGTTGTTAGGATCAACCATTTGTGAAATGATTCCAATACGCCTAATCTCAGCTAATTCCATTAAACTGCCATCCTCCATTTTTACATTATAAAGAAGCAGAGGTTTTTTATATCCTTCAACCATAACCTCTAATTGAGCTAATGGTAAAAAAGTGGGAGGATATTCAGTAAGACCAGCAGCTGTTTTAAAAGATGATAATCCCAACCATAAAACAGGGCCAAACATCAATAAAACTCCGATTGCTAAATAAAAATAAGAAAATAGATCTGTCCAATGTATCTTATTTCCATAACGCTTTTTCGTCAGCATATCAAAAAGATTTGTTTTTAATGCTATCATTTAATATATTCAAATATCTTGTTTCTTTTCTTCCTTACTCCAACCAAGATAAAGCTGAATAAGAGTTAAAACCAAAAGAACTATCCCTAAGATCATTGATGCAGCTGCCGCAAGTCCAAAATTTTGAACTGCACCAGCTGCTGCAAAACCCGTGGTATAAATATATTGAACTATCAAAGAAGTAGAGGTGCCAGGTCCCCCACCTGTAAGAACATAAATTTCATCAAATGTCTGTACACCTTTTATTAATGCTAAAATAATAACTACAAGTAAATTTGACCACAACAAAGGTAATGTAATTCGCCAAAATATACGCTCACGTTTTGTTCCGTCCATTTCAGCTGCTTCATATAGATTGGGTGGAATTGCTTGAAGTCCTGCGAGAATAATCAATGTGTAAAAACCCATATGTGCCCATATAGATACAAACACGACCCAAAACATAGCCCATGTTGGTTCAGTCAAAAATAATACTTTAGATCCTCCAAAATTTTCAATGAACGAATTTAATAATCCATTTCTAAGAAGAATCCATTTCCAAATTACCCCAACAACAACTGGTGAAAGCAGTACTGGGAAAAAAAATACTGAACGAAAAAAACTTCTACCAATAATTTTTTTATTTAAAATAAGTGCTGTGATCAATGACATAATTACCATAAATCCTACTTGGAAGAAAACAAACGTAATAGTATTATAAACTCCACGCCAAAACAGGTCTTCATTGCAGCTATTAGGTATAAAGTAGTTTTCACAATCAAAGATAAATTGATATTGTTTATCTCCAACAAATGGTCGATTCTCAACATAAAGTTCTGTTCCTCCTGTGAATGAAAAGATGAGGTTAATGCCTAAAGGTATGATTACAAATAATCCAAAAAATAATAAATTGGGTAATAAAAATATGTAGGGCATGCCATTTATCCCAACTATTTTTTGAATAGGACGCATTAATACATCAATTGCGCTCATTAACAGCCTAAATGGCCATTCCGCTATTTCATAAATAATTTTTTTTTTAAGCATTAGAGGAGTTGTTGTCGCAGAGACATGGCTTTTTTGAGGGCATATATATCACATTTGAAAGGAGAGGTCCCAACAGAAATGGAAGAGCTACATACTAAATTAGATTTAGAAACAATGTTAGGAAATCGACTTAGCTCTATAACAATCTTTTTAGTGAGCAAGTGATTGAAAGTTAGCTATCAAAACTTGTTTATATATATACCTGTCAATAAACAGAGGGAACTTTATCTAAATGTGTAATTGCAGAATTTATGTTTTAAAATAAATTATTAACCGCCCGTTAAAAACGGGCGGGTTTTTAAAGTGATCAGCCACCTTTTTTTTCAGCAATTTGTTTAACTACATCCTCATCCATTCGAGTCCAAGCTTCTTCCATTGACATTTCGCCAACGATTGCCTGTCCAAGTCTGGAAATTATTGCATTAAACATTATGCGGTTATCAGTATGTGCTTGTAGATCAAATGCTACAGGCGATATTGTAGGTACAGCCCCAGCAAAAGTTGACAAAGCATGTTTTGCAAGTGCATTATCTGTTTGATAATCAGGTTGCAAATCCATATGTCCTGGAACAGCTAGGACTTTGCCGATGAAGTCGCCCAAAGATTCTTTACTTGCTAAATAATCCATTACTCTTCCAACAGCTTCATTTGCTTTAAATGCAACCAAAGCATTTCCACCTGGCATCCCGCTACATGCAGCAGGCCCACAAGGAGCAGGTACTGCCCACCAATCAAAAGCATCACCTATTTCGCTCGTAAATCTTCCTATTTGCCAAGAACCACTCATCATGAAAGCTACTTCAGCATTATTAAAGTATTCATTTGGTGCATGATAAGTTGTTCCTGAAACAGAACCCCAAAGTTCTTTTGACATGGTACCATCTTGGTGCCAGTCATATAACATTTTAGTCATAGCTTTTAAACCATCATCAACAAGTGCTGGGTTTCCATTACTGTCAAAATATTTCGCACCCATAGAAATAGCCGGTCCAGAGACTCGGTGTCCTGAACGGTCCCATGCCATTGGGATTGGTAGTTTTAATTTTTTTGCAACTCTGTTTGCAGCTGCAGCCCATTCTTTCCAAGTAGCTCCAGCACCAAGAAGAGGTACACCAGCTTGTTCAAATAAGGTTTTGTTTACATAAGGACCTGTAACAGTCATAGTAGACATAAAACCAGGAATTGAACTTGTATCTCCTGGTAAGCGCATCCAATTTAAGAAAGGACCATAACTTGCCTCCCAGTAACTAGTGTCCTTTAAATAAGGTGTTAGGTCTTTATAATATTTAGCCAAACCTCCAAGATCTGTTACGCGAGCAATATCAGGTCCTTCTCCAGATGCAAGCTGGACAGGCAGACTATCTTGAATTGATTTATATGGAACCTGATCAAGAATAACACTGATATCAGAATTTTTAGCCATAAATTTATCAAGTTGATCTTGCATTGCCTTACCTTCAGTTTCACCGTCACCGTACCACATAATTCTTACTTCAGTTTTTGCAAAAGAAACTGATGAGATTAAGCTAACAGCAATTGTCATGAAAACAACCGTGGTAGCCTTAAGTATAAATTTTAGATCAATCATCTAATCCTCCAATTTCATATTTAGTTAACTAGTATATTTAGGTTTATCTAACTTATATAACAGATCGTTAAGAGATAACTCAAATTATAAAAACATTACACAATTGCATCACGAACACATGCAACACCATTATTCAAAAAATACATAAAACTTTTGAGTATTTTTCGATTATTATTAGGTTAAATATTGGGGATTTTTGTCTAAATCATGTTAACCTCCTTTAGCTATTCGTTGTAATTGAATTTATTGAAAATGATGCTAATGTTATTAGGAAAATCGGAATGGGTCAAGAAAAATATGTCCTGACAAATTTCTCATTAATTTAGAAAGTTTTGATGAAAAAACCTTTTCACTGATTGTTAATATTTATAAGGTATTTAAATGTTTGTCAACAAAAATAATAATTTAATCCTTTGTATTTATGCTTCATAGAGGTGCTTAACTTTATAATAACAGACGAGTTATTAATTCCGAGAGGGAAAAAAATAAAGTAAAAGATCTTTCCTGCACCAACTAATAGAAATTTTTCCGAGGATTGTTTCTCAATAAGAATAACAAAGTAGGGGGGTACCCCCAAGGGGGGGTAGGTGCTTGCGTTTTTGTCACAAATTTGTCACAGTTGAACCCAAATAAAGGCAACTATTGGCAATCATGCACAATATATAAATAACTGATTATTAATTGTTATTTATTGTAAGTAGTTGTATATACGTGACTTTTAATCGGGTGGTCTGGTGTTCGAGCCCCCGCCGATCCACCATATGTTACCCATGATTTTAGTAACATATGAGCCGCACAAAAATTCCCAACAAAACTTTTTGCAGTTTTGTCACACTTTTAACATTTTAGATGATTTACAGAAGTTCATGATAGAACTTGAAACAAACCTAAATGCGTTTGTGTTAGGAGCTAGAAATGCTCTCGGGGTACCTGCATTAATACTCTTTTCTGCAATGACCGGTTTTGGTTCATTATGCCAGGAACAAGGATTATCAATTTATATGTCCCTTTTGTCTACAATTTTGATCTGGGGATTACCAGGACAAGTAGTTCACGTAGAACTTTATGGTATGGGAGCTCCCTTAATTGCAGTCGTTCTCGGTGTAGCTGGAGTAAACGCGCGATTTATGCCCATGACACTATCGATGATGCCTGTTTTTGATGACTCACCTCACAATCGAAGATGGAATTACTTACTAGCCCATATGATTTCTATAAACACATGGACTGAAATGATAACTAGAAGTCCTGAGATAAGAGCCGACCGCAGAATGGCCTATTTCCTGGGGTTTTCCTTTACATGCATGAACGCCGGAATAATTGGAGTTTTCCAAGGATATATGCTCTTTGAAAGTATGCCTCAAATTATGTCTCTCTCTCTTATTTTTCTGGTACCTATTTATTTTGGATTAATTATGTCAAATACTTTAAATCCATCTTATCTGCTCGCCTTTCTTTTAGGTTTTATTCTTGGTCCACCGATGCATTTTTTGACACCACAATGGGGCTTGGTCCTAACCGGTTTGATTACAGGCACTCTTGCATATTTACTTCGAGATAAACTTTCATCTGATAAAAATTATAAGGAAGTTAATGGATGATTTTTACACTTGGATCCTTTTCTTATCTGCTGTTTTAGCGACATATATATGGCGTTTTTTTGCTGTCATGATAAGTCACAGAATTGAGGCTAACCATCCAATATTTGAGTGGTTTACTTGCCTGTCCTATGGGATCATTGCAGCATTAGTTGCTAAAACTCTCTTTCTTCCTTCAGGACTTCTCGACCTGGTTCCTCTATGGCAAAGGTTAGTACCAATGGCACTGGCCTTTATAGGCTTTTATCTTCTTGGTAAACGCTTATGGATAGGCATTGTATTTGGAGAAACTTGTTTCATTACACTGCTTTGGTTCAATGGTGTGTGATTTCGCGTGAAATAAACTGTAAGAGATAATAGTTTGGTAAAAATGAAATACCAAGGATAAAAATTTTACATTATATCTGATGTGGGGTTC
>Ga0315328_10001326_pt1 | contig 11375 bp, 9 predicted proteins | sample M120032315metaG_FD_203462 | JGI IMG/M metagenome (GOLD analysis project Ga0315328, IMG submission 203462) | Ammonia-oxidizing marine archaeal communities from Monterey Bay, California, United States - M1 200m 32315 | ecosystem: Environmental > Aquatic > Marine > Intertidal zone | place: USA... | reverse complement strand
GCTGTTCCAATTGATATAATGGATTCGCGTCAGATTCTAATTCGCATGGTGGTCCCGAAAGTTTAGAGACCTGTTGTATTAACCGCTCTCCAATTTGTCTTCGCTGTTCTGCATATACTAAGCCACTGGTATGCTGAGTTAGAATATTTGGTAACCAAAAAATTAATAAAGCGGTTATAACTAGGGATGTAATTATTAGAGTTAAAATCCGTAATTTACCTGGACGTGGGCGCCTACTCTTGATTGAACTTCTTACCTCTTCAATTGCTTTAATCATCGCCTCATCTTCTATTTCTATCTTTTCTGTTCCAGAGGTATTTGGACTATATATCGCGGGACGCTTGGTTGGGTTGGTTCTCACTACTGCTGGTAATGACCAATGAGTTAGGGGACTGCCAGTGAAATCAGATAGAATTAATGATGCATTTCCAAAGGTAATTAACACTTCAATACTTTGGCTTTCGGTGGTTTCACGCCAAAGCCCGGTCGCTTCTAAACGATCATATTGTTTTAATGCAGTCATATTTCAACATCCGATATAATTTTGAATTTGGCTTTAATTTTAGATAATATCAAAAATACTATTTAAAGATAGATGTTGAAAATAATTCATGAATTTTTAATTTGCTCACGTAACTGAAATTTTTGTATTTTTCCTGTTGAAGTTTTAGGTAATTCTTGAAAAATCACTTTTTTAGGTGTTTTGAAACCTGCAAGTTGGCCTCTTACAAATTTTATTGTTTCTGCCTCAGAGAGATCTTCCCCTTTTTTTAACTCAATAAAAGCACAAGGCACTTCCCCCCATTTTTTATCAGGCATTGCAACTACGGCACATAAGCTAATTGATGGGTGGTTCATTAGAGCGCCTTCTATCTCGACTGAACTAACATTTTCACCACCTGATATAATTATATCTTTTGCCCTATCAGCTATTTGGATATGTGAATCTGGATGAGTTTTTGCTATATCACCAGAATGAAAGAACCCACCCTTAAAAGCTTCTAACGTAGCTTTTTCATTCTTGTAATATCCCTTCATCACAGAGTTTCCTCTAATTGCGATTTCTCCTAATGTTTTTCCATCATTGGGTGCAATTTCCAAAGTATCTTTGTTTAAGACAGTTATTTCTTCCATCATTGGAAATAAAACGCCTTGTCTCGATTTTATGGAGGCTTTCTCTGACTCAGATAAATCACCCCAGTCCTCTTCATTCCATAGACATTCTGTTACGTGTCCATAGGTCTCGGTTAATCCATATACATGAGTGACGCTGAATCCAAGTTTTTCGACCGCTGCTAATGTTGCAGCTGCTGGTGGAGCACCGGCAGTGAAGACCTCAATCCTATGGTTGAATGTTTTTCGCTCTCCGTCTGTTGCATTTACTATTGCGTTGAGTACGATTGGAGCACCTCCAAAATGTGTTACGCCTTCATCAGCAATGGCTTGATAAATTGCTTTGGCAGTTACATCTCTACAGCATATAATTGCTCCACCCAAAAGAGGCATCATCCAAGTGTGATTCCAACCATTACAATGGAATAGAGGAACAATTGTTAAATATTTTGGGTAGAGAGTCATTTTCCAACTTATAACGGTTCCCATCGTCATTAAGTAAGAGCCTCTATGATGGCTAACAACGCCTTTAGGCCTACCTGTTGTGCCGGACGTGTAGTTTAGTGAAATACTTTCCCATTCATCTTCAGGCATCAGCCATTTGTATTCATGTGAAGCTGACTTAATGATATCCTCATATTCTGGATACTTACCAGTTGCTTTAAAACCTGCTTTAGGATCTGCTACTTCAATAATTTTTGGACCTGTTTCTTCCATTAAATCTATCGCATTTTCAACAACACTTAGAAATTGTGTGTCAACTAAAACTACTTTTGCTTCACCATGACTAAAGATATAACTAACCGTTTGTTTCTCAAGTCTTGTATTAATAGTGTTTAATACTGCACCGCATGCAGGGATGCCAAAGTGCGCCTCTACTTGTGCTGGTAAATTTGGTATTACTGTTGCAACAACGTCTCCCGGTTTAATTCCCATGTCTACTAAAACGTTAGCTAATTTAGAGCATCGGTTTCGTGTTTCTAACCAAGTTTTTCGATGCTCTCCATAAATTACTGCATCTTTGTTTGGAAAAACTTGCGCTGCCCTGTTTATATGGGATAGGGGGGTCAAGGGAACGTAATTAGCTTTATTTTTTTTTAATCCGGTTTCATCTCGCATCCAACCCATTTTGCGTCCTTACTTTCGATCGTTGCCGATAACGTTATCGGTATTAGCAAGTGCTGTTTATATATTTGACAAATTTTGGCAATAACAATCATAAAGGCATAGTATGAAAAAGTTAGAGCAAAATCGGTTAATTTTAGCGGGCGTTTTAGTAATTAGTGCCATGTCAATGATTGGTCTTGTTGATAATTTAATAAAATACATTACGGATGATGGAAGTCTTTGGCAGTTTCATTTTAGCAGATCCATAATTGTTTGCACAATTTTATTTATTTTCACGCGCATTTATCATTTAAATTTAAAGCCAAATAATTTCTTTGCGGTTGCTACTAGAAGTTTCTTTGGCGCCTCTTCTATGATTATGTATTTTGGTGCATTATCAGTTATTCCAATCGCTGAAGCTGGCGCTGGCCTATTTACTGCACCAATATTTGTATTAATTATATCAAGTTTATATTTTAAAGTTAGAATAGGTGTTTGGCGAATCTTGGCCGTTACCATTGGGTTCGTCGGGGTCTTGTTTGTACTTAAACCAGATTTGAATGAGTTAAGTTATTTTTCATTTTTACCTTTATTGGCTGGATTATTTTATGGCTTGCTTGGCTTAACAACCAGATATTTATGTCCAAATGAAAGTACAGAAGTATTAACATTTGGGTTTTTTGCTGCATTGGGAGTTTATGGTTTGCTTGGTCTTTTATATTTTACAATTTTTCCAACGATTGAAGAGACAAGCTTCTTAACGAAGGGCTTTGTTTGGCCAAGTGTAAAATTTAACTTAATTATCATTTGTCAGGCTTTGGTTTCTGTCATTGGTGTTGCATTCATTACGAGAGGTTATCAGGTTGCAGATGCGTCTTATGTTTCTGTTTTTGAGTATGCTTTTTTACTGAGTGCTGGTTTTTGGGGATACATATTATTTGGGGAAATACTTGATTTTATTGCAACCTGTGGAGTAGTGTTTATTGCCCTAGCAGGGATAATTATATTGCTCAGAGGAAACTAACTTTTTTGCCTTAGTCTTTTTAATAAAAGTCCTAAGCTTAGGCGACGTCTTTATTTTTTCAGTATTTACCATAAAAAGTTTGGTTATTGTTAGCCATTTCTACTAATAGTTTTGGTGCTGAAAATCTATCGCCTTCACTTAATGATAATTTGTTGCATATCTCCACAACATTTCTTAATCCCTTGATATCAACCCATCCAAAAGGGCCACCAGACCAGGGCGCAAATCCCCAACCTAAAATAGCGCCAACATCGCCCTCTCTTATATCTTCCAAAACTCCTTCTTCAAGTGCTTTGATAGCTTCTAAGACTTGACTTAGTATTAATCGATTTTTTATATCTTTAAACTCTGGCTGTGTCTCGTTAATTGGCCAAGTTTCATTCAAACCAGCCCATAGCCCAGTTCGTTTTCCTTTGTCGTCATATTCATAAAAGCCGGCATTTGTTTTACGGCCGAGCCTACCTTCGTCAAAAAGTTTAAAGCTTACCTCATCACCATTTTTTTCTGGATATTCATTTCCCATGGCCGCTCGCGTGGCTTTTATTATCTTAACGCCAAGATCAATGGAGGTTTCATCAGTCAACTGTAATGGACCCAAAGGAAAACCTAATTGCCTAGCTGCATTTTCAATTGAAGCGGGAGCAATACCCTCAGCAACCATCATCGCTCCTTCATTTACGTATGGAATAATGCATCTATTTGCGTAGAAAAACCTTGCATCATTAACAACAATTGGGGTTTTCCTGATTTGTTGGACATAATCCAATGCTTTCGCTACAGCTTTTTGGCCAGTTGCATTTCCTTTGATAATTTCAACTAGTAACATCTTGTCAACTGGGCTGAAGAAATGAATTCCTATAAATTGCTCTGGCCTAACAGAAGCGCTTGCTAGTGAAGTGATGGGTAAGGTTGAAGTATTTGTTGCAAAAATACAGTCTTTATCAACAACTGACTCTGCCTTTTTCGTAACTTCTGCTTTGATCGCAGGATCCTCAAAAACTGCTTCAACGATTAAATCGCAACCATTCAGATCATTAAAATCAATTGTTGGGTTTATTAAGTTTAAGACAGTTGATTTCTTATCTTCCGTAATTTTTTTACGTTTAATTCCAACATTTAAAATATTTTCAGCGTGAGTTTTCCCTTTTTCTGCATCTTCTTTTTTCATATCTAGGAGGATGACCTCGATCCCCGCCATTGCTGAAACATATGATATTCCAGCCCCCATCATACCAGCACCTAATATTCCCATCTTTTTTACTTTTTGATCTGTTATGTCTTTGGGACGTACGGCGCCTTTTTCAAGGGCTTCCTTATTAATGAAAAGAGAACGCATCATAGCCTCTGATGATGGATTCATTAAGATATTCGTAAACCAACGAGCTTCAACCTTCAGAGCAGTATCAAACGGCACCTGAGCACCCTCGTATACTGCTGATAGTAAAGCCTTTGCAGCTGGAAAGGCTCCTTGAGTTTTGGAATTTACCATTACAGATGCGCCTGCAAATGTCATATAGCCACTGGGATGGTATGGTGCGCCCCCTGGCATTTTATAACCTTTGTCATCCCACGGTTTCACACAATCAGAATCCTTAGCCTCTAAAACCCACGCTTTTGCGGTAGATAATAGATTGTCCTTCTCAGTAAGCTCATCAATAATTCCGGCTATTTTCATTTTTGACGGTGAGAGTAATTTTCCCTCCAATAGGAATGGTGCTGCATTCATAGCACCAAGCTTTCGAACTAAACGAGTTGCTCCACCAGCTCCTGGAAAAATACCCACTAATATTTCGGGCAAACCTATTTTAGCTTTTTTATTATCGACAGCAAATATCCGATGGCAAGCCAATGGCAACTCTAAGCCAATCCCAGCTGCTGTTCCAGTAATTGCAGCAGCAACTGGTTTGGCACCTTTTTTTGTTTTAAAGTCCATCCCTGCTAATTCAATCTTTCTAAGTAATTTATGAATTTGCATGACTCCATTAAATATTCCTTGTGCGGGGTTGTCACCTTGTGATGTCTTCATATCAGCCAACACATTCAAATCCATACCACCTGCAAAGTCACTTTTACCTGAAGTTAAGATAATGCCTTTCACTTGTTCATCTAACAGTGCTTGATCGAAAAGGTTGTCTAATTCAGTCAAACCTTCAAGGGACATTACGTTCATATTTTTGTTTGGAACGTCCCAAGATATTATAGCGACGCCGTCAGAATCTATGGAATAATTGAATTCAGTCATTTTGATTTTCCTAAAAATTTCAAACTATCTAATTAATAATTAGTGGGTAAGTTATTGCCGATTCTTTTGTTTTTAAATTTCTAAACTCGCTCAATAATCGTTGCAGCGCCCATTCCTGATCCGATGCAAAGGGTTGCCAATCCAGTTTCTTTATCTGAACGTTCCATCTCATCCAACAAAGTTGACAAAATTATTGCTCCAGTTGCGCCCAATGGATGTCCCATCGCTATTGCGCCACCGTTTACATTTATTTTTCCATGATCAGCATTAAAGGCTTGCATAAATCGCAAAATTACGGAAGCGAATGCTTCGTTTACTTCAAATAAATCAATATCACTTATACTCATTCCAGCAGCTTTCAAAACGCGTTCGGTTGCTGGAATTGGTCCGGTAAGCATTATTGTTGGATCAGTGCCAATTCTACTTGTTGCTTTGAATCGCGCGCGTGGTTTTAAACCCTTCTGTTCACCGTATTCTTTATTGCCTATCAATATCGCAGCTGCACCGTCAGCGATCCCTGATGAATTGCCAGCGTGATGCACATGATTGATTTTTTCTAATTCTGGATATCTCATAATGCCAATTTTATCAAATCCTGGCATAACTTCTCCCATATCTTTAAATGATGGTTTCAGACCACCTAACGACTGCATATCAGTCTTTCGGATCATTTCGTCATTTGCTAAGATGGTTAATCCATTTTGATCTTTCAAAGACATCCTAGACCTTGAGAACCTGTTTTCTACTTCTGCAATAGCTGCTCTATTTTGGCTTTCAACTGCATATGCATCGCATTCGTCACGCGAAAAACCATATTTTGTTGCTATTATATCTGCAGAAATTCCTTGTGGAACGATGTAATTTTTCATTGTTAGTTCTGGATCAATCGCTATAGCGCCACCGTCCATACCCATGGGAACCCGAGACATACTTTCAACGCCACCAGCAATAAACGCATCACCTGCACCACCTTTTACCTGGTTTGCTGCCATATTAACGGCTTCAAGACCACTTGCGCAAAAACGATTTATTGAAACGCCAGGAATACTTGCGTCTAAATTAGAACCAAGCACTGCTGAACGGGCTAGACACGCTCCTTGCTCTCCAATTTGAGTTACATTACCCCAAATAACATCTTCTACTGCATGGCCAGTTAAATTATTTCTACTAGCTAATTCATTTAACGTCCTAGAGGATAAACCAACCGCTGTAACTTCATGCAAAGTTCCATCTTTCTTGCCTTTTCCACGCGGTGTTCTAACCGCATCATAAATGTACGCATCTATCATTTTTTACTCCACTTTAAAGTCTGTCAGTTGGATTTCCTGGCATTAAATCATAAGGATGTTTCCATCCGGGTGTCTCTTCTATGTTGGATAGCCATCTGTCAATATTCTCCCATTTATCTCTATCAAATCCAAATGGTTCAGAATAAAAAAGATATCCACAGTTAGCAATATCTGCAATTGTAATTTCACTTCCTACAAGCCAATCCTTATCTTGTAGTACCGTGTTTAATAAAAGATATGCTGCGTGTAATCTTCCCTGCATAAACTTTATAACTTCTTCATTTCTATGTTTTTCAGGTAAAAAATTCATCATAAATCTTGTATTACCGGCTTGAGATGACATCTTGTGATTATCGAATAATACCCACCTCAATATTTCGTATTTATCCTGTGGTAACCCACCCAGTTTTCCAGACTTATCTACGACGTATTGTTGAATCGCACCTGACTGTGTCAATGTTGTAATCCCATCGACCATGACTGGCGCTTCTCCAAGTACATTCAAAGACTTGAATTCTTCTGTTCTTGTTGCTCCATTGAAAAAGTCAATTTTTTCAGGTCTCCATTTTAAACCAGATAACTGCAAAGTTAATGCAGCTTTATAGGAATTACCACTTTCACCAAAACAATGTAGTATTATGGTCATACGTTCCCCTTACAGGTTTCGAGAGATTAACTCTTTCATTATTTCATTTGTGCCACCATATATTCGCTGCACTCTTGCATCTGTCCACATTTCTGCAATAGCGTATTCTTGCATGAACCCATATCCTCCGTGCAATTGTAAGCACTCATCAATGACTTGGTTTTGTTCATCCGTAAGCCAATATTTGCACATTGCAGCGGTTTCAACGGATAGTTCATTCTTTAGATGTGCTTCTATGCAATTATCCAGAAAGCTTCTTGCAACAACTGTGCGAGTCTTACATTCTGCCAATTTGAATCGTGTGTTTTGAAAATGAATAATAGGCTTTCCAAATGCTTCTCTCTCCTTGCAATAATCGATGGTTCTTTGAACTGCACCTTCCATTGCTCCAACCGCGCCGCAGCCGATTATTAAGCGTTCTTGAGGAAGTTGTTGCATCATTTGATAGAAGCCTTGTCCTTCTTCTCCACCTAAAATATTTTCGGGTGGTATCTCCACATTATCAAAAAATAATTCAGAAGTGTCGGCTGCTTTAACTCCAATTTTTTCTAGGTTCTGACCTCGAGAAAAACCGTCTGCTCCATCAGTTTCTACAACTACCAAAGACGTTCCTTTTGCCTTTTCAGCTGGATTAGTTTTTGCGGCGACAATTATTAGATTAGCATGTTGCCCATTTGATATAAAAGATTTTTGCCCAGTTAGCCGGTACGAGTTGCCATCTTTTATTGCTCTGGTTTTTATTGCTTGAACATCTGACCCTCCAGATGGCTCAGTCATTGCTAACGCGCCAACCAACTCACCAGAAACCATTTTTGGTAACCATCGCTCTCTTTGTTCTTGCGTCCCACAATGTAAAATATAATGAGCTACAATCCCTGAATGTATTGCATGACCCCAACTTGCTAGATTAGCTCTACTGCCTTCAATTAAAATTGCCGCCTCATGACCAAAATCCCCACCAGCACCACCGTACTGCTCAGGAATAGAGGGACATAGTAAGCCTAGTTCACCAGCTTCATTCCAAGTATCGCGATCCATTTTACCTTGTTTTCGCCATTTATCAAATTTTGGCGCCCACTCAGTATTAATAAAATTTGCAGTCATTTCCGAAATCATTTTGTGTTCGTCAGTCATCCAATTGGATTTCAGGTTTGCAAATGTCATCTTAGTGCTCCAATTACCTGGTAGATATAATTCTTAGTATAAGACTTCGGTCCGTATATATATAATAAATTTTATGTATATTATAAGCTTTGATTTTGAGATAGCTCTATTCTGTCAAAAATCTTCTGAATTCATGGACATAATTGTTTTTGATCCTGATTGGATTCGGTTTAAATGTAGTGATGTCATGGGCATCCAGCGTTCCATATAAAATTCCCCAGTTTTTATTTTTGCCGAATAAAATGTTGGATTAGAACAACCTTCCTCTAATTTTTTCATCGATATTTTGGCCATTCTTGACCACATAAGTCCCAGGCAGACATGACCCATCATGTGCATAAAATCATATGAACCTGCCAGAGCGTCATACGGATTTTTTATTCCATTTTGCATAAAGTATAGAGACGCAGCCTGAAGATCTTTGGAGCCGAGTTTTAACTTTTCTAAAAACTTATCATTTAATGGTAAGTTATCTTTATTCTCTTTTATAAAGTTTGTTATCATTTCAAAGAAAGACAGGGCGTGTTTGCCATTATCCTTTCCAAGCTTTCTACCAACTAGGTCTAGGGCTTGAATGGCATTTGTCCCCTCATAAATCATAGCAATTCTTGCATCTCGAGTGAATTGGCTCATGCCATGCTCTTCAATATAACCATGTCCACCATATATTTGTTGTGCTTGTATCGTCATGTCATAACCCATATCGGTTAAAAAACCCTTAACGACTGGGGTTAATAGGCTAACAATTCCATCAGCGCTCTTGTCGTTTTCTCGTTCATATCGATCAAAAAGCATAGCGCTCCATGATGTAAATGCCCGAGCACCCTCAATAAAACTTTTTTGCGCAAGTAGATTTCGCTTAATATCTGGATGAACTATTAATGGATCTGCGGGCTTTTGGGGATGTTTAGCTCCGGTAATATCCCTTCCCTGCAATCTATCTTTAGCATAGATTACAGCATTTTGGTATGCAACTTCTGCTTGACCCAAGCCTTGCAATCCTACTCCCAGCCTCGCTTCATTCATCATTGTGAACATGGCACGCATACCCTTGTGCTCTTCACCTAACAGATAAGCCGTAGCGCCATCATAATTCATAACACAAGTTGAGTTGCCATGAATACCCATCTTTTCTTCAATGCTTCCTACCCTTAAGTTGTTTCTAACTCCTAATGTACCGTCTGTGTTAATTAAGTATTTAGGCACAATAAATAACGAAACTCCTTTAATACCATCTGGACCATTTGGGATTTTAGCTAAAACTAAGTGTATGATATTTTCAGCCAAATCGTGTTCACCAGCTGATATAAAGATTTTCTGCCCTGTAATATTATAAAGACCATCTTTATTTGGTTCTGCTTTGGTGCGCATTAATCCTAAATCAGTTCCGCAATGAGGTTCAGTGAGGTTCATCGTCCCTGTCCATTTGCAAGAGACCATATTAGGAAGATAGGTTTCTTTTTGGGCATCAGTTCCATGGGCCGAGATTGCAGATTGTGCTCCGTGGGTAAGTCCATGGTACATAGCTAATGCTTGATTTGAAGATGCGAACATTTCAGCAGTTTGCATAGCGACAACCGAAGGAATGCCTTGCCCTCCATATTTTGGATCACAATCAATACCGGTCCATCCACCTAATCTTATTTGATCAAAGGCCTCTTTAAAACCAGTTGGAGTGTAAACAACACCATTTTCAAGCCTACAGCCTTCTTTATCGCCAATAGAGTTAAGAGGATGTAATATTTCTGAATTTAGTTTTCCAGCCTCTTCTAAAATTGCAGAAGTAAAATCTGGCGTCATATCGCTATAGCCAAGAATCTCTTGTTTTTCAATTTCTAATAGTTCGTGTAAAACGAAGGCCATATCTTTTGTTGGTGCAGTGTAAGTTGTCATAGTAAAATCTCTAACTTAAGTTTCTTGTATCCGTTTTTTCTTTAACTTGGTTAACTCTTGTTCGCCTTGGTTAAGATGAGCTTTTAAGTCCTCAATAGCGTCAGTTAGCTCATCTCTCTGAGAAGTCATGATTTTTAATCTTTCTTTTGATTTTTCAATTGTTCGAAGATATTGAGTATATCTCTGATCTCCTAAATTATAAAGGTTTAAAAGTTGTCTGATGTCTTCTAAAGAAAATCCAAATCTCTTACCTTGGAGAATGAGTTTCAATCTACCTCGGTCTTGATGGGAATAATTTCGCCTCTGACCAGTTCTGATTGGAAAAATTAACTCTTTCGCTTCATAGAACCTCAGAGTCCTAGGCGTCACACTGAATTTTTCGCACATTTCACGGATATTCATATAAGATTCTGTCATAATTTACCCACAAATACTAAGTAAATTAACACCTGAGTATTTTTAGTTTATCAATAGAAAATAGTTTGATTAACGTTAACGGGAAGTGAATGTTTTTTCAACGCGTGACCTTACGTTAACGTAAGATAATGTGTTTGATTTAAAGAGAGGGTTTACCTTCTGCTAATGATTTTTTTGATTCATCACGTAGTGTTTTTAGTTCATTTATGCTTTCGTCGAGGGTCATGCGTTTTGCTTTGAGCTCTTCAATTTGATTGGTAGCCATATCTATCCAGGCATTAATTTGATTAATATTATTTCGTCTACCATCATACATTAATAACCACTGTCGTATTCCCTCTAAGGGGAATCCAAATTTGCGACCACGCATTATGAGTTTCATTCGAACTATCTCGCGTCGACTATACCAACGACTTCGACCTTCTTTTTGAGGGAATAAAAGTTCAATTTCTTCGTAATGCCGGATTGTCCTAGCAGTAC
>Ga0315328_10001323_pt1 | contig 11387 bp, 7 predicted proteins | sample M120032315metaG_FD_203462 | JGI IMG/M metagenome (GOLD analysis project Ga0315328, IMG submission 203462) | Ammonia-oxidizing marine archaeal communities from Monterey Bay, California, United States - M1 200m 32315 | ecosystem: Environmental > Aquatic > Marine > Intertidal zone | place: USA... | reverse complement strand
TTGGCCAATCGCGCCGCGCTGCTTACAAACAATGCAGAGGACAAATGCTGCTTCACCGCCGGCCACGCGCAGCCGCCGTTGCTCAATGCTGCGCAGCCGATTTTTGATCTGCTTGGCCGCGGTGAGTTTCTGCGCTCGCACATCAATCACGACCCCGGCACTCACAACTTCGAGCTTGATAACCGTCAGCAACTCTACCGCTTTATCGGCGATGTTTTTTATGGAGGCCAAGACTATGACTGGCGGGAAATCCCAAGCGCGGACGAGGTGAAAAGCTATGACGAATTGCAAGTGCGTTTGCCCGAGAACAATGGCGACTTCAACTCGATTGCGCTTGGTCTGATGGAGACTCTGCCCAAGCCGTTCGAGGGCGACAAACGGCGGCGACTGCTCGAGATTATCAATGCCAAAAATTACATCGCCAAGGCCAAGCGCATCAGCGGCAAAGGGACGATAGCGCACTTCCAGTTTCAAGTCGGTGACGACTGGACGCTCCCCGGTACGATATTCACTCCGGATGCGCCCAAGGCCACAACGCTGCTCATTGCTGATACTGGCCGCAAGACACAGTCGGAGCGGGTGGAGTCGCTTTTGGCCAAGGGTCGGCGCGTCGTGGCGTTCGATCCGTTTTTCTTCGGGGAGTCGAAAATCCAGAGCCGCAATTTTTTGCATGTCATCCTCATGCACGCCGTAGGTGAGAGGGCGCTGGGTGTGCAGTCCGGCCAAATCTCGGCGATGGCCGGATGGGCGAAAAAGCAATACAAACAACCGGTTGAGCTCATGTCTTCAGGGCCGCGACTCAGCGTGGGGGCACGACTCGCTGCGGTGCAGAGCAATGCGATCAGCGCATTGAAATTGCACGACTCGATGAAGAGCCTCAAAGAGGTCATCCGCGAAAACAAGGGAGCGAACCACATGCCGGAGATGATGTGTTTCGGCTTGCTGGAATCGTTCGACCTGCCACAGATCGAGGCCCTGATTGCCTTCCGCCCGGTGGTGGCGGAGTAATATGCCGGATGCTATCAGCGCTTGGTGTGGGAGCAGGTGCCGCGCTGGCTGGCGGCGACGAAGTCGATCAACTGTTCCGCTAGCACGCCGGTGAACTCGGCGCGTGCTTTTTCCAGCGAGTCTTTCAGCAGGTCGTCGGAAAGAAAAAGCGCGTGGTACGCTTTCTTGAGTTGCAGCCGTTCTTCGCCGGAGAAACCGGCGCGTTTCAGGCCGACGCTGTTAAGGCCGCACATACCGTTGATTCCGCGTACAATGGTGAACGGCGGCAGGTCGAGGCTCACCCCGGCGCAGCCCTGCATCATTGCCATCGCGCCGACGCGGCAGAACTGGTGCACCACGGCGTTGCCGGCGAGGAAGGCGCCGTCGCCGATCATTGCGTGGCCTGCGACCAACACGCCGTTGGCCAGGATGGCCTTGTTGCCGATGATGGAGTTGTGGCCAACGTGGCTGTTGGCCATGAAAAAATTTTCCGAGCCGACTCGAGTGTCCTCGCCGGGCGTGTTGGAGCGATGGATGGTGACGTGTTCACGGAAGAGGTTTCGCTCGCCAATGATGAGCCGGGTCAGTTCGCCGCTGTACTTCAAGTCCTGTGGTTCATCACCGATCACACATCCGGTGTGAAAGCGGTTTTCCGCCCCTATCGTGGTATGGCCAGTGACGTGAACGTGCGGGCCAAACTCGCAGCCGGCACCGACCGTGACGTGTTCGTCGATGATCGAGTACGGGCCGATTTGCACGCTTTCATGCAGCTGTGCGGCGGGGTGAATGATGGCGGTTGAGTGGATCATGCGTAAAAATATCCGAGTTCGCTCAACGACGAGTAATCCTTTTCGCGCTCCGCCGTGCGGCGACCGAGGATGATGTGGTCCAGTACGTCGATTTTCAACAACTTGCCGGCACGGATGATGTCGCGCGTGAACTTGATGTCAGCCTCGGACGGGGTGGGGTCGCCGCTCGGGTGGTTGTGTGCGAGGAACACTGCCGACGCGTTGGCTGCGATGGCCAGGCGAAACACATCCCGCGGATGCGTCACCAGCGAATCGAGTGTGCCACGTGCGAGTGTCTCGACGCGGATGAGCCGTCGTTTGGCATTCACGAGCACGACATAAAAATGCTCGACCTCGAGCAACCGGTTGTCTTCGCGTAGCAGGTTGGCCAACTTCTCCGGCGTGTCGAGCAACGGCGACTCGTGGCGGAGTTCGTCGGCTAGGCGTTTGGCCAAGCTGAACGCACTCTTGAGCGTGACTGCCTTGTCGCGGCCGATGCCTTTCACGCACAATTCCTCGATAGGCGCCTTGGCCAGGGCATCAAGCGAGCTAAACTTATTGAGCAGCGACTGGGCGACATCGATCGCCGACAAGCCCTGCGTGCCGGTACGCAGCAATATGGCGATTAATTCACTGTCCTTAAGCGCCTCCGCACCCTTGGCCAGGAGACGTTCGCGCGGCTTTTGGCTGTCGGGAAGATCCTTGATTCGCGTCGCCTTGGGCATGCGGTTTATTGCTGGGCGGCTTTGCGTTTGCGTCGACGTTCGCGCTTGGACTTGTTGCCCGCCGGTTTCTCCACCTTGGCCTGTAATTGCTTGTCCCACGAGTTGGCCTTGCGCGGTCGATAGAGCGGTCGGCCATCAATTTTAGGTTGACTGCCTATGATGGCTCGGAATTTTTTCAGTGCGGCCAAGTGCTTCGGCTTGTCGCTGTTGAGCAAATTATTTTGCTCGAGCGGATCGGTTTTGAGGTCGTACAGCGCGGTGATTTTTGGCTCGTGCTCCAGCCAGGCTTTGTAGCGTTTGTCGCGAAGGACGCGGTCGGCGAAGTCGTTCGTGCCGCGCACGCCGTTTTCGTCGAGTCGCCCGGCACCGTGGCCAAGCGCCATGATCCAGTCGCGCGGCGAGTCGTCTGCCCGGCCAAGCAGTAACGGTGCGAACGACTTGCCGTCGAGCGTAACGCCCTTGGGCAGCTTCGCCTGGCCAAGTTCTGCGAAGGTCGGCAGTAGGTCGGAGAAGTCGGTCAGCGCGTCGGTCTCGCGGTCGCCGGGGACAAGGCCGGGGCAGTTGACGATGAACGGCTGGCAGACGCCGCCCTCGAACTTGGAGGCCTTGCCGCCGCTTGGGCGCCTGCCGTTGACCGTGCCGCGTATCCCTCCGCTGGTTCCGTTGTCGGTGGTGAAAATCACGAGGGTGCGATCGCGGATTTTCAAGTCGTCGAGCGTGTTGACCAACCGCCCGACGAGTTTGTCCGTGTAGCGCACCATCGCCTTGAGCTTGTCCTTGCCCGTGGTGATCTTCGGTTCGTCGGGAGTCGGCACAAGCGGGCCATGCGTGAGCGCCATGGGGAAGTAGATCATCATTGGCTCGTCGCGGTGTTGCTTCATGTAGTCGATGAGAAAGTCGCAATAAATATCCGGGCCGAATTTGTCCTTGTAGGTTTTGCTCCCTGCGCGCGTGTGGATGTAGGCGTCCCAGTAGCGCTCGTTGCTCGGCGGATTGCCGGTCTCGTAGCCAGTCCAGACGGCCCAGTCGTCGAAGCCGTGTTTGCGAAGAGCCTCCGGCTCGAGCCGGAAATCGTTGATTTGCCACTTGCCGGCGATCGCGGTGGAGTAGCCGGCCGATTTCATGACGTTGGCGAAGGTGGTGTAGTTTGCCCAGTCAAAGTAGCCAACACCCCAGCGGGGGACGTCCCAGTGATTTACCCAGCCGGTGCGCCAGGGGTATTGGCCGGTGAGCAGTGTGGCGCGGGTGGGCGTGCACTGCGGCATCGACCAGGCGTTGTGAAACTTGAGGCCGCCCTTGGCCAAGCGATCGATGTTCGGGGTATCGATTTCGTCCGCGCCGTAGCAGGAAATCCAATCTTTTCCGAGGTCATCGACCATAATGAACAGAATGTTCGGCTTGGCTGCAGTCGTGGATTGCAGGGCAAGCGCGATGATAATCGTTAGACAATAGAGCGGGCGTTTCACGGCGGCAGGTTAGTTGCCTTGACACCTCAAGCCAAGCGCTTGGCTTTACAATTTATCTTCTGGGCCGAAGAGGAAGGTGCGGATGTCCTCAAGGATGAGGTACATTGCCGGGACGAGGATGAGGGTGATCACGGTGGCAAAGATGACACCGAAGCCAAGCGAGATGCCCATCGGCACGAGGAACTTGGCCTGCAGGCTTTTCTCGAGCAGCAGTGGCGTGAGGCCGGCGAAGGTGGTGAGCGATGTGAGCAGAATTGGCCGGAAACGGGACAAACCGGCTTGGCGCGCCGATTCCATTTCGCTCAGGCCGATGCCGCGCTTGCGGTTGACGTAGTCCACCATCACAAGGCTGTCGTTGACAACCACGCCGGTCAGTGCAACCACGCCGAAGCCGGATAGGATCGTTACGTCCATGCCCATTACGACGTGGCCCCAGACCGCTCCGATGAGGCCAAACGGGATCGCTGCCATGACAATGATTGGCTGGATGTAGGAGTTGAATGGAATCGCCAGCAGCGCATAAATAATGATCAGCGCGATGATGTAGAGATACTGAAGACTGGCGATGGTCTCGGCCTGCTCGCTTTTTTCGCCTTCGAATGACCAGTAGATGCCGGGAAATTCCAACTGCATTGCGGGGAGTAATTCGGTCTCAAGTTGCCGGTTGATCTCCCGCGTGTTGCCGGCGGCGGCATCGACGTCTGCGGTGACGTTGACGGAACGTCGTCGATCTATGCGCCTGATGGATTCGTAGCCGCGACCGTAGGTTACATGAGCCGCATCGGTGAACGGCACCTCATTGCCGCCCGGGAGGCGAACGCGCATCTGCTCGAGGTTGGCGAGGCTGCGCCGCTCGTTGCGCGGATAGCGGATCATGACCTTGACATCGTCTCGGCCGCGCTGGAGCCGCTGCACCTCGTCCCCGTAAAACGCCTGTCGCACCTGTCGTGCCAGGTCGAATTGCGTCAGGCCAAGCGCCTCGGCTTCCGGCTTGATTTTCAACTGCACCTCCTCCTTGCCCTGGCGGAATGAGTCGGCGATGTCGATGACTCCGGTGAACTTGGCCAGTTCCTGCTTGAGCCACTCGGCGGCGGCTTGCAGTTGTTCAAAGTCGGCACCGGTGAGTACGACATTGATTGCGTCACCGGCCTGGAAGATGTCTGCGGTGAACTGCAATTCCTCGGCATCCGGCATGTCACCGACAATCTCGCGCCAAAGCCGCGCGACCTCGTGGCTATTGAACATTCGTTCCTCCGCCGGCGAGGCCTCGATGTGTACCTCGCCGGTATTTGCGCCCTTGATGGAAGTGGCTATCCTGCCACCGGCGCGGCCCTGGTCTGTCTTGAACGGCTGGCTGCCCACCGAGCTGAGCATATGGCGCACGATGCTGGGATGACCCTTGGGTGTTTTGGCATCGAGTCGATCGCGAACTTCAAAGGCTGCTTTTTCCAGTTTCTTGACGGCGCGCTGCGTTTCCTCGGTGGTGGTGCCAAGCGGCATGGTGACGGTGGCGGCTATGTTGTCGCCCTCAACGGGTGGAAAAAATACAAATCGGATGTGCCCGCTCGCCACAAATCCGATCGTGATGGCGAACACCGCCACGGCGATGGCAATGGTCAAGTAACGCCACTCGAGACACCACCTCAGGCTGGGCTTGTAGATGCGCAGGATGAACTGATCCATCCGCACGACGAACCGATGTTGAAACCGCCGCCATCCGCCGACGATGCCGGTGCCTTCGTCGATGTTCTCGACCTTGCGCAGGTTGCTGAGATGTTTAGGTAGAATAAACAGCGACTCGATCAGCGAGAAAAAAAGCGTTGGGATCACGATCAGCGGGATGAACTTCATGATCTTGCCGGTGTTGCCGGCGGTGAAAATTAACGGCGCGAAGGCGGCGATCGATGTCGCCACGGCAAAGGTCACCGGCTTGGCCATCTCGATCGCTCCGGCGATCGCGCCCTTGAGGCCGGGTGTGCCCCGCTCGTGATGCGCGTGGATGTTCTCGCCGATGAGAATGGCGTCATCGACCACGATGCCGAGCACCACTATAAACGCGAAGAGCGAGATCATGCTGATCGACACGTCCAGTGAAGGCATCAGCCAAAACGTGCCGAGAAATGAGATCGGGATGCCAAGGCTCACCCAGAAGGCAAGGCGGAAACGCAAAAACAGCGCCAGCACGAGGAACACGAGACAAAAGCCGGTAAGACCGTTGCGAATCATCAAGTCGCGTCGCCCGCGCAGATAGCTGGAGTCGTCCTGCCAGGTGGTCAAACTGATGCCCTTTGGATAGCGATACTCCGACTCGACGATGTAGTCCTGGACAATCTCCGAGATGGCGATAGCGCTCTCTTCGCCGACGCGGAATACTTTCACTAGGGCACACGGCTTACCGTCGAAGTACGACTCGCGGTCGTTCTCCTCAAAGCCGTCGATGATCGTCGCCACTTGGCCAAGCCGCAGACGCGTGCCGTCCGGTCGCGTCCGCAACACGATCTGCTCGAAATCCACCACCCGCTTGGCTTGGCCCTTGGTTCGCAGCAGGATTTCGCCGCCGCGCTCAGCCTTGATTGAGCCGCCCGGCAGGTCAATGGACGTACTCCGGACCGCCAGCGACACCTCGTCGAACGTCATGCCGTACTGCTTCAGTGCGTCCTCGGAGACCTCGATCGACATCTCGAGGTCGCGTACATTCGCCAGTTCCACCTGCGTGATGCCGGGCATCGCCATCAACTCATCACGCACTTGCGAGGCGTAATGCCGCAGTGTTGTCTCGGAGACCGCGGCTGTCTCTCCGGACACGGCAACGTTGATCACCTGTTTGCGCATAATGATCTCCTCGATCACCGGCTTCTCGGCCTCCTCGGGGAAGGTGTCGATGGCATCGACGCGCGCCTTGATCTCGTCGAGCGTGCGGGAAGCGGCCGCGCCGGGCGTCAACTCGACCATGATTGTGGCGGCATTTTCGGCTGAAGTGGAGGTGACCTGCTTGACGTCCGTCAGGCCGTACACCGCCTCTTCGATTTTTTGGCAGATCCCTTCCTCCACCTCATCCGGCGCCGCGCCTGGATACGTGACGGCAATGTAGATCATGTCCGACGAAAACTCGGGGAACACCTCCTGGCGCAGCGTCCCGATTGACATGAAACCCACGACGACAATGAACATCGCCAACAGGTTTGCGGCGACGCCGTTCCTGGCAAACCATTCGATCAGGCTATTCATTCGTCGTCTCCAACTTGCGCACCGCCACGCTCATGCCGTCGATCGCTCCAGTGAGTAATGAGACGATCACTTTTTCCCCGGAACGAATCCCGCTGGAGAGAATCGCCTGACCACTGTCGGTATAAACCACGTTGACTTTACGGTACTTAAGTTTGTACTCGTCCGTGAGGCAATACCATTTAAACGAATCAAATACATGGATTTTCACCTCGCGCTCGGCCGCGATCCATACCTCATTTTTTCCGCGCAACGCCGATCGTTGCAGGGTGATGATCCCATCTTCGGTGCGGCCGGTGATTGTGGCGTTGACGAATGTCCCGCTTCGCAGGGGTGCGGCTTTGCCGTTAGCCAAGCCGTACGGGTCGGCGACCTGCGCGACGACGTATACCATTCGGTTCATCGGATCGACCGTTTCCTCCGAGCGCACAATGTGACCAGGCCACTCCGTGCGCCGGTCTCCGGCATGAGCGCTGAGCGTTACCTTTGGCACTTGGTCAAGCGTGACTTTCGTCCCGGGCTTGGGTAAATTAATGAAATACAAGTCACTGGCAATCAACGGTAAACGCACCTCAGATACGTCGGTGGCAAACAGTTCACCAAGCGGCGTGGCCAAGGCGGCAAATTGACCGGGACGCACGCTGGCTTTGGACAACATCCCGTCGAATGGTGCGCGGATTTCGCAGCGATTGAGGTTGCGCTTGGCCGCCTCCTCGGCGGCGAGTGCGGCTTCAAGTGCGGCTCGGGCCTGAGCGAGTTGCGGCTCGCGCGCCTGCAGGCCTGTCGGTGTGCCTTGGTTGAGTAACTGCCATTCGCGCCGAACGACGTCCGCCTCTTTCACCTCCATCTGCAGTCGCAACTCCGCCTGGGCGACCTGTGACTTGGTCTGCGCCAGCGCAAGTTCGTAATCACGCGAATCGATCTTAAGTAACATGTCACCTTTCGCAAAAATCTGGCCGACATGGAACGACTCGGCGACTGATATCACCTTGCCGCTGACCTCGCTCACGAGCCGGATACTCGTCCGGGGTAGGGTGGTTCCCTGCGACTGAATCCGGTACGTGTGCCGTGTTAGCTCCGCGATCTGCACTTCCACGCTTGGCAGCTTCGGCTTGGGAATCTGCGACTTCGGTTTTCTGGCGCTTCCTGCCAGCACCACGGCAAACACGATGCCTATGATTGCGACGACAAAAGTGGAAATTATTTTCAACCTGCGGTTGGGATTAGTTGTTTGCTGTTCCATTGTTATTCATCGATTCAAATCCGCCGCCAAGTGCGAGGTGCAAATTGACCCGGTTTTCCAGCCGCCGCCGCCGCGCGGCCCACCATCGGCTCTCGGCGCTGATCGCGCGGCGGCGCGCCTCGAGCAGTGTGATGATGTTCTCGATCCCGCGGTCGTATCGCTCCTGCGTGATTTGTGCGGCGGCTTGCGACTGCTCGTAGGCGACACCCAGCGCCTCGTCCACCACGGTCAACTGCTGTTCGGCGTCGAGTGCGTTTTCCACTTCACCCATTGCCTTGAGCATAGTTGATCGAAAGCTTTCCTCGGCGGCTTTCAGGTTGGCCCGTTGCAGGCGAACATTGGCGCGAAGCCGGCCGGCTTGAAACACAGGTTGCGTTAGGTTGGCTGCGACATTCCAAACAACCGAGTCACTCGAGAGCAGTCCGGAAAGTTCGCTCGTCGAGGTGCCACTGCTGCCGGTCATGCTGATCTGCGGGTAGAGCGATGCCTTGGCCTGGATAAGCGATGCGCCGGTGGCGAACAACCGCTGCTCTGCTGCGACGAGATCGGGACGTTGCGAAAGAATCTGTGCCGGTATGCCGGCCGGGATCGCCGGGGGCAGCTGGGGCAGTTCCGTCGGAATCGCCAGTTTGTTGGCCGGGAATTGGCCAAGCAGAATCTCCAGTCGCCGGGTCGTTTGGTTTGCAACCGACTTGAGTTCAGCTACTTGAGCCCTAGCTCCAGCGAGGTTGGCTCTGGCCAGTCGCATGTCCAGCGACGGCAGGACGCCCTGCTCAAACCGGGCGAGGATCTGAGCCACCGTCGTCTCGTGCGTGGAGACGGCAAACTTGGCTAGGCGCGTCTGTTGTCGTGCTTCAATAGCCAGCATCCAAGCCTTGGCCACCTGTCCGGCGAGCGAGTGGCGCGCCCCGGCGAACTCCGCTGCCTGGGCAAGCGCGTTGGCTCGGGCGGCGCGTTTGCCGGCGCGCACCCGGCCCCACAGGTCGAGTTCCCATTGGGCGCCAAGGGTTAAATTGTGGCTTTCGCTGAGAAAGGAGTCGGGCACGTCGGGGAACTTCACCCCGAACTGCGCCATGTTTCGTTGGCTGGCCGACAAGCCGCCGCTGAGGCCTATTTGGGGTAACTGTTCCGCGCCGGCGATCTTCGCCTGTGCCCACGCGGCTTCGAGCCGGGCGGCGGTACTCCAGATATCCGGGTTGGCGGCGAGGGCATCCCCGATCGCCTCGCTCAACTGGTCGTTGCGAAAGTTGTGCCACCAAAACGCAGGCGCATGGCCGGTGCTTACGCTGGGGGCAGACCAGTCGGCGGGGAGTTCACTAGCAAAATTCCGGGCCGTCCGGTTGGAGTCGGTGGCGCAACCGGCGAGCAGGAGGACTGCCGCGGTGATGGGAAGTGTCCGGCGCATGCTACTTCTTTTTTTGGACCCGCTTGGCCTTTGCTTTTTTCGCAGGTGGGCTGACCCTAGCGCGAAAGCCGGCGGCGGTGAAATCGATCAACCGTCGCACCGTTGTCTCGTAGTCGGATGCGACGGCGTCTGTGCCGGTGAAGTGGACCAGCAGGTCGGCGTTGCAAAGCGTGTGCGCCATCGCGCCAGCCATGAAGTGCGAGCGCCAGTCGGTCTCCTCCTTGGCCAGACCCGGCAGCGCGGTTTCGAACGCGGCACTGAACTGAATGATCACCTCTGCCAACTCGCCCATCATGAACTTCTGCAATCCCTCATTGCGCTCACCCATCACACGCCCGATCAGGCGCGCAAAAGTGGGGCCGGCCTTGGGGTTGGCCTGCACACGGAACAACGGGCGAAACAGGCACTCGAGCACGCGCTCCAGTTTCACCGACTGCCTGCTGGTATTGGCTCGGGCATCCGCCAGCTTGGCCAGACGCTCCTCGTTGATGGGGCGGAGTCGCCGAGCGATCACCGCATGAATCAGCGCCTGCTTGGAGCCGAAGTGGTAATGCACCGCCGCGAGGTTGACACCAGCCGAGGCGATGATGTTGCGCAGCGACACGGCATCGAACCCCTTCTGGGCGAAAAGCCGCTCGGCAGTGTCAAGAATCCGTGTCTTGGTATCAGTTTTTGCCATTTAATTCAAACGATTGTTTGAAACAGGCGTTTGTTTTAACTGACGTCGTCCCGGCCGTCAATCCTATTTTTTTGAGGAGTGCGCCGCCAAACTCCGCCGTTGGATTCCGCTTGGCCAAACGCTTAGCCAGAGGCAATCTCCGCTCAACATGCTTTTCAATAAAAAGAGGTTCGTTTGTCTTGTTGCAGTCGTTTTGCTTTCGGCTGAGTCGGTTGCAGTCGAGGATGATGGGTTTCGCCATTTGTTCAATGGTAAGGATCTCGGTGGCTGGGTGCCCGTGAACACCGCGCCGTCCACCTGGTCGGTGCGGGACGGGATGATCATCTGCTCCGGCAAGCCGACCGGCGAGTTGCGCACGGAGCGGATGTACCAAAACTTTATCATGGAGGTGGAGTGGCGGCACATGAAGCCAAGGGGCAACGCCGGGATTTTTGTCTGGGCGGACGACATCACGGCGCGCGGGCAGCCGTTTCATCGCGGCGTCGAGGTGCAGGTGCTGGAGAATGCCTACGGGAACTCCGGTGGCCACACGGTACACGGCGATATTTTTCCGATCCACGGCGCGACGATGACGCCGATCAACGGTCGCGGCGGAAGCCGGGCATTTCCTACGGAGTTTCGGTCTAGGCCCAGCCCGGAGTGGAATCACTACCGGATCGTTTGCAACGACGGAACCATCTCGCTGGCTGTGAACGGTAAGGTGGTAACGCGTGGCAAGGAGGCCAGCCCGCGCAAGGGCTACATCTGCCTTGAATCGGAGGGTGGCGTGGTGCATTACCGCAACCTGCGTATCAGGGAATTGCCGGCGACACCGCTTGAGCTAGGGCAGGTAGCCATCGCCAATCGAGGCTATCGATGCCTCTATACTG
>Ga0315328_10001316_pt1 | contig 11411 bp, 10 predicted proteins | sample M120032315metaG_FD_203462 | JGI IMG/M metagenome (GOLD analysis project Ga0315328, IMG submission 203462) | Ammonia-oxidizing marine archaeal communities from Monterey Bay, California, United States - M1 200m 32315 | ecosystem: Environmental > Aquatic > Marine > Intertidal zone | place: USA... | reverse complement strand
TCTCGTCAAACTGCCCTGACTATTTTCTCCACTCCGTATATAAGCTTTGTAACCCGCAGCCCGGAGGCGTTCCATTAAATTTAAGGCATTGTCTTCTTCTGCAAAAGCGCCCATGCGGACACTCCATCCTTGAGGCAGCCCTGCTTCGTCCAAACGAGGAACTTCTCGCGTATAAGTGGGTTCCGAAGTAATTACTGGAACGGGGTCTTCAGTTTCATTTATGGCGGTATTTCCGACTTCTTCCGGCTCGGTTGATGGACTAACTTCGACGTCAGCTATAACGACAGGCCTCAACTGGGTGGGCTCTGGAAAGACAGGGATTATTGGTTCATCGGGGATACGGCTGGACAATTGAGCCTGATAACTGCCCTGCCCATCAAAGATAATAGGTAAAAATATCAATGCTAGAGCGAGTAGCACGACCGTTCCTGCTATTCGCTGCTTAGTGCTTTGGTTCAATCTGGAGAGTCCCCGACTAAACTAACAATAGTACGCTCTATGTTTGAATCGCTAAAGAGCAATTTTCACCCTGCTGAGTTGCTCAAATTTCGGACAGCCGCTACGGTATAAAAAGATCCCATCACCACAACTAATTGCTTCTTGCCTGGATTCTCGCGAGCAAAGGAGCAACTAGCTTTGCATGCTTGCCTGTAGGCATTGATAACCGACTCTGTCCTAACCCATTGTCGCAGATGCCCGTTACTTTGGAGCCGCTTCTCGACCTCTTCTGAAGCCATGCACCGGGATTCTTCAACTTGCGAAATATACCAGATGTCTACACAGGATTCTAAGGCTAGAGCGATTCCTTCTATATCTTTATCTGCCATCACTGCTATCACTACAGATATTTGGGAAAACTCTGGGTCTTGGGCTTTTTTAGAACTCATAGCAGCTGCCAAAAACTTTGCCGCCGCTGGGTTGTGCGCCACATCAAGAATTACATCGACCCCAGTTTCCGTATCAAGTCTGTGCTCTTGGCGACCTTGAAAATGTAAGGTTTTAAACGCTTGCTGAACACTCACCTTGGTCAGATCAATATTGAGCAGACTAAGCGTCTGTAAAGCGATTGAAGCATTATTAAGATGTAGCGCAGGAATTGCTAATTCATGCAGCGATAAAGCTCCATCCTCATTGCAGCCACTCCACCGCCAATGGCAGTCGTCTTTAGTTATTTCCCATTGAAAATGCTTGTTAATCAAATAGACGGGGACGCCTAGCTTCTGGGCTAACTCAATAATGCTACCGACTGGTTCTGCGTCTCCATAAACCAAGGGAACGCCAGAGCGCAAAATACCGGCTTTCTCGCGGCCAATTGAATCCAAGTTATCGCCTAACCAATCTTGATGATCTAAAGCAATTGATGAAATAACCGCCACATCGGCATCGACAATATTTACAGCATCTAACCGGCCACCTAGACCAACCTCGAGCAAAGCAACATCAATATTAGCTTGGCAAAAGATCCATAATGCAGCCAGAGTGGAAAATTCAAAATAGCTAAGGGAAACGCCTTCACGACATGCGTCTATATGAGAAAATGCAATACAGATAGATGCCTCATCTATTGGCTTTCCATCTATTTTAATTCGCTCTGTATAATGGCTTAAATGAGGCGATGTATAACTCGCCACTGAACGCCCTGACTTAATCAGCAGCGCCTCCATTAACGTGACACACGACCCTTTTCCATTTGTTCCTGCTACAATTACAATTTTTGGAGCAACTTTCCTCAACCCCATATTTTTTATAACCTTTCGCACTCTATCTAGCCCAAGCTCTATCTCGCAGGGATGCACAGCGGAAATATAGTCCAGCCAGGAATCTAGGCCTTGAACTTCAGCGCAGCTGGTTGACATTAAGAACCTGTAGCTTTGAAATGCAAAAGCTTCCCAAGAATAGAGGCAATCTTGTCCCGCATGTCACGTCGATGAACAATCATATCTACGGCACCATGTTCCAGCAGGAATTCACTACGTTGAAATCCTTCTGGAAGTTTCACCCGCACGGTTTGGCGAATCACATCTGGTCCCGTAAATCCCACCAATGCATTAGGTTCGGCGATATTTACATCTCCGAGCATTGCCAAACTTGCAGAGACCCCCCCGTAGACCGGGTCTACTAAAACGGAAATATAGGGCAATGAATGTTGCTTTAGCTTCTCCAGACCCGCTGAAGTCTTTGCCATTTGCATGAGAGAAACCAAAGCTTCCTGCATACGGGCCCCACCGCTGGTTGAAAAACAAATCAAAGGTAAGTTTTGCTCGATACAGGTATTTATCGCCTGGACGAATTTTTCACCGACTACGGCTCCCATAGAGCCCCCGATGAAAGCAAATTCGAAAGCCGTCACTACGACTCCAATGCCCTTGACCTGCCCTTTTACGACCACCAGAGCATCTTTCTCACCGGTACCCTTCTGAGCAGCAAAAATTCGATCCTTATAACGTTTAAGGTCCTTGAATTTGAGCAAATCAACCGGCTCTAGCTCCGCATTTAATTCTATTTGCTCACCTGGATCCAAAAATAACTCGATACGCCGGCGTGCAGTGATGCGCAAATGATGTTCACACTTTGGACAGACATCACAATTTTCATTAAGCGACTTCTTGTAAAGCATCGCTTCACAGCGGGGACATTTTTTCCACACACCTTCCGGTACCGAGACCCGTTTCTTGGCTGCAGATCTCGTATTTGCAATAGAGGGCAGGATTTTATCTATCCAACTCACTTTAATTCCTTTTTAGATCCATATATTAAGATAGAGTATCTATAGCCTCTCTAGCTTCTTTAATAATTGTGGTAGTGACGCTCAACTCATTTTCAGTAAGTACTGAGCCAGCAGGCAAAGTAGCAATTTTTCCCACCAAAGCGCTTCCAATTACTACACCGTCACTCTGCATCGCCATTGTTTTTGCGCTGGAACCATCTTTTATACCAAAGCCAATTACGATGGGTAAACCACACAATTCTCGCAACGAGTCAATATTTTCTCGAACAGAGTCACAGTCTATTAACGCGGCGCCAGTGACACCCTTCAAAGACACATAATATAAATAGCCACTAGAAACTTCTGTAATCGATCTCGCTCTAGTCGCCTTGGTCGTGGGAGCCACTAAATAAATCGTATCTATTTCGGCTTTTTGTAGGGCTTGGCGTAGGGCTTGAGATTCGGCCGGAGGCATATCAACGATAAGCACTCCATCTACTCCCGCATCTGCCGCCGATTCAGCAAATAATTCATAGCCCATAATCTCAATAGGATTCAAATACCCCATAAGCACAACAGGGGTTGTTGAATTCTTTTCGCGGAAAGAACGTACTATTTCAATTGTATCTTTTAGTGTGGTGCCCTGAGCGAGAGAGCGTTCTACACCCCGCTGAATGACCGGGCCATCCGATGAAGGGTCGCTGAATGGAACACCTAGCTCTATAATATCAGCTCCGCTAGCCACCAATTGATGCATAAGCTGCAGCGTTACCGCAATATTTGGATCTCCAGCAATGAGATAAGGAATTAATAGCTTTGATCCCTGCTTTTTTGCTGTTTCTGATATGTCTTTTATGCGACTCATGGCTCTCGACTAAAGTGCAATCCTTTCAATTTTTGCTACTGTCTCTATATCCTTGTCTCCACGACCTGATAAATTGATCACTATTGACTGGGAGTTATTCAAATTGGCAGCTAATTTCATGGCATAAGCAACAGCATGACTGCTTTCCAAAGCAGGAATTATTCCCTCTAAGCGAGTTAATTTATGAAATGCATCAAGCGCCTCTGCATCAGTAGCCGCCACATATTTTACTCGATTAATATCTTTTAGCCACGAATGCTCCGGGCCCACGCCAGGATAATCCAGCCCTGCAGAAACGGAATGGGTTTCCATAATTTGTCCACTCGTATCCGTCATTAAATAGGTGCGGTTCCCATGGAGGACTCCCGGTTGCCCGGCACTGAGTGGCGCTGCGTGCTCATTCGTTTCAAGCCCCCTTCCCCCTGCCTCAACGCCGTACATAGAGACTTGTTTGTCATTTAAAAAAGGGTGGAATAATCCAATGGCATTTGAGCCACCACCAACACAGGCAACTAAGGCATCTGGCAACCCCAAAATTTGTTCTAACGATTGCTCTCTCGCTTCACGACCGATCACACATTGAAAATCTCGTACCAACATTGGATAAGGGTGAGGGCCAGCTACGGTTCCAATTATGTAATAAGTATTATCTACGTTGGTCGCCCAATCTCGCAATGCCTCGTTCATCGCGTCTTTTAGAGTACGAGAACCCGACTCTACAGAAACAACAGTAGCTCCCAGCAACTTCATACGATAAACGTTAGGTGCTTGTCTTATGATATCCTCCGCACCCATATAGACGTGGCATTCCAAACCCAAGCGCGCAGCAACAGTCGCGCTAGCTACTCCGTGCTGTCCTGCACCAGTTTCAGCGATAATGCGAGATTTGCCCATATATTTCGCCAATAATGCCTGGCCAATGGTGTTATTAATTTTATGCGCACCTGTATGATTCAAATCCTCTCGTTTTAAATATATTTTTGCACCACCACAATGATTTGTAATTCGTTGTGCAAAATAAAGCGGAGATGGCCTCCCTACATAAAATTTTAATTGTTGATCAAATTCACGCCAAAAATCAGCATCTTTAGAAAGTTTTTCATAAACCTCAGCTAGCTCTTCAACAGCAGCAATTAGTGTTTCACCGACGAAGATTCCACCATAGGGCCCAAAATGTCCTGATTCATCTGGCCCACCATAATCAGATGGTTTGACACCAACTTTAGACACTTCTCGCTCCTTCTATAAACGCTTTCATTTTGCTCAATTTTTTTACTCCATGGCTTTGCTCTACACCACTGCTAACGTCAACGCCATAGGGTTTGATTTTCTGAATTGCTTTTTGTACATTATTTGGATTCAAACCGCCAGCTACAACAATCTTATTTGTAGATCTTGCTGTTACTGACTCCCCAATTTTCCAATCGAATTTACTTCCAGTTCCACCTGGCGCTTTTTTGCTATGGCTATCTAGCAATAGCATCTCTGCAGATGCATATGCATTAATTATATTAGAAATTGTGCCGTAATTTTTTACCCTAATTGCCTTTATATAAGGCACATCAAATGACTTACAAAAAGTTTCTGATTCTTGCCCATGAAACTGCAACAGGTTAATAGTATTTGTTGCCAATACTTGTCGCACCTCCTTTTCACTTGGGTCAACAAACAGGGCGACAACATCTACCCAACTTGGCAATCCAGTTGTAATTTCAGCAATACTTTCTTTCTTCACAGCTCTAGGACTTTGGGGGTAAAACACCAATCCGATCGCGTCTGCTCCATAGTCAGCAGCAGCAATTGCGTCGCTATTGAGAGTGATGCCGCAAATTTTAATCCAGAGTTTAGACAAGGCAGGTCAGCTTCGCCGCAAAAGCAAAACATTCTATCAAATCTGTCGTGTTCAGCCTACGGTTACAGGGAGAAATAAAGGAAATCTTTGACTCTCAGAGAGCCCAAATTTATTTGGATAATCCACCGCGACAAGGTATAGGCCATCAGGTGGCGCTGTCACTCCAGCCAGATTCCGATCCTTCGCTTCTAATAGCTCTTCTATCCATGAGGAACCCCTCTCCCCAAGCCCAATCTCTATAAGAGCGCCAGTGATATTTCTCACCATATGCTGCAGAAAAGCGTTGGCTTTGATGTCCAGTACCAAAAAGGAACCTTGCGCCCTAACATGAACATGTTCAACATTCCTGAACGATGACTTAGACTGACAACCGGCAGCTCGAAAAGAAGTAAAATCCTGTTCGCCAAGCAAAGCTTGAGCCGCTTTTTCCATTGCCGCAGAATTTAACCGACGACGCATATGAGTAACTTTTTTATTTAAAATCGCTGAAGCTACTTTATTTATATAAATGACGTAATTATATTGCCTCGCTGTGGCTGAAAATCGCGCATGAAAACCGGTGTCAACTGGCTTCGACCAAATTACACGAACCGAATCTGGTAGAAGACTATTTACGCCCCTAGTCCAAGCCTTTTCGCCACGATCTATCGGAGAGTCAAAGTGTATTACCTGACATGTAGCATGGACTCCAGCATCTGTTCTACCAGCGCAACTGCTAGTAATTTTCGAATCTGCAACTTGACTGATAGCAGATTCGACAACCGACTGCACCGTCAGCAAATCAGGTGAAGCTTGTTTTTGCCAACCAGAAAAGTCCGAGCCACTGTATTCGATTGCTAATGCTATGCGGTGGTTATTAAGACTAGAAAGTGTTTTGGTAGAAGGCATGCTGCGACAAACTGAATTATTCTACAAGCTGATCAAGCGAGATCATAAGCTGCTCTGCTTCTCTGGCCTGTTCATTGGTACCTTCTTTGATAACTTCTTGCAGAATCTCTTTAGCTCCATCAGCATCACCCATTTTTTGATAGGCATAAGCTAATTCCAATTTAGTGGCTGCTTCATCATCACCTGACAGCAGGTCCACTTCTGCTGCTGCTCCAGCCAACTCTATTTCCAGCTCATCATCTTCAGATAAAAAGCCCACGCTTTCTACTTCACTGATATTTAGTTCTGACTTATCTTCGCCTGTATTGATTTCTAATTCACCACCGGAATCATCTGAAATTCTACTTGAATCAACTGTGCTTTCTTTTTCATTTTGATCAAAACCACCCGAATAAGCTGCTGGCATTTCCTCAGCGACAGCCTCCTCTATATTAAATTTTTCTTCGTCATCGCTTGCTACAAATTCATCAATCTGCATTTTGTTTATTAATTCATTAGCCTCAGTTACGCTGGTAGTTTCTTCAGGCCCCATCTTTCTATTAGCAACTCCGGCCAGCTTATTTATAGGTTGACCAGTCGAGTCACTTGGAAATTCTTTTTCCGCTAATTCATCGAAATCTTCAACATCAGAGCTAACTGCCTTGTTGCGTCGAAGCAAAAATATCACCAACAGCAAAATAACTAACCCAACACCAAGTAATATCATCATGGTATTACCAGATAAAATTCGCATAAGTTTAGTAGTTAAGCTCGCCTGGGTAGCTGGCAATCGAGCGGCATTAGCAGCTTCTGCCGCTACTAATGCCGCAGCCTCTGCTAATTGCGCTTGTAGCTGTGCTAACTGCATGTCTTGCAATCTAATTATTTCTTGGGAAGCATCAATTTGAGCCTCGAGATCAGCTAAGCGCGAATCCAATTCTTCGCGTTCAATCCTGGCCCGATCAGCCTCTTCCTGACGAAAGGTTAAACGATTTTCCAGCTCAGCAATACGACGATCGAGCTCAACGGATTCGGTTGCCACGCTTCTAGCACCAACTGTATCTGGGCCAGAAGTTACTATACTAAGCTGTCCACTCGGGCGCTCCTCTTGACCTGGCGCTGCAACTGCTGGGGTTGCTAAAGGCTGCACGTCAACTGCCTGCTGGTTCTGGCGAACAACATCAGCGGTTTGATCTTGAAATACTTGAGGGCTTAGAGTAACAGAATGTTCGGTTAATAAACGTCCATTCGGCCACCGGGTATCCAATACAAACCCCAGATTGGCTCCTTCAGCCATCTGGCCTGACGTAAGCATGACGTAATTGTCTTGGCCCGAGGCTTCTACCAAAATACGGATACTGGCTAGAAAGGCATCTCGATCAATATTGAAACGCTCAAAATCATCCGCAGACGCCATCTGAACAACGACATCCTGCAGACGCGTATCGCCAAGCTCTAGAATTTCTATACGGACAATAAGTGGCTGGTTAATATTGGATTCGACACTAACAGCACCAAATTCCAAAGCAAAGACTTGTATCGCCGTGCTGCTTAGCAACATAGCTAATATTACGACGGATTTACGCAGCATCGTGCCTATTTTCTCTCAATAGATTGCCCGTTTTTCCTGAAATCCTACAGTTTACTTTAGAGCGTTATATTACTTGTTGAAAATTAACAGGCATCTAAACCAGAATTAATTTCTTTCATTTATTAGTGCTTTGAAGTATTCATTATAAGTAGCTTTTTATCAACTCTTCAGCTATTTGTACCGAATTCAAGGCCGCCCCTTTTCGCACATTGTCAGACACCACCCAAAGGTTTAAGCCATTAGGAAACGATATATCCTGCCGAATTCTCCCTACAAATACAGAGTCCTGACCAGCAGATTCGTGAACTGCTGTCGGGTAACCAGCGTCTTCTCGCTCATCAATTACTGTAATTCCCGATGCTTTAGACAAAATCTCCCTCACTTCTCTCTCACTAATCGGTTTATGGGTTTCTATTTGCACTGCCTCAGAATGCGCAAAGAACACCGGGACACGAACACAGGTCGCCGAAAGTTCGATGCTGTCATCAGCAAAGATTTTTCGGGTTTCCCAATTCATCTTCATTTCTTCTTTGGTGTAACCGTTTTCCATGAATTCATCGATATGAGGAATGGCATTAAAAGCTATTTGACGAGGGTATACCTTATATTCAGCCTCGCGACCGTTTAATAGCTCCGCGGTCTGTTTTGCTAACTCCTTTACCGCTTCATTTCCAGAGCCGGAAACCGCTTGATAAGTAGCTACGCTAATACGCTTAATACCCACAGCCGCGTGGATAGGGTTTAATGCGACCAACATCTGAATTGTTGAACAGTTCGGGTTAGCAATAATATTGCGATTGGTGTAATCCGCAATTTTGTCCGGATTCACTTCTGGCACGACCAATGGAATATCTTCGTCATATCGAAAATGGGAAGTATTGTCGATGACGATGCAGCCCGCCTCGCCAGCCTTAGGCGCAAATTCCGCAGAAACTTTTCCGCCAGCCGAAAATAAACCTATTTGAGCCTTCGAAAAGTCAAACTCTGCTAAATTACCAACTAACAAGGGTTTGTTTTTGTACATCACAGTCTTGCCAGCTGAGCGCTCACTCGCTAGGGGATAGAGTTCTTTGATGGGAAAATTGCGCTCTGCCAGTATTTCTAGCAAAACCTCTCCAACCGCACCAGTTGCACCCACTACGGCAACATTGTATTTACTCATGATTTATTCTCACAGTCATTAGTCAGATTTACACTGCCTAAGTTGGTTTATTTTGAAGCTTCTTAACGCGTTTCCGTCTTACTGAAATACCAAGGCGACCGCGCCTGCCAGTTAGCCTCAAAAGATTTAATCGCATCAGCATTTTCAAGGGTCAGCCCAATATCATCTAACCCATTCAATAAACAATGCTTACGGAATGCATCAACCGAAAATTCTAGATGAGAACCATCAGGTTTGATTATTTTTTGAGTATTTAAGTCAATTTCTAGCTGATAGCCTTCATTTGCTTCCACTTCCAGAAATAACTGATCAACCGTGCCCCGATTGAGTACGATCGGCAACAAACCGTTTTTAAAACAATTATTAAAGAAGATATCAGCGTAACTCGGTGCAATTACTACCCTAAACCCATAATCATCCAAGGCCCAGGGAGCATGTTCTCGAGACGATCCGCAGCCAAAGTTATCGCGTGCCAGCAACACACGACTGTCTCTATATCTTGGAAGATTAAGTACAAAGTTCTTATTTATGGGGCGGCTGCTATTGTCTGCATCAGGCTCCCCTTTATCGAGATATCGATGTTCGTCAAACAAATTGACACCAAACCCAGATCGCTTGATCGATTTAAGAAACTGCTTCGGGATGATGAAATCAGTATCAACGTTGGCTCGATCCAGTGGAAGCACAACTCCTTTTTCTTTAGTAAATTTTCTCATAATAATCTCGTAATATTTTGATATTGCTAAATATTAAGTTCTCTAATGTCCACAAAATGTCCATAAATTGCTGCCGCTGCGGCCATCGCAGGGCTTACCAAATGAGTGCGACCTCCAAAGCCTTGCCTGCCTTCAAAATTACGATTTGACGTGGAGGCACAATGTTTACCTTCACCTAACTGATCAGCATTCATGGCTAAGCACATCGAACATCCAGGTTCACGCCATTCCAAACCAGCGCTCAGAAATATTTTGTGCAAGCCTTCTGCCTCAGCTTGTTGCTTCACCAGCCCAGAACCCGGCACAACCATAGCGAGCTCCACTGAGTCTGCAACCTTTTTTCCTTCGACAACTTGTGCTGCCTCCCTTAGATCTTCGATGCGAGAATTGGTGCAGGAACCGATGAATATACAATCCAACTTAATATCTTTAATGGGTGTACCCCCGTTCAGCCCCATATAAGTAAGTGCCTGCTCAATATTTCCACGCTTTATGGCATCCGCTTCTGCTACTGGATCAGGGATACTGCCATTTACAGACGCGACCATTTCTGGAGAGGTTCCCCAAGTGACTTGCGGCTCAATATCCGCACCGCTTAACTCAACAATGCGATCAAAAGAAGCATTTGTATCTGAAATCAATTCTCTCCAGGCATTGGCAGCTTGATCCCACAATTCACCTGCTGGAGCAAAAGGCCGGCCCTTGATGTATCTAAGCGTTTTTTCATCGACGGCAATCAATCCTGCTCTAGCCCCCGCTTCTATTGCCATATTACAGACAGTCATCCGCCCCTCAACCGACAAAGATTGGATAGATTCTCCCGCAAATTCAATGGTATAGCCTGTCCCGCCCGCAGTGCCAATTTCACCTATTATTGCGAGCACTACGTCTTTGGCCGTGACCCCGACATTGAGAGTACCGTCAACTCGAACTAGCATATTCTTCATCTTTTTCTGCATAAGACACTGAGTGGCTAAAACGTGCTCAACTTCTGAAGTTCCGATACCATTCGCGAGCGCTCCCAAGGCGCCGTGAGTGGAGGTATGGGAGTCTCCACAAACGATAGTCATGCCTGGCAGGGTAGCTCCCTGCTCTGGGCCGACAACGTGAACAATACCTTGGCGCAAATCATTCATTTCGAGCTCAAAGATATTGAATTCTCGACAATTTTCATCAAGAGTCTTCACTTGGATCTTGGATACAGGATCCTTAATGCCTGCCAAACCCTGGCTTCGCTCTTCTTTAGTCGTTGGAATATTGTGATCAGGAACAGCCAAATTAGCGCCCGCACGCCACGGTCTTCGCCCGGCTATACGCAGACCCTCAAAGGCCTGAGGCGAAGTCACTTCATGGATTAGATGACGATCGATATAAATCAGCGCCGTTCCATCTTCTCGTTCGCTAACTAAGTGGGCATCCCAAATTTTGTCGTAAAGCGTCTTACCTGTCATGTTCTTACCCATTTAGTTTAAAAATTGAATTAAAGATCATAACCTACTGTTTTTAATAAATTTAAATTTCTGTAACTTCGAGATTTAAGTGATGGTGGAAGTAGGTCTTCGGGTGACACCAATTTGTGCTCGATCTCTGAGCAGATGGTCCATTAATACCAAGGCCAGCATGGCTTCAGCGATTGGGGTTGCACGAATAC
>Ga0315328_10001315_pt1 | contig 11423 bp, 12 predicted proteins | sample M120032315metaG_FD_203462 | JGI IMG/M metagenome (GOLD analysis project Ga0315328, IMG submission 203462) | Ammonia-oxidizing marine archaeal communities from Monterey Bay, California, United States - M1 200m 32315 | ecosystem: Environmental > Aquatic > Marine > Intertidal zone | place: USA... | reverse complement strand
AAGATCGACACACACCATTCGTAATTACCGAAATGATATTTCTAAATTCTTAAAATATATAGATCGAAGAGATTTATCATTTTCGGTAGTTGGGCGAGTTGAAGCGAGAAGTTATTTGCGGAAGCTGAAGGACCACGGGGTCACGGATGGCTCAATTCGGAGAATAGCGATTACGATCAGAGGTTTTTATATTTGGTTGGATTCGAAGGGTTATTCGCTGTCGTCCGCTAAAGGGGATTCCATGCTTAGGCTTAGAACACCTAAGGCTGCGAAGCGCTTGCCTCGAGTCTTGCAACAGACTGATGTGGACAAACTTTTAAGTAGTATTGTTGGAGATGATGCTGGCGCTATCCGGAACCGAGCCGTATTAGAACTACTTTATGCCACAGGGATTCGAGTCTCCGAAATCACTTCAATTGATTTACGGGATATCGATATGAACTTGATGCAAGCTAGTGTTATTGGAAAAGGAAACAAAGAGAGAATCTGCCTCTTTGGCGAACCAGCTTGGACGGCACTCAATCGCTATTTTGAAGATGCTCGTCCGCTACTGGCCAAAGGTATGCAAACGGCCTGCTTTTTGAATCGGTTTGGCCAAAGGCTTTCCCAACGGTCAATTCAGCGATTAGTCCGCAACGCCGGAATTAAGGTGGGGATTAAGACGAATGTGCACCCACATTTATTAAGGCATTCATTTGCGACTCATCTAGTTGAAAGAGGCGCAGATATTCGGGTTGTTCAACACCTTTTAGGGCATTCTTCACCTGACACTACGCAGATATACACTGCCTTATCCGGGTCTTCGGATAGTAAGGAAATCCAGACCGCTTTAAAAAATGCGCGTGGTAGTGAGAATTTTCATAAGCCGTAATCCATGTGTTGGAAACTGTTTCACGTTAGGATTAAATCAATGTCGAACTGAAGCTGCGAGGGAGGGATATGAAACTAGCAGTAGTGAATGGACCAAATCTGAATTTGTTAGGAACTCGTGAGCCTGATTTATACGGCTCAGACACTCTTTCCGATATGGAAAAGAGAGTTGTTGCGCGGGCAGATGAACTAGGAGTTGAAGTTGAATTTTTCCAGAGCAATCATGAAGGTGCGTTGATCGATTTTATTCAGACAACGTCTAAATCCGACGGCTTAATTTTGAACCCAGGTGGGTATGGACATACTTCGGTAGCACTAGCAGATGCGATCGCTGGAGTTGGTATCACTGTCGTCGAGGTGCATGTGACGAATATTCATGCTCGGGAAGAGTTTCGGAGTAGTACTTACTCGTCTCGGGTTGCTACAGCACTGATTTCAGGCCTCGGTATAGCTGGATATGTCGCTGCTCTCGAATTTTTGTGGGCTAAAAGAAGTGGCAATTAACGCTAATTTTACATCGCGAATTGAACAAGTTCGGAATTCGTTTGATCAGCAAGGACTTGATGGTTTTATTATTGCCTCCCCTACGAATCGAACGTGGATCTCAGGTTTTACCGGGACTTCAGGTGTAGTGGTAATAACAAAGGATGCTAAATATTTTGTTACCGACTCCCGATACTGGGAACAAGCCAGAATTGAATGTCCAGATTTTGAACTAGTAGAAGCGACTGGAGCCATATCAAGTCTATCGACAGAATTCTTAATGTCTTTCACCAACACTCAACTAGGTTTCGAGTCGAACCACGTGACAGTCGATCAAATTAATAATTGGCGATCCGCCCTTGAGCGATCCGGCAACAGTGATTGCCCTAAATTACGTTCTATTTCTGGTTTGATTGAAGCATTACGAATGGTGAAAGATCCTCAGGAACTAGAGGCATTGTCCAGGGCTGTATATCTAGGAGATCAAGCATTTAAAGAAGCGACTACGGATATTCAACTTGGTATTACCGAGAAAGATGTTGCATGGTCGATACAGGAATATGCGATCAGTCATGGGGCAACCGATCTTTCGTTTCCTTCGATCGTGGCATCAGGGGAGCATGCTGCTTTGCCACACTGGAGAGCCTCTGATTCTGAATTAATTTCGGGAAGCGGCGTAGTCATCGATATGGGCGTGATTTTGGATGGTTACTGTTCAGATTTAACGCGCACTATTTGGTTCAAGGGCGAATCAAGTCAAGAGCCTAGTGACGAATTCTTGCGCGTATACGATGTGGTACGGATGGCACAGGAAATGGCAATCGAGCGAGTAGAGGCGGGAATGCTAGGATCGGAGGCTCACGAAATCGCACGAACTGTCATTAATGAAGCGGGCTACGGTGATTTTTTTGGACATGGACTAGGTCATGGAGTAGGCCTTGACGTGCATGAAGAACCTCGATTATCGCCTTCGGGCGACGTGGAACTAGCGGATGGTCATGTGGTTACTGTCGAGCCAGGTATTTACATCCCTGGCTGGGGTGGTGTTCGTATCGAAGATCAGTGCGTTATGGAGAACGGAAGACTGCGCTCACTAACAACCTCTTCAAAGAATTTTCCTGCATAATGATCTAATGGCAGACTGAGTTAAACTCAATAGGATTCAAACAGGGAGTTCAAAAATGATTACTACCTCTCAATTCAAGCGTGGTTCAACTGTTGAAGTGGATGGCACTCTTTATAAAATGGAGGAAGTTAATCACGTCAAAACCAAGAAATCAGCTGTTTATCGAGTCAAACTTAGAGATCTCAGGGGAGGTCACATAATAGAACGAACCTTCAATGCTGGCGATCGTCTAACGACTGCTCGAGTGGAAACACGGAAGATGCAATATTTATATGATGATGGTAGTAATTACACGTTTATGAATGTGGAAACTTATGACCAAATAGGGGTTCCAGCTGCCATAATCGGGGACGATATAAAATATTTGAAAGAAGGAGATGAAGTGCAGGTGGTTCTGTACGGCGAAGAAGCTTTGGGTGTTGAATTATCGTCTGCTGTAGTTCTCCAAGTGACTGACTCAGATCCGGGTGTTAAGGGTGACACGGCTCAAGGTGCGACTAAACCTGCTACTTTGGAGACGGGCTTAATTACGCAAGTGCCTTTGTTTGTTGGGCCAGGTGACTTCATTAAGGTGTCCACTGATGACGGCAGATATTTGGAGCGCGCAAAGGTGTAGATGGCGCTCTCTTTTGGAGTGCAGGATGGGCGATTTTGGCTATTCACTTGCTGAAGTGAGGTAAACAAATGGTTGAGATCGATGTGTTTTCGGTCTCGGATATTACCGAGAGACTTAAGCAAAGTATTGAAGTTAACTCTGAATTTTCCGACATCTGGCTTGAGGGCGAAATAAGTGGTCTCACCAAAGCACGATCGGGCCATATCTATCTAACTGTAAAAGACTTTGACTCGTCAATTAAGTGTGTGTTTTTTAAAAACGATAATTTTCTATTCCGAGACCGAATTGTTGATAATTCACGCGTACTCATATACGGCAGTTTTACATTATATAGAGCACGGGGCGACTTGCAATTTATCATCTCTCATTTAGAGAGCGGCGATAAAGGTCCACTTTGGGCAGAATTTGAGCGTCGTCGAGAGAGGTTAACAGCGGAAGGACTATTCGACCTCTCACGGAAGCGCCCTCTCCCAAAATTTCCCAAAAGGATATTGGTGGTGACGAGCCCGACGGGTGCGGTTATCGAGGATATTCGTAATATTGTGTCACGTAGGTGGCCGCTTACCCAACTAATTGTTGAACCTACGATTGTTCAGGGAATTGATGCAGCACATAGTATTTCGTCAGCCATAAAAAACGTATCCAATTATGGCAGCGAACAGATTGATTTGGTGATAGTCGCTAGAGGCGGCGGGTCAGTAGAGGATTTGTGGGCTTTTAATGAAGAAGTTGTCGTCAGGTCAATATACACGTGTCCTGTCCCAGTGATTTCTGCGATTGGGCACGAAACAGATTTCACTTTAGCTGACTTGGTTGCAGACCAACGAGCACCCACACCTTCTGGAGCGGCAGAACTGGCTGTTCCTGATCGTCAAGAAGTGTTGCAACAGGTTGAATTGCTAGTGGTTCGACATAACATGTCAATCAGAAATTTATTTTCGTCACTGTTCGATCGAGTGTCACATTTTTCGAGCCGTATCCAGCTAAAAAAACCAGCCAGTGAATTACTTGAAGCAGGAGTACAGGCTGTGACTGATCGAATGTCACATGCAATAAGATTTAAGTTGGTAGAGCAATCGCGGTTGATTTTTCATAGTGAAGGCAAGCTGGATTCACTTTCTCCAAGCGCGACGTTGAGTAGAGGTTATGCCTTGGTATCGAAAGAGGATGCAGCCATTCGAAGCTATAAAGGTCTTGTTGATGCAGATCGTGTTCTGATCCATTGGCATGACGGTTCTTTGAAAGCCCGCATCGAGATGAATGGAGGTTCGAATGACGGGTGATCAAAGCGAAGACTTCTCTTTCGAGAATTTCTACGAAAAATTGCAGGAGATTGTTGAGCAGCTAGAGCATGGTGGATTGTCATTATCTGAATCTCTCGAACTCTATGAGACTGGCGTTCATTTGGCGACTCAGTGTAAAGAGTTGCTTACCCAAGCCGAAGATCGAATTGATGAATTAATTAAAGAAGGTTCGTAGTTCCTTTATGACATTAAGAATCGGTTGGTATACGACGGCGAGAGGTATGGGCTCCAGAAAAATGTTCTCGGCAGTGAAGACGGCGATTGACTCCGAAATTCTTGACGCAGAAATCAAGTTCGTATTTCTCAACAGAGAGGTAGGAGAGTCGGAATCGACTGACGATTTTATTGCAGAACTCGTAAAGCAGAATGTCCCTGTAATTAATTTTTCTTCTGTTCGATTTAGAAAAAAACTGGGCGCTGCTCTAACACGGGGATCCGGTCAGTTACCGGCATGGCGTCAAAAATACGACGTTGAAGTGAGTAACCTAGTGCGCTCGTATGAGACGGATATTGGAGTACTCGCGGGCTACATGCTTATTTTTTCTCCGAATTTCGTCAATTCACGTGTTCTAATTAATCTACATCCTGCTTTACCAAATGGCCCTGTCGGTACATGGCAACAAGTCATCGAAACCTTGATAGCGAAAGGGGAAACGCATAGTGGTGTCATGGCGCATCTAGCAATTCCCGAGGTTGATAGAGGGCCCGTTGCCACGTTCTGCCGATATCCAATTCAAGGCGATAAGCAAATCGATGTACTTTGGGAAAACTTTAATAAGTCCCAGGATTCAAATGAGCTCTTTGATTCAATTAGAGAGCTAGGAATGAGTTACGAGGCGCCTTTTCTTGTGGCAACTCTTCAGCAGTTTGCGCGTGGGATTATTCGGCTTGAATCGAATAAACTTAGTTCAACTAAATCCATTCCGATAGATGTTACGGAGGGCACGCTTCTTTTGCGGGGCGGAGATTAACTCGTTCTACGCAAGGTGATTTGAGTTGAATATATTACAAAATTAACTGAAAAGTGAGAATGATGACGGACGTACGAATTCAAAAAATTTTAAGTTCGGCGGGCTTTGGATCTAGACGCGCATCAGAAAAATTAATTAAAGATGGACGGATTGTGATCGACGGGAAACCTGTTACCTTAGGTGACAAGGCCGATCCAAGTAACTGTAAAATATTACTTGATGGGAAGTTGATTTCTTTAAATACTCGGGATGCAGAATTGACCCTGGTCATGAACAAACCTCGTGGAGTCATCGTCAGCCGTAAGGACGATCGTCGCCGACGAACAGTATTCGATGTGCTCGAGACCTTCCCGTCGAGTTTGAGCTATGCCGGGCGGCTAGATCGGGAGACGTCTGGCCTTTTAGTTCTATCAACAAATGGAGATTTACTTCAGTATTTATCTCATCCGAGATTCGGTATGCAAAAGGAATACATAGCGAGTGTTCGTAATCCGGTAAAGCCTGAGGTATGTCGCCGACTGGTTGAGGGTATTCATCTCCAAGATGGATTTGCGAAAGCTTCTGTTGCTGAAAACATAGGGGTTTCCAAGAACTCGAATTTACATTTATTTCGAATAGTTGTTCATGAAGGACGAAATCGAATTGTTCGTCGAATGTTGGCTAGTTTTGACGCCAATCCTGTTCACCTGCATCGAATTTCTATGGGACCAATTAGGTTAGGTCGTTTGAAATCAGGAAAGACTCGCGAGTTGAGCCATCGTGAGATTAGCGAAGTTAAGCGGGTGGCTAGATCTGCTCAATCTTAATAGATTTTGAAATTAGTACTTCAATTGCTTCTTAGATGAATATTCACGGCATCCGCTAATGCCTTAAGTCCAGGACGAGCGACCGGAACTTTCGTACCAGGCTCTGCGGCAGTATTGAAGACCTGTGAAACCGTATGATCGAGCTGAGTAGCACCCCAGATCACTACCAAATCGACATTTCTGCATAAGAGCTTGGCCATCTTTAAATTCGTTCTTTTGGTACCTTCGATTATTTTTAAATTTATCTTGCAGCTTTTGAGGAGACGATTAAGCGTATTTGCCGACTGAGTTGAACCACCAACGATAAGTATTTCAGATAAACCTCGATCCGACAGATTTTTTGCCATTTTCGCGACCAGCCTATTTTGGTCGCTTCCGTTACAAAACTCGCACTTATCAGTTCTGACCCGCAAATCTGACTTCATTCGTTTTTTACCGGCGGCGTTGTCACACTCCTCTGAGCACACTAATCGAAAATTGGCCTTGATATAAATTTGTACGAGTTTTGCCTTATCCACGGCGATATTGGTTTTTCTTGGATTCGTATAACCGGCCGTCTCTATTATTTCCCGCACCGCAGACTGGACGCTTGGGTTTGAAAATCCAAGAGTTTCGAGGAGACCTGAAATTGGCATTACCTCCGAGGATTTCGAAGGTTTTTTTGATCGACTCATGATTTAATGGTAGTTGTTAGCATACAAAACCGTATTTGCGCATCGGCATTCATTGCATGCAATAATGTAGAAATGAATGAATCGATGTTTGGGTCTCCCCTTTCCACTGCTCCTAATGAAGACCTACAAACGGTGGATCCGATTGTGGCTGCTCGACTGCTTTCTGGGGGAGTTGTTGCGTTGGTTACAGCGACATGGCGAGGAGAATCAAATGTCATTCCAATATCCTGGCATACGCCATTATCTTCGAAGCCACCGCTGTTAGGGGTGGCTCTTGAACAGTCACGGTACTCGACGGATATGCTTTCACATGCCGGTGAATTTGCGGTTAATATCCCTACGAAAGAATTAGCTAATCACGTTGGTTATTTAGGATCTCTTTCAGGAGAAGACACAAATAAGTTTGAGGCGACGCAACTCGATACATTTTCTGGGAGGCGGGTGGCGGCACCGCTTATTTCAGACTGTTGTGCGTGGATTGAGTGTGAAATTGTCGAACGTATTGAGACCGGAGATCATTTGCTTTTTATAGGCTTGGTTTTATCGGCGCAAGCGGATTCTTCAATATATGACGGGGATTCATTTTTGCCGAATTCAGCGACGACACCCCTTCATTTTCTGGGTGGGAATAGTTATTCAACTTTGCGTGAGACATTTGAAGCGAGAGCGCCAGGCGGGTCAGATGCACCTGAGGCCGTACTTCAGTCAATGCTTGAAGAGGATCTTGAACTCTCTCGTGAGGCTCAGGAGAAAAAAGAGGAAGAACTCGGGAAACTAGCGAAAGAGCTAGAAAAAGGCAATATTATCGACACGAAAACCTTGGAGTCTGAGCTAGGGATTGATTTGGGCTCGGGTGGTAATCTGGATCTTTCCAAGGGGACACTTTTGGATGACAGAAATAGTTAAAAATTGCGTTAAAGTATTCAACATTAATGGCTTGGTTCTGGGCAGTTTATTTTTAGCTGTGGTAGGATTTTTTGTTTTTCATACAATTACGCATGCGGAGCTGCTCGGACGACCAAAGCCAGGTGAAGAATGCAGCCCTATATTCGAGGCAGCTTTGCAGAATCCCAAGGTGCGAGTCTCTTATGTGTATATTGATTTAGTTAAAGGAACACGATGTGAACTTCGAGCGGATGAGTCTGTTGCATCAGCATCTCTTTATAAGTTGCTCCTCATGATTGAACTCCATAATCGTGTTGAATTAGGCCATAACTCTTTTATGGATGAGATTGTTGTCATGCCTTGGCATGGCGAATTCACTCCTGAGGAAGATCGATATCCGGTTCCAACGATTGTCACACTGGGGGAGGCAATCAGAAGCTCTGTCAGTTGGTCTTCAAATCCGGAAGCTGAGGCCTTGCACGAATATCTTGGAATTGAGAGTGTCAATCAGACGGCTCGTAACCTGGGACTAGAAGGTACTGTAGCTGGTCCACGCTATTTTCAAACGACTGCGCGAGACCAAGCCTTAATCTTTGACAAGATCTATAAGTCAGAACTCATTTCATCGAATGCCAGTTCAAGTATGCTGCAGCTTCTTTTAACGCAACGGATAGAGGACTATATGCGGATGGGGCTTCCGCCTGAGGTGGAGGTTGCCCACAAGACCGGCTTGATACTTGAGTATGCTAACGACGCTGGAGTGGTTTATGGCGAACGGGGACCTTTCATTCTGGTGATTTTAACTCGACGTGAAGATAATTCGTGGTCTAGTTTTCCGATGGCACAAGAAGTTATGACTGATTTGGCGCGGGCAGCGTATTCAATGCACGGACGATAAAGTACACTGTAAGCCTTCACATCATGTGTGGGAAAATGTTGGTTAAGAGGGGAGCTTTATATGGACTGGAGTGATAATACTGTTCAGTCGACGTTTCGTGATGACGTTAGAGATTTTATAACGGCGCGTTTACCTGATCGCTATCAAGGAGATTCTGGTGAGGGAGAAGATTTTTCGGGAGGATGGCAGGCTGATCGGAAATCAGAGGATGCCAAAGCACGAGGTGCAGCGGAAAATTGGGCCGGAGCACTTTCTGAAAAGGGATGGATTGCTCCCGCTTGGCCAAAAGAATATGGCGGAGCAGGATTAACCGTTATGGAACAGTTCATCTTTAATCAAGAGATGGCTGAATCAGGAGCTCCTTCTGTAGGAGGTATGGGTGTATCTATGCTGGGTCCCACCCTTATTGTTCATGGATCTGAAGAACAGAAAGCAGAACACCTTCCCCGGATTCTTAATGGCGAAGTTGCATGGGCACAGGGTTATTCAGAGCCAGGTGCTGGATCGGATCTTGCATCACTACAGACGAGAGCGGTGCGTGATGGTGATGAATATGTCATTAATGGACAGAAGATTTGGACCTCGGGCGCGCATTTTGCTGATTGGTTGTTCACTTTAGTGAGAACTAATCCAGATGCTCCGAAGCATCGAGGAATTTCGTTTTTGATGTTGGATATTAAAAGCCCTGGTCTTACCGTACGCCCCATTATTGACATGGGTTGGAATCATCCATTTAATGAGACATTTTTTGAAGATGTTAAAGTTCCTGTAACTAACTGTATAGGCGAAGAAGATCGTGGCTGGTATGTGGGGATGACTTTATTGGACTTTGAGCGATCGGGCATTTCAGATGCGATATCGTATCGCCGAGGCCAAAAGGAGCTCCGAGAGTTTTTGGTATCAGGTGCAGGCAAGCAATTTACTCGGCAAGACTTCGGTGTTGTGCGGAAGGAATTGGCTGATCGCGCGGTTGAGACAGAAGTGTTATTTAACTTTGCATTTCGAATTGTCTCCATTCAGGATAGTGGCATGGTGCCCAATTACGAGGCATCCGTTAATAAGATGTATAGTTCTGAACTCCACCAACGCATGGCTCGTACCTCCACTAAGGCTTGGGGACTATATGGGAATCTTTGGGCAGAGGATAGCGCGTATTCGCCAATGAATGCGACCCATGTCAGGGACTACGTAGGATCTGTGCCACATACGATTTTCAGTGGTTCAAGTGAGATTCAGAGAAACGTAATAGCAACGCGAGGTTTAGGGCTTCCACGAGGCTAGGAGAGCCTGATATCTGAGCTTTATTAAGGAGTTAAACCTTGGTGGCATCAGAATGTTAGCGGGCCAGATTGCACGTAGTGAGGTCGTGCAGCCTAAGCTAATTCCTGATACCATCTCGTGGTTCCTAAATATGGCTTGTTGCTATCTGAGGGTGGACTAAAACTGTATTGGTTGGAACATTAGTTTCAGTCATTGTTAAAGATTGGGGATGAAATGGACCTAGGGCTAAGTGAACAGCAAGAACTTTTAAAAAATGCCGCACGTGAGTTTCTGGAGAATGAATGCCCAGAGCAGCATGTTCGCGATATGGAAGAAGACGAAAAAGGCTATTCTCCTGAACTGTGGGGTCAAATGGCCGAACAGGGATGGCAAGGATTATTGATTCCTGAAGAGCACGGCGGAGTGGGTTTTGACTTCTTAGACATGTGTGTATTGCTTGAAGAGTTTGGCCGAGCGTTAGTTCCAGGGCCGTTTATGTCGAGTGTGCTTGGCGGAGGGGTTTCAATTATGGAAGCCGGATCTGACGCACAAAAGAGCGAATTTCTGCCGGGGATAGCTTCAGGAGATTTGATTTTCTCACTAGCCCTCACTGAGCCATCTGCAAGATTTGATGAATCAGGCATTGAGTGTGAGGCAACAGTTTCAGGTAATGACGTAACCTTGAATGGTACAAAACTTTTTGTTTCGGACGCTCATGTTGCCGACTATCTTGTGGTTGCCGCCAGAAGTAGCTCAGGGGTGTGTTTGTCAATAATTGCGACTGATCAAGATGGTGTTAATGTCACACCGCTTCAAACTATTGCCCGAGATAAGCAGTGTGAAGTTGTACTAAATAATGCCTCCGGGCAATTGCTTGGCGCTGATGGTGCTGGTTGGGACCTTTTGAAGCCAGTCATTCAGAAATATACGGTAGCTGAGTGTGCATATCTTGTTGGTTTGTCCCAAATGGACTTTGAGATAGCTGTTGATTATGCCAAGGAGCGTGTACAGTTTGGACGGCCCATTGGGTCATTCCAGGCTATTCAGCATAAGTGTGCTGACATGGTGACAGATGTTGACGGTTCTAGATTTATTATGTACAAGGCAGCTTGGTCTATTGCAACTGATCAATCAGATGATGAGACTACGATGGCTGTCAACATGGCTAAAGCTTGGTGTTCCGAGGCGACTCGTCGAGTCGTGGCTCATGGTCAACAGATTCATGGTGGAATCGGATTTACCAAAGATTACAAGGTGCAGTTGTATTTCAGGCGCCAAAAGCGAGCTGAATTGGCGTTTGGGGATGCTGATTACCATCGCGAGTTGGTTGCCCAACAGTTAGGTCTATAGGCATAATTCTTCACTAAGAATTAAACTTTTAGAATTTAGAAAGGTGAGGCCTCGGGCCTCACCTTTTTGTGTAAATTTTGGCTTCGATTGTGCGAGGCGAGTTAGTTTGTGTATCTGAATCGGCGTTATCATAGATGTGTAGTGGAGATTCGCAATTTTATGAATAATTTTAAGACAGCT
>Ga0315328_10001314_pt1 | contig 11428 bp, 11 predicted proteins | sample M120032315metaG_FD_203462 | JGI IMG/M metagenome (GOLD analysis project Ga0315328, IMG submission 203462) | Ammonia-oxidizing marine archaeal communities from Monterey Bay, California, United States - M1 200m 32315 | ecosystem: Environmental > Aquatic > Marine > Intertidal zone | place: USA... | reverse complement strand
CGGACATGGACTGGGATGACGGCCAAGGTGCGCGCGCCGTTTGGGTTTGGAGTGCAGGTCTTGTTCGAGAGCTATTACAACCGCGTGTTGGTACTGGGCAACGAGGCGTTGCTGCCGGCGCGTGAGGTGTCGCGGTTGCTGCGTTCCGAGTTGGATGGGGTTGACTCAGAGATGGCAGTCGACATCAGCGTGCGCTCGTTGCGCCTGGCAAAGCAATGAAGCGACGGGACGACGGAGCCTTCACGCTGATCGAGTTGCTGGTGGTCATTGCTATCATCGCGATTCTTGCGGGGATGCTATTGCCGGCCTTGGCCAAGGCCAAGGCCAAGTCGCAGTCGATCAAGTGCGCCTCAAACATGCGCCAGATCAGCCTGGCCGTGATGATGCACACCGACGAGCGCGAAGGCGCATTACCGATCGCCACTAACTTTGCTGAGCCGAAGTCGTCGCCGCACCGGATCTGGGTGACGGTTGTCGCGCAGTTCATAGGCAGTCGGGAGGTGTTTCTCTGCCCCTCAGCGAAAACGGCCAAGTTCGGCGGCGATTGGATCAACCGCAGTTGGCACCCGATTGGGTACAACGGGGCGACGACGTTTGATCCGCGTGGAGTGGAGGGATCGACCACAAAGCCCAAATTGTTGGGCGTGCCGGAGCCAAGCTTGGCCGTGTTGTTCGCCGACACGCCGAGTGGGTTGATTGAGAGGAAGTATCGTGGTTATGTGTTCAACCCGAGAAACGGCAAACTAAACCGACTTGATCCCCGCCGATCAACGCCTCTAATCTCGGATCGCGACCTTGTGGCGGAGATGAGCAGCAAACAGCCCAGCCAACTCAAGCCGGTGATGGCTCGGCACGGGGCCAATGGCGACGACACGGGCCGAAGCAACCTTGTGCTGGCTGACGGCCACGTGGAAGCCCAGACCGCCTCGTCGATCCTGCGACAGGATGCGGGCGCGAATCTGATCTGGAATTTCGCGGGGAGTGAGTGAACCTGACCAATCTTGACCAAGGGAGGGGTGGTTGAATTATTATTGGCGGATGTGCCCGAATTTGCCGTTGCGGCGGGTTCGTGTCTCCTGAAACTTGGGCGTGTAGATCGTTTTGCTGTTGGCCTGACTAAGGTACATGCTCATCAGGCGCGAAGATGACAGCGGTGCGCGCCGAGTGGAGAGCAAACGGCTGCAGGCGGAAATAAAGGTGTAAACGATTCTCCTCACACGTCCAAAATATCCAACTCAGGAAAATGTAGTCCACGGACGGGAGCTTTCCAAATTAAATGTATTCACAACGATCATTTTTTTATTCACATCACCGGTCCTGTGGTGAATATATGGTGGAAGAGCAGGGCAGTGGATGGCGATAACTGCGACAATCAATCGGCGACAATGGAAACTCCGGAAGAGGTGCCGATGCGCGTTGCTCCGGCTTCGATAATCGCCAGCGCCGTTTCACGGTCGCGAATGCCGCCGGACGCCTTGACGCCGGCGTATTGGCCGACAGTTTCGCGCATAAGTTGGACATGCTCAATGGTCGCACCACCAGGGCCAAAACCTGTGCTGGTCTTGACGAAATGCGCTTCGGCGGTGACGGCCAGTCTACAGGCGGTGGCAATTTGTTCGTCATTAAAGTAGCCGGTCTCGATGATGACTTTCACCCGCCGATCGTCCGCCGCCTCGACAACATCACGAATCTCGCGGACGATGTATTTGTCGTCGCCGTCAATGAATCGGCCAAGATTCATCATCATATCGATCTCGTGTACGCCGTTGTCTACTGCGGCTTCGGTTTCGTAACGCTTTGAATCCGAGTCGCTTGCACCCAATGGAAAGCCGACCACGGTGGCGATCGATACGGCGGCATCTTCGAGGTAAGTAGCAGCGTGTTGCACCCAGCAGCCGTTCACGCACACGGCAAATAACTGATGCTCAATGGCTTCAGTACAGAGTTTTTCGATGTCCACGGCGGTTGCATCGGGGCGCAGATTGGTATGGTCGATGTACGAGCCGAGCGGCGTTTCCGGTGGATCGGACATGAATCAGCCGGGGAGTAGCTCTTTGACCATCTCGCGTTCTTCCTTCAACTCGTTCACTGTAGCATCGAGTTTGCCTTGGCTGAATGGATCGAGTTGGACGCCATGCACAATGTCGAACTGGCCGGCGACGTTGCGAACCGGGAAGGATGATATCAGTCCTTCATCGACGCCGTAGCTGCCATCGGAGCAGAGGCAGACGCTGTGGAAATCCCCGCCGGCGGTGGGGTTGATGATGGAGCCGATCGAGTCGACTACGGCGTTGGCCGCGCTGGCTGCGCTTGAGGCACCCCGGGCCTTGATGATTGCCGCACCTCGTTGCTGCACCGTCTTTATGAAATCGCCTTCGAGCCAATTGCAGTCGCTGATCGTGTCTGCTGCGGCTTGGCCGTTGATCTTGGCATTGGTGAAGTCCGGATACTGAGTGGCGGAGTGGTTGCCCCAGATCGCCACGTTGGTGACCGCCGTCACGTCGACCCCGGCCTTTTGCGCGAGTTGCGTCTTGGCGCGGTTCTCGTCGAGGCGTGTCATGGCGAACCATCGATCGTTCGGTACGTCCGGCGCGTTGTTCATTGCGATCAGGCAGTTGGTGTTGCACGGGTTGCCGATGACGAGTGTGCGGACATCACTGGCGGCGTTGTTTTGGATCGCTTGGCCTTGGCCAGTGAAAATTTTACCGTTGATGCCGAGCAAATCGCCGCGCTCCATTCCCTGTTTGCGAGGCACACTGCCAACGAGCAGTGCCCAGTTGATGCCGTTGAAGCCGGTGTCGAGGTCGGCGGTGGGCACTGTGTCCTTGAGCAGCGGGAAAGCGCAGTCGTCCAGTTCCATGCAGACGCCTTCGAGTGCCGGCAGGGCCGGTTCGATCTCGATCAGGTGAAGGATCACCGGCTGGCTTGTGCCGAACATCTGGCCGGAGGCAATACGGAACAACAGGGCATAACCGATCTGACCGGCCGCACCAGTCACCGCAACACGTATGGGTTCTTTACTCATAAAAAAGCGGCAGACAGCATACGGAACAGTTTCCACCCCGACAAGGTTTTCCGATTGGGCAATCGCTTCGCTAAGAATGTCCGGCGGCTTTTAGGTGGTGTTGTTTCACTTGATTTCATTTGTAATGTTTTTCACTGGCGGATATCGTTGTCGCAACCGATTATGAAAGATATATTCTGCTTTGTGATTGCTTTCGCTGCCGTCGGTTGCGGTCGGGAAACCACGCCGGAGCCACCGACTGCCGTGGCGCCCGTCGTCAAGCCGGTGGCCGATGTCATCCAACAGGAGACATCTGTTCCGCCGGCGATTTCGATTTGGAACGCGGCTCGAACCGGTGACGTCGGGGCGGTGCGCGAACACATTGCGAGAGGGACGCGATTGAATGAGCAGGATGAAACCAATCCACTGAAACAAACGTCGCTGCACTGCGCCGTCGAATCCGGTCACAAGGCCGTCGCAGAATTGCTCCTTGCCAGCGGGGCCGACATCAACGCCAAGCAGGCGGACGGGTTGACTGCGCTGGACATCGTGCTGAAAGTCGACCCCGAGGCCAGCGACGAAGACCGGGCGATCCGCAAAGAAATCGCCCGCGTGTTGGTTCGCAACGGAGCCACGGCGGCCAAGCACAAATAAGGCATCAATGATTTATGAGCGATTCAACTTTGGATTACCCGGCCATAGTGGAATAGCGGGGAGCTTCAAGTTTTCAGTTTTCTGGGGTGCCGTTCGGCTTGCGCTGGCCGTTTTGTTTTCGGGCGCGATGGGGGTGTTTGGCGCGGCGGCTGAGCCGTTGCGATTGGCCACGTTTGATGTAGATGCCACGCCACCGCTAGGCTATATGATGGCTTATGATCCGGTGGTGCGGGTGGACGCGATGACGTTGCGTTGCCGGGGCGTGGTGTTGCTTGGCCAAGCGGAGCCGATAGTGCTGTGCGCGGTGGACTGGCTCGGCATCGCTAACGAGGCGCACGACGCATTTCGTGAGCGCTTGGCCAAGGCCGTCGGCACAACGTCCGAGCGTGTGGCCGTGCACACTCTGCATCAGCACGATGCACCGGTCTGCGATTTTCTCGCGGAACGCCTGCTCAAGGAGGCAAATGCCAAACACCTTGGCCGGCTCGACGGCGGGTTTTGTCGGCAAACCTTGGCCAAGATTGCTGCGGCAGTGGAATCCTCGCTGGCCAAGGCCAAGCCGGTGACGCATTGCGGCTGGGGTGCGGCGGAGGTGAAACGGGTTGCGTCCAACCGCCGCATTTTCGGGCCGGACGGCAAGGTGCGCGCCGTGCGCTACACCACGTGCGCGGATCCGAAACTCCGCGCCGAGCCGGAAGGGGTGATTGATCCCGAGTTGACAATGCTGAGTTTCTGGAACGGCGCCACGCCGCTGGCAGTGCTGAGCTATTACGCCTGTCATCCGCAGAGCTACTATCGCATGGGCATCCCGAGCTCGGACTTCCCCGGCATCGCCCGGTTCATTCGACAGCAATCCGTGCCGGAAGCGTTGCACGTTCACTTCAACGGTGCGGGCGGCAACATCGGCGCTGGCAAATACAACGACGGCTCGCGTAAAAAACGGATGGAGCTGGCATTGCGTCTTGCCGACGGAATGAAACGGGCTTTCGAAAGCACGAAAAAGTTTGCCGTGCAGTCGAGTGACCTACGCTGGAGCGTTGCTCCTGTGGCCTTGCCGGTGGCCAAATATTTGAACGAAACCAGGTTGATCGCCGATCTGGCCAAGGGCTCGGTGCCACCGATCGCCGTGCCGGCGGCGGAGCGGTTGGCCTTTTTGCGGCGCTGCAAGTCGGGGCACAAAATCGACTTGGCGCAGCTTGCCATTGCAGACGTGCGTGTGCTGCACATGCCGGGTGAGTTATTCGTCGAATACCAGTTGGCCGCCAAGCAGATGCAACCGAAGCTAAACGTCACGATGGCGGCCTACGGCGATTATGGGACGTTTTATATCGGCACCGAGAGAGCCTACTCGGAGGGCGGTTACGAAACCGAGCCACGCTCCTCCAACGTCGCCCCCGAGGTGGAGGCGGTGTTGATGCAGGGAATGCGCAAGTTGTTGTTACGCAATTAAGCGCAGGGATCGCAGAGAGGTTTTTTACGCGAAAAGCACGAAATCACCGAATCCGTGTCCTGTTCTTGCTCGGAACTTTATTCGATTCGGCCGGCGACTAGGGACTCGACGACGGCGGGGTCGGCGAGGGTGCTGGTGTCGCCGAGGCTATCCATTTCGCCCTCGGCGATTTTGCGGAGGATGCGGCGCATGATTTTGCCACTTCGTGTCTTGGGCAGGCCGGGGGTGAATTGGATTTTCTCCGGCGAAGCGTGGGGGCCGATGTCTGCACGGACTTGTTTTACTATTTCTGCTGTCATCGTGTCGGTAATTTCCTGCCCGGTTTTTAGCGTGACGTACGCGTATATGGCGTTGCCCTTGATGTCGTGTTCGTAGCCGACGACGGCGGCTTCGGCGACGGCGGGGTGGCCGCCGATCGCGCCCTCGATTTCGGCAGTGCCGAGGTTGTGTCCGCTCACGATGATGACATCGTCCACGCGGCCGGTGATCCAGTAGTAGCCGTTGTCGTCGCGGCGGCAGCCGTCACCGCTGAAATATTTGCCGGGGAATCTCGAGAAATACGTGTCAAAAAACCGCTGTTGATCGCCGTAAATCGTGCTCATTTGGCCGGGCCACGTCTCAAGCATGCAGAGATTGCCGGCGACGCCGTTGCCCTCGATCACGTTGCCTTCGTCGTCGACCAATGCCGGCTTTACGCCGAAGAAGGGCAGGGTGGCTGAGCCGGGCTTGGTCGGTGTCGCACCGGGGAGTGGCGAGATGAGGATGCCGCCGGTCTCGGTTTGCCACCACGTATCGACGATCGGGCATCGCTCTTTGCCGATGACCGTGTTGTACCAGTTCCATTCCGGCTCCTTGATCGGTTCGCCGACGGTGCCGAGCAACCGGAGGCTGGAGAGGTCGTGTGCGTTTGGCCAAGTGTCACCCTCTTTCATCAGTGCGCGGAGAGCGGTGGGTGCGGTGTAGAAAATATTGACCTTGTGCTTGGTCACGATCTGCCAGAACCGGCCGAAGTCCGGATAGTTCGGCACGCCCTCGTACATCATCGTGATCGCACGGTTGGCCATTGGCCCGTAAACTATATACGAGTGGCCGGTGACCCAGCCAATATCGGCTGTGCACCAGTAAACGTCGCCTGGGTGATAATCGAAAATGTAATGATGCGTTGTCGCGACGTAGGTGAGATAGCCGCCGGTGGTGTGCAGCACGCCCTTCGGCTTGCCGGTGCTGCCGGAGGTGTAGAGGATGAACAGCGGGTCTTCGGCGTCCATCGGCTCGGGGGCGCAAACGGGGTCGGCGGCCTCGAGGGCGTCGTGCCACCACACGTCGCGGCCGTCGGCCATGGCGACATCGGAGCCAGTGCGCTTGACGACGAGAATCTTCTCGATCGACGGCGTGCTCTCGACGGCCTTGTCGGCGTTGGTCTTCATTGGGATGTCGAGCTTGGTGCCGCGCACACCAGTGTCCTGCGTGATAATTGCCTTGCACTCAGAGTCGTTGATGCGGGTGACAAGACTGTCGGCGCTGAACGCGCCAAACACGATCGAGTGCACCGCACCGATGCGTGCACACGCAAGCATCGCGATCGTCAACTCGGGGATCATTTGCATGTAAATGCAAACACGGTCGCCCTTGGCCAAGCCGAGATCTTTCAGCGCGTTGGCGGCCTTCTGCACTTCGGCCTGCAACTCGGCGTAAGTGTAGGTGCGGCTTTCATTGGGATCGTTGCCCTCCCAGATAAGCGCGGTGTCGTCACCGTGGCCGTCTTCCATGTGGCGGTCAACGCAGTTGTAACAGGCGTTGAGTTTGCCGCCGATGAACCATCGTATCTGGGCCTTGTCGTAATCGGACTCGCAAAGCGTGTGCCATTTCTCGATCCAATGAAGCCGCTCGGCCTGTTCTGTCCAGAACCCTTCGGGGTCGTTGATCGAGCGGTTGTACAACTCATGGTATTGCTCTAGAGAGGAGATATGTGCGTTCGCCGATGCCTTGGCGGTGGGCGGGTAAACCTTGGATTTGGAATCTTTACTCATGGCTTAAATCAGGTCGGGCAGTTTATGCAAGCCAAGCGGCGGGTCAACGCCAGAACACTTACGACCTTAGAACTGGATGCCCTTGTGTGGCCGGATCGGCATGGTGAAACCGCCGATCTCGAGCAATTCGGGGAACAGCTGATTTTTCATTATTGCGGCATGCTTCGCGTAGGTGGGAATTCAGATAAGATTGCGCCGTTCTTGGAGATCAGCCTTGAGGTTGTAAAGGCTGTTTTGAGCAAGGAATTTGATAATAGAGGTATTTATTGCGGTCTGCGCGGATAGCCAGCCTGCTCGGCGTAGAGGAAAAGTTTTATTCCCAATGAAACTGGTAGAGAAAACGCTCACGCTAGCCATCTACATCTTGGCCAAGTCCTCGGGACGGGTGGATATTGGGAATCGAGTTGTGGCGAGTCGCATCGGGTAATGCATACCGGGCCGGAGTCACAGGGAAAACCTCGAACGAGTGAGATGTTGGTTTGCCTGTCAAGGGGATTTCCGTATTCTGCCGGTGCGTGCGCTTGGCTTTGAGATTGGCTGCGTTAGTAGTCTGCTGTTCCGGGCTGAGTTTTTGGCTGGGAGGCGGTTTGCATATGGGCTGGTCTAAGTCCACCGAGACCCGAACCGAGATTGATGAGATCACCGGTTTGGAGTACCCCGTGACAGTGAATAAATATGTCTTTGGGGTGGAATTGCTCGGTGCGACTTTGGCAGTGAGCGGTGGGCTTTTTGGCTTGTCCTTTGCCTTCTACAAGCCGGATCGAACGGATAATCGATCTGGCGCCGAAATATCATTGATCTAATTATGAAACAGTTTCACAAGGGAAAGTTGGCGTGGGCACTGATCTTGTCGGTTGCCCCAGGGGTGTTAAGTGCGGATTCGATCAAGTTCGATTTCAGAGATCCAAAGAAAGTGAACAATGTGGTGTTCTTGATGGACGCTCCGCTGGAATCTATCAACGGCACCGCCACAGGAGTCAGTGGCACGGTCTCATTCGATCCAGCCAAGCCGGCAGCAACCACCGGCAAAATTGTGCTGTCGACTTCATCATTGCACGTGGACAATCCGGTGATGAAAAAACACATGCTTGATGAGGGATGGATGCACGTGTCCAAGTTCCCGACAATCGAGTTTGTTGCTGAGGAAATGACCAAGGTCAAAACCAGCGGGACCACCATAACCGCGACAATTGATGGTAAACTGACCGTCAAAGGCGTCACCAAAAAAGTGAGTGTGCCGGTTCGACTTACTTACCTCAAGGGGATGTTGATCAAACGTAATCGTGTGCCGGGGGATTTGCTTGTGTTGCGCTCCGACTTCACCATCAAGCGGTCGGATTACGGTATTAACGCTGGCAACAATGAGGAAAAGGTGTCCGACAAGATAGAACTGAAACTAAGGGTGGCTGGTGCTGCGCCGTATTAAACTCACGAAATTCAAGACGGTGGAGATGGTTGAACTTGAAGGACTGAGCGTTGTCGTGGATCGGGTGGTTTACCGGTCGGACATGGCCACACCGGAGGGACGACCCCACTGCTTTGCCTACTTCATCACTATCCGCAACAATTCCAATATCACAGTCACCATCAAGGGTCGCAAGTGGGTGGTCAACGAGGCGGATGGCAACAAGACGGTGGTCGAGGGCGACGGCGTCGTGGGGATGTTCCCCGAGTTGGAGTCAGGCGAGTCGTTCGACTATCATAGTTTTCACCTGTTTAGCGGGGACTGGGCTGTGGCGACCGGCAGCTATATTGGCGTGGACGCAAACGGTCGATCAGTGATCACTCGCATTCCGGAGTTCCGGATGGATGTGCCGTCGCATTTGAACTAAATGGGAGTTCAGGCCAAGCGCTTGGGCAAGTCCTGATTTATGCGATTGAGCGTCTTCGGCCAACCCTCCTCCCTGGCGTCCTGCCGGTAATGTTTCACTTGCGAATACCCAGGGCTGTCGGTTCGGTGAAGCTGCCATCGCCAATCGGCTCGTCATTCCAGTGTGTTTCAACAGGATAATGTTCGTGTGTGTCGGCAAGAAACCGGTAACCCAAATCGGTCCAACCCTGTTTGAACTATCCGCGCAATAGCAAAACTTGTGAGCGATTGTGACGGGCGGCGGCGTTGTCCGGGTGCTGGTTGATTACGGCGGATAGTCGGTGCTTGCCTCGGTGTGGTCGAGTTCGTTGAGGCGGATGGAGGCCAGTTCAACTCTTGCGAGCGAATGATCCGGTTCGATGGCCAAGGCCGTTTCATATGCCTCTACGGCGCGTTTACTATGCCCGGCCTCTTGATGGCATTTGCCAAGGTTGTGCCAAGTGCCGGCATTGCCAGGGTTCAACTTGGCGGCTTGCTGAAACGATTTCAACGCTTGGCCAACGTCGCTTTTTTTGTGCCAGGAGAGACCGAGTTGGTGGTGAGCCATGGCTATATCCGGCCCGGTGTTTGTCGCCTTCTGGAAACAGGAGTGCGCCCATTCAGGCTGGTTCCGGTCGAGCCAGACTTGGCCGATTGAGACCCAGGCGAGAGCCGTATCGTTGGAGTTCGTCGAGATGGTTTCGGCAGTCTGGACAATGCACGAGACAGCGTTGAACAACTCCGGTGGCAGTCGGTCTAGCCACTCTCTTTTTGTCCCGGCTTCGAGCAGGAGCGCCCAGTGCAGCAGACATTTTTGTGCTCCGTCGGTTTCGCCGGACTCGAGATACACCGCCGCCTTTTCCCAGAGTTGTTCAGGTGTCGGGCTGGAGGTTTTGTCCGGCATAAACCCGTGAACGCTGTCGCGGAAAGTTACTCTTGGCCAGGGGCGAGGTTACTGGGGCCACTGGCCCTCGACGATCGGCTGGGTGACCAGCTTGGCCGGGTCGATGACGACGTGTTTAATGTTCGTACGATTGTGCGTGTAGGTTACGTGCACGTTGCCGTCGCTCGTCTGAATAACTGCCGGGTACGAGTACTCGCCCGGTTGGTTTTCCAGCACGAGGACGGCCTCCCATTTTTTGCCATCCTTTGAAACGGAAACATTCAACGGCGAGCGGCCGCGCCGGGTGTGATTGTAAACGAGCAGTGCGCGGCCATCAGCTAAAACAGTGCCATCCGCCCCGGCGTTGGGGTTGGGAAGCTGGGTGCGTTTCATGCGGGTCCATTTTTTGCCGCCGTCGTGTGACCAACACTCGGTGAGGCGGCCGGACTTGGTACGGCACAGCGCCTGGATCGCCCCGTCCGGATAGACGAGCAGCGTAGGCTGGATGGCGGCGTAGTCGAGCGGGGAGTTGAGCGGTTTGGTTTTACTCCAGTAACGGTTCTGTACGTATCGCTCCATTTGCACACGCCAACCGGCGTCCTCGAGGCTTGAACCGCAGAGCAGGATGCCGTTGGCCAACTCGATGGGCTTGTTCTTCACCGGGCCGACGTAGCCCGCCGGTAGGCGAACTGGCTTATTCCATGTCAACCCGTCGTCCTCCGATTTTTGCAGCATGCCCCACCATTCTCTGGGGGTGGGTCCTACTTTGTAAAAAAGCAACAGCGTACCGCTGGATTGCTTGAACAGCACGGGGTTCCAACATGGATACTGGATGCGCTTGGCCTCGTCGATACCGTCGGCGGCCGGCTTGGGAGTGGACCACCCGTTGCCCTCATTGCGCGATATCCAGATGACCACGTCGTATGCTCCTTCGTCGGCCCCGCCAAACCAGGCGGTCACGATGCCGCCCTCTATTTCCGCGATGGTCGAGGCATGCACACCGGCTACTGGCATTTTTTCGGCGATCATCTCACTGCCGTAAATTCCTGCCTGTTTTTCTAGGGAAGAGACCACGTTGATATCCACCGTTTTGGCAGGGGCCTTTTCTGTACCTTGGGAAAGAGCCGCCCCAGGGCAGGCCAGAATCACAGTCATCACGGCCAGCATCATAGTGTCATTGCGAGAACGAATCATAATGGATGTTGGAGCATAGGAACTCCCTTTTTGTTCAAACCTAACGCGCCTCCTTGCACGACCGCCAATGCTGCCCAAGAACTAGCCAGCGTCAATTCAGAAAAACCTATTCTGGCATCAAATCGCAAAAAAGTTGGTCAAAACTGCCTCCTCAAGCCAAAATGCCGCTTTTTACTGATGGGGACCAAGAAAAACACCGATTCAGCGGTCAGCAAAGACATGGTTGTGCAAAATCAACTCGGTCTTCACGCCCGACCAGCGTCGATGTTCGTCAAGACGGCGACTAAGTTCACCAGTGAAATCATGGTGGAAAAAGAGGGGGAAAGCGTAAACGGCAAAAGCATCATGGGTCTGATGATGCTGG
>Ga0315328_10001310_pt1 | contig 11438 bp, 9 predicted proteins | sample M120032315metaG_FD_203462 | JGI IMG/M metagenome (GOLD analysis project Ga0315328, IMG submission 203462) | Ammonia-oxidizing marine archaeal communities from Monterey Bay, California, United States - M1 200m 32315 | ecosystem: Environmental > Aquatic > Marine > Intertidal zone | place: USA... | reverse complement strand
ATTAACACCATCACAAAATCCATCCCCAATCCAAGAATCTGCTAAAGTAGCTGTAAAACATATTCCAGAACAATCAATAAATCCAGCTTCACCATATGCTGTAATACACTCATCTCCAATACCTATGGCACTTGGAGGAGTCTCCCAATCTAAAAATACTTCCAAACCATCCTCAACAGCTGTTAAATTTTGTGGTTCCTCTAAATATATTTCTAAAGTTGTTGCACAAACAGTATTTGATAAATCAGATTCTCCTGTTATCCCATATACAGAAACATTATAACAATATTCTGTTGATTGAGCTAACCCTTGGTCAACATAGTTAGTAGATGTTGAAATCCCAATAAAATCACCATCTCTATATATTCTATAACCAGTAACTTCAACAGAATTATCATTAATATCTTCCCATGAAAGATTAATTTCACCAAAAGAACCAATAGCTGATAAATTTTCAACAGGTAAAATCGGAGGTGGATCATCACCTGATACTTCTATATTTCCATTTATAACTTCATATTCAATTGCTCCACCAAACAAATCTGATAATACAGAGCTATCCTGATTTAATGATAATTCAATATTTGATGTATAAATTCCTGTAGATTGATAGCTTAACTCTAAAATACTACCAGAACCAGATGAAAGACCAATGCCTGTTAAATCAAATGCAACAATGATAACAGATCCATCAGCTTGTTCATTAAAACTAACATTAAACGCTGATGTTCTATCAGTTGTTACTACATCAATAAAATAACCTTGATTAGGAAAATCAACAACCTGTAATTGAAATCCTCCAATTGAATTTTCATTGGTTAAATTGACTTCTATATTTGCAATATCACCTGAATTAATTTGAGTATCTGTAAAAGTTATTTGAGCACCAAATAAGCATGTATTAAAAATAAACAATAAAAATAATAAGTTTTTTCTGTCTCTAATCATATATATTCCTTCAATTCTAGTTTATAATCCTAATCCAATTTAACATCTAAATATTAACTTGTCAAATAAGTTTAAAGTTTATTTAATTTTAATTAGATTTAGATACTAGCATCATGTTAAAAAAAATATTATTAATATTATTATTTTCAAATATTTACTCGCAATTTGGAGAAGTAAATGTTACCTATGAATACAATCAAAGATTGATTAAAGATAATAAAATATATATCCTCGAAGAATTTAATCAACTTATAAAAAATTATTTTGAAATTTCTACTTTTAGTTCTGAATATAATGACTTAAATATTCCCATCAAAGTTCATGTCATATATGAAAAAATTCATTTTAATGGAGAAAACGATTTTAATAAAATCTCTTGTCAATTATTCTTAACAAACCAAACAGATCAATATTATTTTTCTAAAAACATAACTTTCCCGTACTATGATGGTAAAACAATCTATCATAACCCTACATTCTTCGATCCTTTAAGTTCATTTTTTGATTATTATGCCTATTTATTTATTGCGGGAGAATTAGATAGTTATGAATTATTTCTAGGAGGGCCTTATTATCAAAAATGTCTTAATATTTGCAATATAGCAATAGATTCAGGATACTCGTCTTTATGGGGTATTTTGCAAGATGATATAAAAGAATTAAAAGATAATGAAGAGATTAGAATCGCACGATACAATTTCTACTACTGTTTAGATATGATAAATTCTGATGAAATTAATATTGATTCTTTGAAAAGTAAAATGACAATATTTATAGATAATATTAAATCAATATATGATAAATTTGGATATGATAAAAACACACTGAAATTCATTAATGCATTTCATATTGAAATTGCAGATTTATTACATTTATTAAATATGAAAAATGAATTAGAATTTTTAGTCAATTTTGATAATAAAAACAAGACTATATATGAAAGCTATCTAAAATGATTCAAACAAAACATATAATTATGAGCATTTTATTAATAATAAATTTATGCTTTGGTGATAAAACATCAACTGAAATTCAAGAAGATATTAATAGTAGAAACAATGAATTAGAGATGCTTAAAAATGAAATCAATAGATATGAAGTATTAATAAATAAAAAATCAGAAGAAGAAAAATTAAATAATGAAGTTGTAACTCAAATAAATAAAAAAATAGAATTAACAGAGAAGCTTATAAAAAGACTTACTGATGAAGAAAATTATCTTTCAAAAAAAATATATAAAACAAAAGAAAATATAGAAAAACAAGAACAAGAATTATTTGTTCTTAAGAACCAATTAAAAAATAGATTAAGATATTTATACAAATATGGAAAAAGTAATTTATTAAAACAAATAACTCAAACAAATGATTGGAACAAAACAATATATAGAACAAAATATTTAGAAATCTTAAATGAATATGAAAATCAAATTAAAATAAGAATAAAAAATAATCTTAATAACTTAAGAATTGAAAAGAAACAGCTAGAAAAAGAACAAAAGAGTAAAAAGAATCTTATAATTGAAAAGAATAAAAAATTTGACTCTTTAGAAAATGATAAAAAATTAAAATCTTCTTACTTATTAAAAATTAAAACTCAAAAAAATAAGCTCGAACAAGATTTAATTTCTAAAAAAGAAATGATAGAAAAAGTTGAAAAAATTATAAAAAAATTGTACTCAGATAAAAAAGAAACTAAAAAAAGAGAACAAGAATTAGCTAGGATAAGAGCAAATAAAAATAAATCTACATCTGGTAATTTTGCAAAAATGAAGGGAAAACTTAATTGGCCTGTAAGTGGAAAAATTATCGGTAAATTTGGGATACATAAAAACCAAGAATTAAATATCTACACAGAAAATTTAGGGATTGATATTCAAACAGATACAAATGAAAAAGTATATTCAGTTCTTGATGGAGTCATTCTTACAATAACAAATATTCGTGATTATGGAGATCTCATTATATTAGACCATGGAGCGGGATATTATACTGTTTATTCAAATCTAAAAAATATAATAGTTTATGAAGGCCAATATGTAGATACTTATACACATTTAGCTGAAGTAGCTCAGGGTACAAATTCTAATTATAGTAATAAAAATATTTTTAATTTTCAAATATGGTTAAATCAAGAAAAACTAGACCCAGAAAAATGGATTAAAAAATGATTTATAAAAATCTATTACTACATAATAATATATTTGAAAAACTTTTAAATATCTCTTCTAGTAAAAAAATTCAAAATTCATATATTTTTCATGGGCAAAAAGGGATTGGCAAAGAAGCTCATGCTATAGAGTTTTTTGCATCATTAAACTGTAATAATAAAAATATAGATTGCAATAATTGTTCTTCATGTAGTAAAACTAAAACATTGCAGCATGAATTATTAAATATAATTTTGCCTTTACCTAAGAATAAATCTATAACAAAAAATGACTCTGCTTTAAAAACATTGGATAATAAACAATTAGATGAATTGACAAAAGAATTCCATAAAAAAGGTCAAAACCCTTATCATGAAATTAAACTTAAAAATGCAAATACAATATTAATTAATTCAATAAATGATATAAAAAAAAATATTAGCTTATCAATTCCAAAAAATAAATATAAGCTACATCTTATATTAGAAGCAGATAAATTATGTTATCCAAGGCAAGAAGCAGGCAATGCTTTATTAAAAATTTTAGAAGAACCACCTGAAAATAATTTTTTTATTTTAATTACATCTGATATATCGAAAATTCTAGATACAATTATATCAAGGAGTTCAATTATTAATTTTAATGATATAGAATTTAAAAAACATTATGATTTTCTAATTCAAAATAACATAAATGAAAATATTGCAAAAATAACTCCTAAAATCTCATTTGGTAATATTAACTATTCTTTAAAACTATCTAAGAACTTTAAAGAAACAACTAATATATTAGAAGAATTAATTGAATCATTAATTAATTCCAATTTACTTAAATGGGAAAAAGTTTTTAATGACATTAAAGAAAAGAATAGTATTATTGAAATAATCACCTTGCTTAATATTTTTTTAACAGATGCATATAAATACAGAAATAACGAACAGAATATTTACTTTAATAATTTAGAAAAATATTTATCTCTTTTATCTAAAAAGTATTATCTGAATATTGAAAAAAATAACCAAATAATAAGTAAAACAATTAATAATATTAATTTAAATGGATATATACCTTTAATGACATCTGGTTTATATATAGATTTAAATAAACAATTAAATAATAATTTTTAATTTTATGTCAAAATTTTATATCACAACCCCCTTATATTATGTAAATGATGAACCACATATAGGAACTGCCTATACAACAATTCTTGCTGATGTGATATCTAGAATTAAAAAAAATCAAGGTAATGATGTTTTCTTTTTAACAGGGACAGATGAACATGGTCAAAAAGTACAAGAAGCTGCTGAAAAAAGAGGCGTTTCACCTAAAGATCATGTTGATGAATATGTAAAACGATTTAAAAGCACTTGGAAAAATCTAAATATTAATTATGATTATTTCATTAGGACGACTGATGAGCATCATACAAAACGTGTAACAGAAATTCTAACAAATCTCTACAAAAAAGGTGATATTTATTTTGATGAATATGAAGGGTTCTATTCTGTTTCTGAAGAAAGATTTATAACAGAAAAAGAAAAAGAAGAAGGAAATTTTAGACAAATTAAAAAAATAAAAGAAAAAAATTATTTCTTTAAAATGTCAAAATATAAATCAAAATTAATAAAACATATACAATCTAATGATTCTTTTATTTTACCAAAATCAAGACGAAATGAAATATTAGGATTCCTTAAAAACGATTTAAATGATTTATGTATTTCAAGACCTAAATCAAGACTATCTTGGGGTATTGAACTTCCTTTTGATAAGGATTATGTAACCTATGTTTGGTTTGATGCTCTTATAAATTATATAAGCGCTATAGGTTATAATACTGATAATGAAAAATTTAATCATTATTGGCCTGCTGATTATCATTTAATGGCAAAAGATATTTTAACTACTCATTGTGTTTATTGGCCAACCATGCTTATGTCATGTAATATCAAACTACCTAAAACAATTTTTGCTCATGGGTGGTGGCTAATGAATGACACTAAAATGTCAAAATCATTAGGGAACATAATTAAACCATTAGATTTAGCTGATAAATATGGATCAGATGCACTTCGGTATTATTTAATGAGAAATATGGTCTTAGGTCAAGATGCATCATTTACATTAGACTCATTTGAAAAACGATACAATGCTGATCTTGCAAATGATTTTGGAAATCTTGTTAATAGAATTTTTATTTTAATTTCTAAAAATTTTAATGATAAAATTCCAAATAAAGGTATATTTGATTCATTAGATAATAATTTTATAAATAATGTTAAAAAACTAAGAGATAAAGCTAAGGAAGATTATACTAATTTAAAAATTCATGATGGAATTGAAAATAGCATTAGTATTATCAGGTTAATTAATAAGTTTTTAGAAGAAAAGGCTCCTTGGAAAACAATCAAAGAAAATAAAACTAAAGCAGGAACAACAATTTATTTATCTACAGAAGCACTTAGAATTGGAACAGTTTTGCTCTACCCTATCATACCGAAAAAATCAAATTTAATTCTAGAATCAATAAAATGTTCACCTAAAGATAATATTGATTTTGGGTATCTAAAAGAGGAACTGAATATCAATATTATTAAAAATATTTTCCCAAGAATACAAGAATAAATGGAATTAATAGATACACATTCACATATTTACTATGATAAATATACTGATATAGATGAAGTAGTAGATAGAGCAAAAGAAAATAATATATCAAAAATAATATGTGTAGGGGTAGATATAGATAGCTCTTTTAAATCACTAAACCTCGCAGAAAAATATGATATGATTTATGCAACAGCTGGTTATCATCCTCATGAATCAAAAGATGCAGATGCAAATTATTTGAAAGAACTAGAGACATTATTGTCACATAAGAAAGTTGTTGCACTTGGAGAAATTGGCCTTGATTTTTTTTATAAACATAGTGATAAAAAAACTCAAATATCTATTTTTGAAGAACAACTAAATCTAGCAAAATCTCTTAATATCCCCTGTATTATCCATAATAGAGAGTCTGATAAAGAGCTTCTGGAAAGTATAAATAAAACAAAAAACAATAATGGAGTTATTCATTGTTTTGCAAGTGACCTTAAGCTTGCAAACGAACTTATTAAATTAAATTTCCATCTATCTTTTACTGGACTAATTACATTTGCAAATGAATTAAAAAATGTAATCAAAAATATTCCACTTGATAAAATAATGATTGAAACAGACTCTCCATATTTAACTCCAATACCACACAGAGGTAAAAGGAATGAACCTTATATGGTGAAATATGTGGCATCCGAAATAGCTAAAATTAAAAATATTCCTTTTGAGGATGTTGCTAATAAAACAACAAAAACAGCAAAAGATTTTTTTGGTATCTAAAAATAACATACCTATTAAAAAAAGTTGGGGACAAAATTTTTTAATAGATGATAATACTATAAATAAAATCATTAATATTATTGAACCAAATAATAAAGATAATATTTTAGAAATAGGACCAGGACATGGAGCATTAACTAAAAAATTATTAGATTTAAGTAATAATCTTTATGCGATTGAAATTGATCCTATGCTATGTGAAAGTTTAAAAACTAACTATAGCAACCTTAATATAATTAACAAAGACATCCTTAAATGGAAAGATGATGATATTAAGTGCAATAAAATTGTTGGGAATATTCCCTATAATATATCAAGCCAGATAATTTTTAAATTTTTAAATAAAAAATGGGATACTATGGTTTTAATGGTTCAAAAAGAATTAGCTAATAGAATTATTAGCCCTGAAGGTTCCAAGGAATATGGAAGAATTAGTGTTATGGTTCAGAATTTTTGTAAGGTAGAGTATGTATGTGATATATCTAAAAATGTTTTTCATCCTAGACCTAAAGTTGACTCTGGGATATTGAAATTTAATAGAATAAATACAAATGTTGACATCGATAATTTTTCACTTTTTATTAAAGAGGCATTTAAACAAAGAAGAAAAAAATTAAAGAATAATTTAAAAAATATATGTGATTATAAATTAATTAAAGAATATGGTGAAAAAAGGCCAGAAGAAATATCACCTAAAACATATTTAATTCTGTTTAATAAAATATACTTTTGAACTATTACTAATATTTATTAAGATAACAAGCTAATTATTAGGGATAAAACAACCTTTTTAAGGAAAATATATGGCGAAGAAGAAAAAAGATAAAGAAACTACTAAAGCTAAAACAGTTACTAAAGCTAAAACTGCTACTAAAGCTAAAGTAGCTACTAAAACTAAAACTGCTGCTAAAGCTAAAGTAGCTACTAAAACTAAAACAGCTACTAAAGCTAAAACAGCTACTAAAGCTAAAGCAGTTACTAAAGTTAAAGTAGTTACTAAAACAAAAAAAGAGGTTGAACATACAGAAGATGTCATAACTAAAAAAGATGAACAAATGATGTCTGAAAAGAAAACTAAAAAGAAGCCTATAAAAAAACGAAAATCAAAAGTAGATAAAAATATTCAAAAAATTGGAAATGATGCAAATAGATCACTAAGTAAGTATCTTCAAGAAATTAGTAAATATGAACCTTTATCTCCTGACAGAGAAGTTGAACTAGCCATAAGAGTGAGGCAAGGTGATAGAAGAGCTTTAAAAGAATTAACTGAAGCTAATTTAAGATTTGTTGTAAGTGTAGCAAAAGATTACCAAGGTCAAGGGCTACCTTTAACAGATTTGATTAATGAAGGGAATTTAGGTCTTATTAAAGCTGCAGAAAGATTTGATGAAACAAGAGGTTTTAAATTTATATCTTATGCTGTTTGGTGGATTAGACAATCTGTTTTACAAGCACTTGCTGAGCACTCAAGAATTGTAAGACTTCCTTTAAATAGAGTTGGAACAATAAGTAAAATAAATAAAGCCTCTGAAAGATTAGAACAAGAATTTGAAAGAGTACCTAGAGCAGATGAATTAGCACATCAACTAGAAATGAAAGTAAATGAAATTAATGATGCTCAGCGTATAGCAAGGAGACATCATTCTTTAGATACTCCCTTTTCTGATGATGAAAAGAATTCCTTATTAGATGTAATTTCAGATTCAAATACTGAGGATCCAGATCTAGAACTACAAATGGATTCATTGGAGCAAGAGGTAAAAGATGCATTAGAAACTCTAAAAGATAGAGAAAAAGATGTTATCAGAATGTATTTTGGTATTGATAGAGAATATGCCTTAACTCTAAATGAAATAGGAGAAGAATTTGGGCTAACTCGCGAAAGAGTTAGACAAATAAAAGAAAAAGCAATTAGAAGACTTAGACATAGATCTAGAAGTAAAAAGTTAAGAACTTATTTAGGATAATCTAAAATAAAGGAGAAATATATTGGTTAGTATAAAAGTAAAAGAAGGCGAATCAGGAGAAAGAGCTCTTAGAAGATTCAAGAAAAAATGGGAAAAAGCTGGAATTCTAAGGGAATTCAAAAGTAGAGCATATTATTTAAAACCCAGTGAAAAAAAGAAAATTGAACGTCAAAAAAGAGGTAAAAGGCCTCAAATTAGAAGGTATTAATTTTTATATCAATTTATACTCTCCCTAAAGCTTATTTATGGAATTAATTAAAAGTATTTCAGGCATTCGTGGAATAGTTAACCAAACCTTAAATAAGACTATTGTTAACACATATTCTAATATATTTACATCCATTCAACCATCTGGAGATATTCTCTTAGCAAGAGATTCAAGACCTCATGGAAAAGAATTATATGATAGCATAACTAATACGTTAATTTCAATGGGTCGGAATGTCATAAACTGTGGAATAATTCCTACACCAACAGCACAATTTATTATTAAAGAAAAAAAATTATCAGGTGGCATTGTTGTGACAGCTAGCCACAATCCAATTGAGTGGAATGGACTTAAATTTTTAGATAACGATGGATGTTTTCTAAATGCTAATAAAATGGAAAAGCTTTTATCTGCAACTCCTAAAATAATTAATATTAAAAAAGGGAATATAATTGAGTCTAAAAACGCTTATCTACAACATATTGATAATGTTTTAAATCTAAAATGTATTGATAAAGATAAAATTAAATCAAAAAAATTAAAAGTAGTTGTAGATACAGTAAATGGAGCAGCTTTTAAGGCTTTACCTGATCTTTTAGAAAAATTAAATTGCGATGTAATTAAAATTCATTGTGAAAACACAGGTAATTTTCCAAGAGGTACTGAGCCTATTCCCTCTCACCTTAATGATTTATCAAGAGTTGTCTTAGAAAAAAATGCAGATATTGGTTTTGCAACAGACCCTGATGCAGACAGATTAGCTATTGTTGATAACGCAGGCACACCAATTGGAGAAGAGTCTACTCTTGTTTTAGCTGTAGAATCTTATCTTAAATATTATAAAAATTCACAGATTATTGTTACTAATCTTTCTACTAGCATGGCAGTAGATGTTATTGCACATAAATACAATTCTACAGTTGAACGTTCATCTGTTGGTGAGATTAATGTTGTAGAAAAAATGAAAGAATTAGGGTCTTCAATTGGTGGGGAAGGTAATGGTGGTGTGATTTTAGAAGAATCTCATCTTGGGCGTGATTCACTTGTAGCATCGGCGTTGGTACTTAATCTTTTAGCTCAATCAGATATTCCCTTTAATAAAATTTTAGAGTGCATTCCACGTTTTATTATGATTAAAGATAAAATAACCCTACAACATGATATTGATTTTAATCATATTAAAGCCCTATTCCAGAAAGATGATGTTTCATTTATTGAAGGTGATGGTCTTAAAATAATTTGGGAAGATAAATGGGTCCATATTAGAAAATCAAATACAGAACCTATCATTAGAATTATTTCTGAAGCTGATACATATGAAAATGCCAAGAATTTAATTAATCATCTTAAAGAAAATATCATTTCTTAGACTCATCAATTAATATTTTTATTATTAAATATGGAAGATAAAAAACTAAAACGTGGCCAAGAAATCAATCTTGAAATTTCAGATCTTGCATTTGGAGGACGAGGAATTTCCAAAAAAGATGATTTAGTTTTTTTTGTTAAAGATGCCATTCCAAATCAAGAAGTCATTGCTAAAATAAGTAAAATCAAAAAAAAATATGCAGAAGCATACAGCATAGAAACTCTCAAAGATTCAACTGATCAAGTAACCCCTGTATGTGAACATTTTAAATGGTGTGGTGGATGTACAACACAGCAACTTGACTATCAAAAACAACTACACTACAAACAAAAACAGGTATCTGATATTCTAAATAAAATTGGTGGGGAAAAAAATTTAGATATCAATCTCATCATAGGATGTGAGCATACATTCTTTTATAGAAATAAAATGGAATACACATTCTCTGGAGTTCCTTGGTATATCGAGGATGAATCCTATGATGAAATTATCATTGGGCTACACGTACCCAAACGATTTGATAAAATATTAAATATTAATAAATGCCATATCAATCATGAAGTATTCAATGATATTCTACAAATCTCAAAAGAAGTGACTGTTAAAGAAAAAATGATTCCATATGATGTTAGAAAACATACCGGATTTTTAAGATTTCTAGTCATTAGAATTGGCATACATACAAATGAAGTAATGGTGAACTTGGTAACAGCTGGTTATAAACCTGAAATTATCAAGCCACTTGTTGATACACTTGCAGAGAGAATACCGAATATCAAAAGTATTGTTAATACTATTAATAACAAAAAAAGTAATATTGCATCAGGCACATCTAAATTGCTTTATGGTGATGAATTTATCAATGAAAAAATTGGAAACTATAAATTTAAAATTTCTGCAAATTCATTTTTTCAAACAAATTCATATCAAGTTAAAACATTATATGATTATATCATTAAAATCGGAGATTTTAAAAAGAGTGATATTGTTTATGACTTATATTGTGGAACAGGAACAATTGGAATTTATATTTCATCATTTGTTAAAAAAGTATATGGAATAGAACTCGTTAAAGATGCTATTAAAGATGCAAAGTTTAATGCAAAGAAAAATAATATAAAAAATATATTTTTCTATGATGATGATATAAAAGATTTTTTTACTAATCAAAATACTAAAATAGATAAACCAAATACTATAATAATTGATCCCCCTAGACCTGGTTTACATCCTGATGTTGTAGAAGATATAAAAACATTATCACCTTCAAAAATAATTTATGTCTCATGCAATCCATCTACTCAAGCAAGAGATATAAAAATACTTTTAGAAGATAACTACAAAATATCTGATATTCAGCCTATTGATATGTTTCCTCATACTCCTCATATTGAATGCATAATAACCTTAAAAAAT
>Ga0315328_10001306_pt1 | contig 11454 bp, 9 predicted proteins | sample M120032315metaG_FD_203462 | JGI IMG/M metagenome (GOLD analysis project Ga0315328, IMG submission 203462) | Ammonia-oxidizing marine archaeal communities from Monterey Bay, California, United States - M1 200m 32315 | ecosystem: Environmental > Aquatic > Marine > Intertidal zone | place: USA... | reverse complement strand
CCTTCGACAGTTTCCCGGCTAACGAATGCCTGGAAATAAAATCGGTCTTTATATTTTTCTCGAAGTGATTGGATGATTTCCTGATAGCGTAAGTCAGCTAAAGTTCTGACTGCATGAATGAGCACAATTTTTCTAAAACGCTGCCATGGTTTCTCGGTATTAAGTATTGAAAAAAAAGGTGCCACACCTGTGCCTGTTCCGAGCATCCATAAATCACTGCATTCAGGAATTTCATCCAATACAAAAAATCCATTTGATTGTCGTTTCACCCAAACGTTGTCACCCTCTTCTAATTTAACCAAAGCATTCGATAGCACGCCGTCAGTAGCTGTGTAAAAGAAAAACTCAAGCGGTCTTTGTTGGGGTGAGCTCAAATAGGAATAAGGACGTGCAATGCGTTCCCCGCCAATATCTAAGGCAAGACTGGTAAATTGTCCCGCGGTAAAAATATCGACATCGGCATCGATCTTCAATGTAAATAGATTTTCGGTCCAATGAATGTTTTCCGAGACTTTGCCTTCAATCCACTGTGTCATTAATTCTATCCGCTGTAAGACTCTATTTACTGGCACTATGGTATGAATTTCTATAGTCTCCTAGCAAGCATAAAATGGCAGGGATGCACTCTGTGGCCTATTAATAAAGATTAAAATACTTAAACAGGTATGGCTTTATGGGTATATGGTTTGAGATAGCACTTTGGAAAAGAATTCTAGGTGCCATGGTTTTTGGGGTAATACTCGGTGTGATCTGGGGAGATGGGGTAACTGCCATTGCCTGGATTGGTGAGTTGTTCATTCGGTTGATTCGAATGGTTGTTGTACCACTTGTGTTTGTGACCTTGGTGTCTGGTGTTATTTCCATGGGGGACCCAAGCAAGTTGGGGTCGTTAGGAGTCAGGACGCTGGCCATCTATCTAGTGACCACCCTGGTTGCCATCACTATTGGTTTAACCCTTGCAGCCCTATTACAGCCAGGCGTTGGCGTAGACCTTTCTGCAGTGGCTCCCACTACAGTGCAAGAAGCGGTGCCTCTTAGCGAACGGTTAATGAGTATAGTGCCTGACAACCCTTTTGCAGCTTTTGCAGAAGGCAATATTCTTGCGATTATTTTCTTCGCCCTTCTTATAGGCGTTAGCTTGCTCACTATAGGTGAAACTGGAAAACCAGTTGCTGATTTTATGGGAGCAGCGGCAGAAGCTATGTTGCGCATTACTCATTGGATTATGGAAGTTGCGCCCTTTGGGGCATTTGCGTTAATTGCTCAATTAGCTGGCACCGCTGGAGTAGGTGCGTTGCTCGATGTGTTAACACTAGCGCTAGCGGTGGTTATTGGATGTTTTACGCACATGGTTTTAATGCACGGCGTAATCATCATGAGATCTATGCTTCATCTATCTCCATTGGCATTCTTTCGTGGGGCACGTGACGCTATGTTAATGGCGTTTTCTACTTCTTCCAGCTCCGCGACATTACCTATTTCAATGTCTTGTGCTGAAGAAAATTTAGGCATTAAGCCTGTAGTCGCTTCAACCGTATTGCCTTTAGGTGCCACCATTAATATGGATGGCACCGCGCTTTATGTTGGTATTGTTTCTGTGTTCGCGGCTCAGGCTTTTGGTATCGACCTTACTGTCGCCGACTATGCGCTAATTGCGGGATCAACGACTTTGGTTTCAATTGGAACTGCAGCAGTTCCCGGCGCCTCTCTCTTTTTGATTGCGGCCGTAATGGATACTATTGGTATGTCGCCAGAGCAGAATGCGGCTGTAGTAGGCTTTATTCTCGCTTTCGACAGACCTCTAGATATGCTGCGTACCAGCGTCAATGTTGGTGGTGATCTCTCAGTATCTACAGCAGTGGCAATTTGGGAAGGGGAATTTGAAAAGGAAGTGTTCGATCGACCTTCAAAGAACTAGCTCAATACGAATAAGTTATTGTCATACCGACCCGCAGGTCTTCATCAAAGAAAACCAAAGGAGAATCGCTAGTTGCATTGATGCTAATGATCTGTGCATCTACTGCCCAATTATCATTGATTGTGTAGTTGACACCAAGTAGCGCTAATAGTGAATCCCCATTAAGATCACCTTGTAACGTAGATGACAGCGTAAGGTCGCTATTAAGTAGAATATTGCTGTACCGCACTAGCCAGCTACCGAACACCCCTTGGTTGAAGAGTTGCTGCCCCGGCAACAAACCTTCGTCTTCGTCCAGCATCTTCTGTGCCTGAATACCCAAGCTCAAACTTTGCTCATTATCTACCGCCCATTCAAAGCCAAACGAAGTGCCAATTTGATCTTTCTTTAAGTCGAGTGGCGAGGAGAGGGCAGTTGTTCCAGGAAAATTGAAGCTGTCTGCCAGTACATTGTGACTAAAGGCTAAATCGAAGTTGAGCAGTAGGCGGCCGATTGCGCGATTGGCACTAAATCCCAACAACAAAAAATCGTTCTTCTTTGCCACTGCATCACCGATGCCAGAAACCGGGTCTTCATAGCGTAATTGGTTCTCATAAAGATAGGCCGCCATAAAGCTGATGTCGCTCCGGTCGAATGATTTTCTCCACTGGGTGCCGACTTCTGCAAGAGCTTCTCCATCTCTTTTGTAGTCTGTGAGATTAAATTCAGGTTCGAAGAAAAAAGGGCTGCCGCGGACAGATGCTGGATTAAATTCCGGATAAAGATTTATAAAGCTGGACCAATTACTACCTTCGCCAAAATAATCCCACACGACCATCCACTGATTGAGACGGGCATCTTCGATGTCGATGATAGTGAGGTCTCTGAATTCAAAATGATTAATTACATCGAGAACTGAGTTGCCTACAGTCTCTCCCCAAACAACTGTCTGTCGTCCAAATTTAATGCTGTGTTGATCGAAACTTCGCTGTAGGAAAAATTCGTTTATACGGTACTCAGCGTCAATATTTTTATTATTAGCCTCGTGCTCATAGTCATGTTTCCAGTATGTCCGCGTTTGCCCGCTTGCCTGAATTAACCACCCTGGCGCAAAGCCATTTTGATACCGAATATTTATGCCTAATCGGTTGTTTTCCATTTCTGCTTCACGCGGAAAGGAGAAACCTGGCAGTGGTTCTACGGAGTGGTTATTAACCTGACCATAGAACTGTTGGCTGACGCTGAAGGTAAAACCTTCTAACCAAGAATCTGGACCGTTATTGGGTTGTTCGTCAAAAACGCTATCAAACAGATTATCATCGAAGATGATCTCGTCGCTTAATAAAGCTTCGTCTTCGAGGTTCGACTGCTCATTCTGTTGAGAGTACGCTATTGGAGCGACGAACATCAGAATTAAGCCGGCTCTTTTGCAGAAGCGCGACATATTAAGTTAGTAATTCCAGGTTAATTAAGTTGAGCCCGAAGTTTCTCTAATTCTGTCTCTCGATAGGCTGCGTCGGTAAGCGTGCGTTGACTTAGAAATTCGTCTTCAATGTCTAAATCAGTATAAATTTCCACAAATGCCATATTAGACAAACGGTTGGTAACGAGATTCATCATGGTTAATGAGCGCGACATCCATATATCATTCACAAGTTCAACTCTTGAAGCCATGAGTCTTTTAACTTCTTTCTCGTACTGATCATACATTTCCGATCGCAAAACGACATGTCTTTCTTTGTCCACGTAATGCACTTGTCGGGAATAACGAGTCTTCTTCGCCCTCTCTTCATTTGGGATCATTTCCACTTTCCAAACTTCTCGACCGGCTGTTGTCGTTTCTTCTAGAATATTGAAAGTATACTCTTCGAGTTTTCCTGTTTCAGTATCTTCAGTAGTAAATTCAGAGCCAAATAGCGATGCGGGCTCAGTTTCTTCATCTGAATCTCCACTCGCTAGGCGTTTTACTCTTCCAAGTGCGGAAAGATAGAGCCAGGTTTCGTTGTCGCGGTCAGTTTCATCATATGTATAGCTGAGCATACCGATACCACGTTCCGCAGCCGGCTCCAATGTGACCGTGACACTCTTGGTATCTTTTAGTTCCGGCCCATAGTTTTTTGCCACAGATTCCAGGGATTTAACTCGAGGTCTATCTGCGCAGGTTATGCGTCCATTGGTAACACCAAATTTACAGCTCGAAAGCTGCATTCTATTGAACGAAGAGTCATTACTTTGGCGCTGAGCATCATCTACTAATTTCATGATGTCAAAACCAGTGAGATCTTGAGCAAAAACACTGCTAAAGCAAGCTCCCAAAAATATCGAGACAATCAATAATCGTAAGTTTGTTGCGATCATACAGTCACCCCCTGGAAATCAATTTTGGTGTCTACATTTTTCACGCCGAATTTTGGTTTGAAAATTATAATCATTGCTGGAATGAGAAATAGGTCACAAAGCAGCGCAACAAATATTGCCATTGAGCCAAAAAAGCCAACCTTTGCCATCCCTAGATAATCTGAAAAGCTTAGTACGGCAAATCCAAGCCCTATGACCATTGTGGTAAACATCACGGCTTGTCCTACTTCCTTTATTGCGCTCTCTAGCGCTGCGGCTATGCTTCCTGTTTTGCTTAATTCTACTCTGTAGTGGGTCATAAAATGAATAGTATCATCTACAGCTATACCTAAAATTATAGGCGCTATTAATAGGGTGTCCGTGTCCAAGGGGATACCAAAAAGGCCCATTAAACCGAAGGCCAGAAAAGCTGGTATGGCATTGGGCACCATACCCATCATGCCGCCTCTAAAAGATCCCAGTGAAATAACCATAATTATGCTAACTATGAGCAGAGCTAAGGCGAAGCTATTAAATTGAGAGGTTGCTACTTCATCAGCCATTACCATAAGAGTTGCCATAGTTCCTGTTAAATTCACATCTAGACCCGGAAAGTCGGTTTCAATTTCCGCAAAAGTTTCCTGGACATCTAATGAAATATCGTCAAAGAGTTCCTTGTATTCATAAGAGCCTAAATTTCGTGCGGTGACGCTAATATGTGATCGGCTGTAATCATCTGACACAAGATTTCTGCGATCTTCCGGGTTCGCACTGTTGAACATAAAAAGTAATTGTGAAATCGCTTGGTTTGAATCCGGAATTCTATAAAATTCTGGATTATCCTCGTTCATGACTTGGTTTGTATCTTTAACAATATTAGCGAGGGAATTAGTCCGCCCAATAATTTCAGGGTAGCGGCTCTCGACCCGGGTCTGCAGATTATCAACTGCGGTAAGTAATTCAGAATCAAGCATGCCGTCAGTTACCCCGGTATCGATCATTATTTCCATGTTCTGAGCGCCAGACATGTTCTGGTCGACCACTTCTACAGCGATAGACAATGGGTGGTCCGCCCTAAACATCTCGGCGATGTTTGTATCGATTAAGATTTTAGTTGCGCCATATGCGCAGAGGATAAAGCCGGACCCAAAGATAGCTAATATTAGGTAGGGTGATCGCTGAACAATTGCAGGAACTCGAGCAAGTATTTCTCGTTGAGAGTTAATTATCCAATAAGTTAGGGCGATCACGAAATTAATAAACGCTCCCAATAGTAAACCCAGCGAAACAAAAATAAGAAGCGCCGTACTAGCTGCGATGATCAATTTTTTCTTAGATTTTATAGAGGTCCACTTGGCGCCTAATCTATCAGCCGCGCTAGGGTTTTCTTTACTTCCAACCGCAGTTGGATGCCAGAGATCTAAAAGGACTGGCAAGAGCACCATGGTAAAGAAGAAAGCCAGAATGACCCCGAGAGCTGACATAAGGGCAAAAACTTTGATTGGCTCTAAATTTGAGGTTGCTAGGACTGACACTCCCGCTGATGTGGTTAATGTCGTGAGTAAAATAGCCAAGCCAACTTTTTCGTAAGCGTGCGAAAGGGCAGTATAATGTTCTTGCCCGTCGCGCCTGAAACTAAAATAAGCGCTCATTACGTGCACGCAGTCGGCAATCCCTACAGCAAAAATAAGTAGAACTGTTAACGCGACCATTGTGGACACAGTAATACCCATCCAAACTGTTATTCCCCAACACCAAGCTACGCTAAGTGCTATGGTGACCATCGGCCAGACTAGTGCGCTTCCGGAACGGAACAACACCCATAAGAGCAGAGAAAAAATTAATACCATCAGAGTGCCCAGCACTGCCATCTGATTGAGTATGCCTTGCATTTGTCCCATCATGGAGGGAGTGCCAACCGGATAAAAGCTTAGTTCACTTGCATATTTTTGATAAACCGCAGTTAAGGCCTCATCAAAAGAGAAGTAAGCAAGCTGGTCGGTGTCCTGAAATTCAACGTCTTGCACAACTGCATTGTCATCAAAAGTGAGATCAAAGTTTGCAAAGCCATCATCCAGCTCAATGCCAGCAATATCTACGACAGATTCATATCCTTCTACCGGGATTGTTCCGAAGTCTGTCTGGACGAGTATTGCACCGTACTCTCCGTCTTCGGAGTAAAAGGCGCCTACATAGTCTTGCTGACTTAAAGCCTCAGTTCTGAGTTCTTGGAGGTCAGTCTCACTGGTTGGTAGTTGTCTAGGAATTAGTCTATCTGATCTTAATGTATCGCCTATACTTTCTTGAACGCGGATGTTTGTGAGGGATTGGATTCTGCGAACATGGGATAGCTGTTCCCACGGAATTCCAGGATATTCATTCCTGTCAAGGTCTCTCCAGTTAACAAGATCATCGGTTAGTTGTTGGACTGCAGTCAAAGACTCACGAGAAAAAACATCACCGTCTTCTGGAGAATAAATTATAAATACAGAATCATCGCCGCCAAATTGCCTGCGAAATTCATCGAGCGCTACTTGCGCTGGATTTTCCTCCTCTAAAAAACTGTCAGTAGACATATCGAAAACGGTAAGACTAAAAATCCCATACAACAGAAATGCTGACATGACCACCAAGCCGGTCAATACTTGTCTCTTATAGTTAAGCACAAGGTTGGGCGCTTTTTCGAATAATTCTGTGAGCTTTAAAAGAACTTTTTCCATCACGTCTCCCCTTGATTAAATACTGCTTGTATTTTGTGTGCCTTGATCAATTATTTTAGTAAGGATTCGAATAAAAGTTTCAGTTTTTAGCTCGGTCGCATCAAACATCGCCTGGGGTACATACCCAATAGCTGTAATTACCATACTAATAACTGTTGCAAGAGTTTCCTGCTCAGTGTCGTCTAAATTCTTTACTATTGGATTAATAAATGTTTCTGCTATGTATCTATGCCCTTCTTTAGCAGCACTCTTAAGACCAGGATCTTCGAATATTACGGCAAAATCTTGCGGCTTGGACATAAGAGCCTTGGTTAGCGGTGCCGAGGTTGCGAAGGTTAGGGCAAGTTCAAGATAGGCTGAGAGCCTGATTTTTTTTGGTAATTTTTCAATAGCCTCTAACTGCGGCAAAATTGCCAGCTTTTCTGCAAGTTGACAGCTAAGGAACAGTTCCTTCTTGTTCTTAAAATGCAGGTATATAGAACCTTTGCCAATTCCGGACTCTAATGCAATATCTGCAATATTAGTTCGACGATATCCGACGTCTGCGAAAAACCTCGTTGCTACTCGGATTATCTTGTGCTGAACTTCGGTGTTCGGGTTATCGACGCTTTCCGGGAGTATGCCTCGTCCATAACCCGAAAAGCGTCGAGACAGTGATTTGTTAAACATTTCCGATACATTACTGACCATATGACCAAGATAGCATATTTGGTCATATGGTCAAGCCGTCGAAGTAAGATTTATTATGGAGATCTTGTTAATAGGTTAGGGGCATCGAAAAACTCCAAAGCTTTGTCGCCCTTCTTCTATTATGGATTCCGGGATGATGACATTGCCACCCATATCACCTGCTTCGTTGCGGGCTATGCGTGTTAGTTCTTCCTGTAAGCGCTCACCCCCGCGTTCAACTACCACAAAACGGCTAAGAGTTTGGGCTTGGGCACGACCAATTCGCTGGCAGTTGGCGACATCGCGGTTGGTGCCCAGGCGCACTGACTCTCCTTCATTAGTAACCTGTACCCAACTATTGCATCCGCTAATGAAAACAATAACTGTAGAAAGAAGGAAAAGTCGTCTCATGGTTGTCTCCGAAGAAATAGATATCTGAATAGATCTAAGTTTATCAGTTTTAGTTACTCTTGTAGTTGTTATGTGAACAAGCGAATCTAACCCAAAAACGGCAGGCCAGTATGGTAATATTCGACGGTTTTCAGATTTGGATAATCTATGCTCGCAGCACTTGGGGTTTGATTGAGTGAATGATATGGCTATTGCAGAAAGCTCAGAACTAATCGAGCAGCTAAAAGTTATTGTCGGTCCTAGCGGTTATCGTGAGGGCGAAGATATCGACTCAAAGAATTATAAAGATTTGATGGGGGCCCGTTCAGTTCATCCTCCTCTATTACTGCGCCCAGAGACTACCGAACAAATTTCACAAATACTCAAAGCTTGTCATAGCGTTAAGCAACCAATTGCTCCCCAGGGAGGGATGACTGGCCTGGTCTCTGGCGCTGCTCCTTTGGATGGAGAAATTGTACTGAGCTTTGAGCGTATGAAAGAGGTTGTGGAAGTCGATAAATTTACTTCAACCATGACTGTGCAAGCAGGGGTCGAATTACAAACTATTCAAGAAAAGGCAGAAGAATCCAATTTACTTTTTCCTTTAGATTTAGGCGCACGGGGTAGCTGCACTATTGGGGGTAATTTGGCTACTAATGCTGGTGGAAATCGTGTGATTCGTTATGGCATGACCCGTGATTTAGTGGTGGGTGTTGAGGCCGTTCTTGCCGATGGCACGATTATCGATGGGCTACACAAGTTGAGGAAGAACAATACAGGGTATGACTTAAAGCAATTATTTATAGGTAGTGAAGGTACCTTGGGTCTTATTACTCAGGCAGTTATTAAACTTGCACCGAAGCCTAATAGCCAAGCGGTTGCATTGTGTGGTTTAAAGAGTTTTTCAGAGGTCGTAGATTTTCTGGTGCTTGCACAATCGAGCTTGGGGTCCAACCTAAGCGCTTTTGAAGTGCTCTGGAACAATACCTATAAGCTGATTGACGAATATGTGCCTCATGTGGATTCGCCATTGTCACAAAGCTTTGGCTTCTATGTACTTATAGAAACTATGGGGTCTAATGCTGAACAAGATCTAGATTTATTTTTAAATACGTTGAATCAGGCTAGTGAAAGCGGTTTGATTGAAGAAGTCGTGGTTGCAGACTCTGATACGAAAATTCGTAGTATTTGGGCAGTGCGCGACGGAGCAGCAGAGGTTATTGGTGCAGGTTACATGCATGCTTATGATGTCTCACTAAATATTGAAGATATGGGATATTTCGGTGACGAAGTCGAAAAACGGATTCGGGCGAAATGGGAACAAACTACGATTGGGCTATTTGGGCATATTGGCGATGGCAATGTGCATATCATCGTAAATATAGGTCCTGAGACTCGTGACGTACATTTAGAAATTGATGAGATAGTTTATCGGCTAATTCAGGAGTTGAATGGTTCTATTTCAGCGGAACACGGAATTGGCATAATGAAGAAACAATTTTTGGAATACAGTAAGAGCGACCCTGAAATTCAATTAATGAAAACACTTAAACAAACAATGGACCCTCATGGCATTCTTAGCCCTGGGCGTATTTTTTAGGAGTAAGGTATGACTGATAACAACTTGTCTGGGAAAAATGTCGTCATCATAGGCGGCACAGCTGGTATTGGGCTAGCAACGGCAGTAGCTGCGAGTGAACTTGGCGCCAACGTATGGGCTGCGGGGCGCACTGAAGCGCATATCGAAAAAGCTAGAGCAGTTAGCAACGGGAAGTTTGAAGTGCGCCAGGCTGATACACATAATGCAGAAGAATTAGAAGCTATATTTAAAGAAGCTGGAATCATAGATCATTTGGTTTCTGCAGCAATTGGAGGGGAGCGCACCATCAAACCTTTTATTGAACAGACAGAGGAACAATTTAAGGCAGCCTATGGAAAACTATGGGGATACGCGAAAGTAGTTCGAGTTGGTGTTCCCTATGTAGCTCAAAATGGCTCTGTCACCTTGGTGAGCGGTTCGCCTGCGCGGAAAATCACACCATCTACTTCAGCTTTAAGCTGTGTTGGGGGCTCGGTTGAGAATCTTGTTCGTTGTCTAGCAGTCGAATTAGCGCCTATTCGAGTAAATACAGTGTCACCTGGCACTATCGATACCGCTATGTTTGACCAGTTTGGGGATGAGCGGGGAGAAAGATTGGCTGCAATGACATCTGGTCATTTGATTGAGCGCGGAGGAACGTCCGAAGAAGTGGCAGAAGGTCTAATATTTGCCATGAATAATAGATTCGTGACTGGGACTACTGTGGACGTCGATGGAGGAAGAATTCTCAGCTAAATTTGCGATTTCTACTGTAAATATACCTAGCAACCGTTTTGCTAACGATGGAATAATAATGCTTGGAAAAATTAAAGGAACGAAGTTTTAATGAGTGCTATGAATACAGAATCAAAAACTGCCGAATCAGTTGTTGTAGACCCGGAAATGAGTTTAGTAGATGCTGTTGCGTCCCGTCGTTCAGTTAGAGGCTTCTTGGATCAGGAAGTGCCACAGAATGTACTTAATCGTATTTTTGAGGTTGCGCAGAATGCTCCTTCGAATTGCAATGTACAACCGTGGAAGGTTTATGTGGCATCTGGTGAATTAAAAAAGCGCCTTAAAAAGCAAATGGTAGAAAACGTTACTTCTGGCGTAGAAGCTAATCCTGATTACTTTTACAACAGTACCTTTGAAAATGAGTATCGCAAGCGTCAAGTAGATTGTGCAGTAGCCCTGTATTCCACAATGGAAATAGGTCGAGATGATAGAGAAGGGCGCATGAGGGCTTCGCTGCGGAACTTTGAATTTTTTGATGCTCCGTATATCGCGTTTATAGGTATGGATCCGTCCTTTGGAACGACCGTGGCGGTGGATGTAGGAATGTGGGCGCAGACATTAATGCTTACTATGGTTAGCTTTGGGTTGCATAGTTGCCCTATGGCAACTATGCGAAACTATCCTGACCTAGTCAGAGAATCCTTCGATATCCAAGATGATACTAAGATATTGTTCGGAATAAGCTTCGGGTACGAGGACAACTCTATTCCAGCCAATAAAACCAGGACTGCGCGAGAAGATATTTCAGCGAATGTGACTTTTCGGTCAAGCTAGTTACGAACGATGAGTCCTAAACCAGTCGTCCTGCTTTTCGATCTTGATAATACACTCGTCGATGAGTGTGCGCATATCATTGGTCAAACTGGGCTCTACACAGCTATAAATACTTATAACGAAATCAATGCCATTGAGGCGATGCAGCAATACAATCGCGGTTTTGGTTTGTTAACTAATAAACTGTCCTGTGTGATTACTGGGTGGAACAGGTATAAGAAACCTCGGGATCAGTTTTTATTTATGATTCGTGGCGAGGAAAGAAGAAGCCCGATGCGCAACCCAACTCCGGT
>Ga0315328_10001303_pt1 | contig 11457 bp, 8 predicted proteins | sample M120032315metaG_FD_203462 | JGI IMG/M metagenome (GOLD analysis project Ga0315328, IMG submission 203462) | Ammonia-oxidizing marine archaeal communities from Monterey Bay, California, United States - M1 200m 32315 | ecosystem: Environmental > Aquatic > Marine > Intertidal zone | place: USA... | reverse complement strand
GCCAAATCTGCGTGTCAGATGAGCTTTGATTTGGGAACCTATACCCAATTGAAACCGCCCGCCGGAAAGCTCGTTCAACGACCATGTGTCGTAAGCTGTTGCCATTGGACTGCGAGGGAATGCAACAAACACGCCAGACAGAATTTTGATCTTTTCAGTCTTCATAGCGCCCGCAGCTGCGGATAAGGTTGGGGGTACCGTCAATTCCAGTAAAGTCGTTCCATCATAACCGAGGCGCTCAGCCCGTGCCATTGCTTCTGGCATTTCGGACAATTTCTTTGGTCGAACCATCGAATAGACACGCATTGTTTTCTCTCCAGATTATTTTCTTGTTGAATAGTGTTGTTCGATGAAAGCAGCCGAGTATTTACCACTTTTTTGGTCAATTTGCAAAGCTTCTGCCGCACGTTCAGACGGTACACCATACCCTCCTGCCCCAGGGGTTTCGACCGTAATACGGGTGCCAGGAACGACTTCTACTTCGTTGGGTTTATCATCTAGACGTCGTTCACCATCAGCATCCCAGATCGTAAATCTTCCCGAACCGCCAGCCAAACCACCAAAAAGACCCCATGGTTGATAGCGAAATCGTTCCCCTGCGCCATTGAACACACATTCATGGTCAACGGGCATCAGAACTCGCCTTAACCCCATACCACCCCGATATTTCCCAGCACCGCCGGAATCTTTCACAAAACTGTATTCTTCAACCCTCAATGGATATTCCTGTTCGATTGATTCAACAGGCAAGTTTGAGGTGTTGGTAATTCCAACCTGAACACCGTCTTTACCATCTTTGGTGGCACGTGCCCCCATACCCCCACCAAGCGTTTCAAAATATAAATATGGTTTGTTTGTTCTGGGATCAATACCCGAGAAAACGGCTGTGGTATTCGCGCCATTCGCCGCTGCAATCACATTTTCCGGCAGCGCTTTTGATAGCGCTCCAAGAACCACGTCAATCACGCGCTGGCAGGCATGCGCTCGTGCCGCTACTGGAGCAGGAAACACACAGTTTAATAAGGTCCCCGGGGCGCAGTTGATATCGACCACATCCAGAACACCCTGATTGCTTGGCATTTCGGAATCCAACGCGGCGATCAACGCATAATTCACGCTGGCTTGCACCGCATTCATGGTCGTGTTGATGTTGCCTTTGACCTGCGGGCTGGTTCCGTCAAAATTCAGATAAATACGTTCACCTTTGACCGTCAACGTAAGGCAAATTGGAATGTCATAAGTGTTGATACCGTCCGCATCCATGAAGTCGTTGAACGTGTAAACCCCGTCAGGTATCTCGGTAATCGCGGCCCGCATCCTCATCGCTGTGCGACTTATGATTTCGTCAAATGCCGATAAGACACTTGGAAGACTATGCACGTCTACAACTTCCATAAAGCGGCGCACGCCCAACCTACACGATGCGATTTGTGCATTATGATCGCCCCGTCTTTCTTCTGGAACCCTGACATTCAACATCAGAATATCCATAATATCAGTCTGCAATACACCTTTATCAAACAATCGAATTACTGGAATACGCAAACCTTCTTGGTAAATTTCTGACATCCCACCGGCCATTGAACCGGGAACCATGCCGCCAATGTCGGCGTGATGTGCGATGTTACAAACAAAGGCAACCATTTCGCCCTCAATAAAGATCGGCATGGCATAGTTGATATCAGGCAGGTGCGTACCGCCCGCCGTGTGCGGATCGTTGGCAATAAAAATATCACCCACATGAATGTCTTCCCTGTATTTTTCCAACACACATTTCATCAAACCGCCCATCGAAGCGATGTGAATGGGCAAGGTTAATGCGGCCTGAACCACAAGCCGACCATTTTTGTCCATAATAGCGATGGAATGGTCTTTGCGTTCCTTAATGTTGGTCGAATACGACGACCGCATCAAGGCGACAAAACATTCATCTGCGATAGACCGCAATCCGTTTGCGATGATTTCTAGGCGAATAGGGTCAAGTACTGGGATATCAAGGCTCATAATTTCGCCTCCACATCAATTTTGATGATCAAGTGCCCGTCAGGTGTAATTTCTGTTATATCTCCAGGATAAACTAGCGTTGTTGTGTCCATCTGTTCGATGATCGCCGGGCCGTTGATACATTGACCAGGAATCATTTCAGCACGGTCATAAATTTGTGTTTTTACAGGTGCGCCTACCTCAAAATACACATCCCGCTGGTCGCGTGGTGTTGGTGCTCCCGGATCCTTTGATGCTGCAGGCCTATCTTCCAACTGGTGTAAACGCGCCCTAGCCGACAGTCGAACATTAACAATTTCAATTGGGTCAGTGTCGCTTGAATATCCGTAGGCGAGATCATGAGCCTTGCAGAATGCAACATGCATATTTGTGGTATTTGGTACATCGGATGCTTCTAGAGAAGCGCCGCTAGCAACTGGCACAGCCAACTCAAAGTTTTGCCCGACATAACGCGCATCTACAAGCAATTCGACACCACGACCATCTTGTGGGGCTTTTTCAACATCAAACCATTCAACCGCTTTTTCGTACAGTTCTTCCAGCGTAAGGGCAAGAACCTTTACTCCATCCTCATCCAACCCAAAGCGGCGGCTAGACACGAAATCCTCTTTCAGGTCAGATACCAATAGGCCCTGTGCACAGACAATACCAGGTGCAGCTGGTACAACCATCTCACTAATGCCAAGGCTAATGGCTACATCCCTAGCGTGCAGTGGTCCTGCACCGCCAAAAGGCATCAAAACAAAGTCGCGAGGATCATGGCCACGTTCAACCGAGATCATACGGATTGTGCGCACCATATTGGCCACAACAATTCCAAGCATCCCGTGTGCAGTTTTTTCCTCTGTAAAACCCAGCCGGTCGGCAAGCGGTTTGAAGGCCGCACGTGACAACTCGAGATCAAGTCCCATATCACCATCTAAAAGTCCGCGTGATGACAGACGCCCAAGTAACAAATTCGCATCCGTCGTCGTTGGCTGTTCGCCTCCATTGCCATAACAGGCCGGCCCCGGATAGGCGCCCGCGCTGATCGGTCCTGCCTTCATCAAACCGTCACGATCAAACCAAGCAATAGATCCACCGCCTGCGCCAACCGTCTCTACATCTAGGCAAGGCATCCGGATTGGAAATCCGGCAACATCCCTGTCAAATGCCAAATCAACTTTATAATCACGGATCAGGGCCACGTCGGCACTGGTTCCGCCCATATCCAGAGTAATAATATTACGATGGCCAGTTTGACGGGCCGCATGCGCGGCACCGACAGCGCCCGCAGCTGGACCAGAAAGGGCCGTCCGAACCGGAAAGTCACGCGCCCGAATGACGGACATCAGACCACCACTGGATTGGTTAATACCAAGGCTGGCATGCTCTGCCCGTTCCGCCACCCCTTTTTGCAATGTTTCAAGATAATCCCGCATTACTGGCTGTAGATAGGCGTTCAATACCGTAGTGGATAAGCGCTCATATTCACGGAATTCTGGCTGCACCTCTGACGAAACAGAAATCGCAATACCTGGTGCTCGCTCGCGAATAGCTGTTGCAAATTTCTGCTCATGACTTGGATTGCGAAATGAAAACAAAAATCCGATTGCGCACGCCTCGGCACCAGAGGCAAGAACGTTCTCGACGGTTTGGGCAATATCTGCGTCAGTTGGCGCGTGAACGATTTCACCCTGCGCACCGATACGTTCATTCAGCTCCATGCGATTTTCCCGGTCGACCAAGGGTGCGGGATGATCTTTTTGCAGATCGTACATATGAGGTCGTGTCTGCCGACCTATTTCAAGTAGATCGCGAAAGCCCTTGGTCGTGACTAGGGCAACCCGACTGCCCCGTCGCTGGATCAGTGCATTAGTTCCTACGGTTGTACCGTGGGATAGGCGTTCAATTTCATTCATTGGAATATTGAATTTTTTGCACATCGCGTCCAGTCCATTTAGTATCGCGTTGGCTGGGTTAGACGGCGTGGAGGCCGTCTTATAGACTTCAAAAAAACTTTTTTCATCGTTAGCCGCATAAAAATCAGTAAAGGTTCCGCCGACATCAACACCTACTGTCCAAGCCATGGAGCAACCTCCTTAATATATACTTGTATTTGAAAAGTAACACATATTTTCAAGTTCATATTTGCCCATCTATCCACGAATTAATACATCTACCATAACAGTTAAGCGTGTTGAATTTTCTTTTTATGTTGTATACTTCTCTTTTTTTTTAGTCAACACTATTTTCGTTCTGAACGAAACAACTTTTGCAGACAAGTATAAAAAATATAAACCATTCACACTCTGTTTTCTATCTGTTATTAATCACTGAATTTAACTCAATGATTCAAGGAATTTTATTTTACAAGATAAGCCTAACCATAAAATTGATTGAAAAAATAATGAACACGGAAACACCTAAACAAAAAGATTACGCAAATCTTTGGAACAGACCAGGATATCTTATTCGCCGGTTACATCAGATACATGTCGCAATGTTTTTGAAAGAGTGTAAAGAGTATAACGTCACGCCTGTGCAGTTTGGCGTATTAACCGTACTTAATCAAAAAGATACATCAGACCTGACGACAATTGCCCGACAGATTGGTGTCGATAGGATCACAGTTGCAGATGTCGTACGCAGACTTGAAGGCCGTGGCCTTATTAGTCGCCCGGCCAACACAAAGGATAAACGAACGAAACTCGCACGCATTACAGCTCAGGGAAAGACGTTTGTGGAATCCGTTCAGCCGGCAATGATAAAGGCACAACGGCGTTTTATTGAACCTCTTGAAGATGACGAAGAGAGGATTTTAAACAAGTTATTAACAAAGTTGATTTTAGCGAATAACAATGTCAGCAGAGCGCCAATGACACAAGATAAAGACAATCCCCAAGAACAGACGTAAGCAGCGAACATCCGCGAGATTTGTTCAAATATAATCGGATTGTTTCGTGGCTGATGTCGATGTATAACGGTTGGCGATGTGTTTTACGGGTTAGTTCCCATAATGTTAACTAGATATTTCTAATACGGCATATTGCACCTCTTTGACGATACAATCTGTACCATTGATCGGCACCATGTCCTGTGGGCACGTGGACATCACGACAATGCAGTCCATCATCGCGCGCAGTATCACATAATCTCCTGGTTGGGATAATGGGGTACCCCATTCCGTTTCTCCGGTATCAGTGATGGGTATATTCATCCATAGGTTCAAAGGACTGGGACATTCGTCTGCGCGCAATCCAATATGCGCCAATGCTGCATGCAGGTTATCAGTGCAATTGTCGTGATAACTATTGCAGCCCAAAAGCGCATACCGGTGCACGTCGCAGGCTGCAATCAGCGTATCATGGCGCCCGGGTGAGGTGTCGACTTCAAGTTGCAAAATTGGCCTTCTGCGGTTTGAATGAAGCAGATCACCTTCGGCTGGAAACAGGGATTGGGTGACGGCCCGGTGGTGTTCCATTGACATGAACTCTCTCATATCTTCAGCGTTGAAGCACCATGTGTCCACCACTTGAGTGCCGTGGGTGTTAACGATCTTCAGCGCCTGACCACTCGATAATTTTACGGCTCGTCCACAACGGGGTGGTACGGTATTAAGGGAGGTATCAGCGCTCATTTTTTTGATCTGCCATCCAGCTCTTCGCTCCTGAAGGGCTTACTCGGATACCAAAGCCAGCAAGGTTTGCATCGTATAATTCATATCTACTAGCGGTTGGCTTTAGGCTCTTGATATAACCGTCTGTGAAACGCACTGAGGGTCGAATAGGCATATCTTGGGCTCCATACGGGTTCCAAAAACTATACCATTCAATGCACCCACTTGCAAACGGGTTGCCAACATAATTTATCTTATCTACTTCTACTGTAAAATAACATAAAAAATCTTATCTTACCCTACTTTAGATATAGTTATGTCACTAGGAGCAGGTAATTTGTAATCAATAGGTCCGCGGTTCGAGTCCGTGTGGGGGTTACTTGGAGAAGTTATTTTCTAGCAATAGTTAAAAATAAATGAGCTTTTTCGGTGTTTAACTTATTTTTTGGAATGGCTGCATTAAATTTAAAAGGATTGATTTGAATAATCCTCGGCTCTTTTATAGACTGAATGCAATCGTAAATTACAATTAGGTAACAGTAATGATTGATGAATATTATATGCCAGCAGAATGGTCTCACCATCGACAATGTTGGATGGCTTGGCCTTGCAGGGAAGGGCTGTGGGTAAACCCTAAAGAAACATGTGAAACCTATGCCGCGGTTGCACATGCTATTAGGGATTTTGAGCCTTTAAAGATGTTAGTCCCACCCCATCTTATTGATCAAGCACATAGGTTTTTAGGGTCTGATATAGAGGTAATCGAAATGCCTATTGATGACTCTTGGGCTCGTGATAGTGGACCTAATTTTGTTAAAAATCAGCAAGGAAAAGTAGCAGGCGTTTGCTTTCAATTCAATGCTTGGGGTGAGAAATATCAAATATATGATCAGGATGCAAAAATGGCTGAACGTATTCTTGTAAATGCAAAGGTGCCAATCATCAAATCAGATTTGATTGCTGAAGGAGGAGGAATTTGCGTAGACGGTGAAGGCACCCTTCTAACTACAGATACATGCTTTACTAACAAAAACCGTAACCCTACCTGGTCTCGGGAAGAAATAGAACACGAATTAAAGAAACTATTTGGTGTTAGTAAAGTGATTTGGCTTCCAGGTGATCCACTTGATAATGAAACAGATGGTCATATTGATGGGATCGCCGCATTTGCGTCACCCGGACGTATTATTCTAGAAACTAGTGCTGATAATAACGATCCGCGCAAGCCATTTTTTGACTCTCTAAAAAAGCAATTAATGCAGGAAACTGATGCTTGTGATCGTGAATTTGAACTTTTAGAACTTCCAGAAGCTTCAGAAGAATGTGTAATTGGTGAGAAATATTGTCTTTCATATGTCAACTTTTACATTGCTAATGGTGGCGTAATTGCACCCAGTTATGGAATTAAAACTGATGGTGAGGTAAAGGAAAGGTTGCAATCTTATTTCCCAGATAGAAAGATAGTTATGGTTCCTATTTCCCCGATTGCAGAAGGTGGTGGTGGCATTCATTGTATCACTCAACAACAGCCAAGCTAATATTTTAAGTTACCATCTATCATCAAGCCTTGTCACACATTTGGTACACATCGATAGATCACTCATTAATTGACAGGCAGTATACCCCAGTTCATCACAATAAGGCGCATAATCAGTCTAACTTGCTCTGCACCCAAATAGTTTTTGTCTGGAGATATTGTTCTATCGCCTCTGTACCGTTAAGGTTTAATTTTTAATGAAATTTCACTGTGAGAATTCCAATGACATATCATAGTCCAACGGATCTAAACTTAGCACTGGAGATTGCGGCGCAACCTGGTGGTAAAATTATTGCGGGTGGAACCGATGTTTATCCGTCTGCCAAACAGGGTAGTTCGCCTGCTTTCTTCTTGGACTTAACAAGGCTGCTAGGCTTTACAGAAATCACCTATCAAAATGGTACGCTTCGTATTGGCGCGGCGACGACTTGGACCCAGATTGCACAGGTTGATCTGCCAGCAGCGTTTGACGCCTTAAAGCAAGCGGCGAAGGAAGTTGGTAGCGTTCAAATACAAAATACCGGGACAATTGCGGGTAACATTTGCAATGCGTCCCCAGCAGCGGACGGTGTACCACCTCTACTCGCGTTAGACGCAAAAGTAGAACTGACGAGTGCCTCAAGAGGCACGCGTGTTCTCGCTCTCTCAGAATTCATTCAAGGCGTGCGCAAGACAGCACTTTGCGATGATGAATTGATGACTGCAATTCTGATTCCTCGCCCCCCAACCCAAGCGCGTTCGGCCTTTGAAAAACTTGGAAACAGACGCTATCTTGTTATCTCTATCTCAATGGTAGCGGCTACGATCACATGCGACAGTGACGGCCGTATAGTCGATGCGCGTGTGGCCGTTGGTGCGTGTTCGCCCGTTGCACAGCGGTTGTCACACCTAGAGTGTGATTTGATTGGCAATACTGTCCAGGATATTAAGATCACCAAAGAGCACTTTGCGTCATTATCCCCTATTGATGACGTCCGTGGAAGTGCGCCGTATCGGTTGGATGTTGTCGCGGAACAATGCGTTCGCGCGATCAAGAGAGCGGCAGGGCATGAATGAACCCACCCAGATAAAAGGCACCAGATTTAACCTTAACGGCACGTCTGTTGAAACCTTCCTTGCTGCCGGGGACCGTCTTTCACAGGTGTTACGAGAACAGCTTGGTGCGCGTGATGTTAAGATTGGGTGCAATGCTGGCGATTGTGGTGCCTGTACCGTGTTGCTGGATGGGGCACCCGTTTGTGCGTGTTTAGTGCCCGCTCAACAGGCCGCTGATCGCCAAGTCGAGACGCTAAGCGGATTATACAAATCCGACACGTTGATCGCAGCCCTTGCGGAGAGTTTTCAACACAATGGTGCCGCACAATGCGGGATTTGCACCCCGGGTATGATGGTGGCCGCCGTTGCATTGCTGCGAAACAATCGCAACCCCACTGAACAAGAAGTCCAAGACGCGCTTGGTGGTGTTTTGTGCCGCTGCACTGGGTATCGTAAGATAATTGAGTCCGTCATAAATACCGCACCTGCGGCGTCTGAAACCCAAGGACATGTGGGCGAGGCTATTCGACGCGTTGATGGCCCAGACAAAGTTTCTGGTAGCGAGGCCTTTGGCGACGATGTGGCACCGATCGGAACCCTTGAAATATATGTCATCCGCACGCCTTATTCTCGTAGCACATTTAAGTTAGGTGATTTAGACAGCTTTGTCTCATCTCTTGATGGAATAGAGGCTGTTTTGACAGCCGCAGACATAACTGGCCGTAATCTCTTTGGCGTTATACCGCAATTTATCGATCAACCTGTTTTTGCAGAGATCGAAACGCGTTTTCGCGGCGAAGCCGTTGCCGCAATTATTGGAACGCCCACGGCTATTCAGAATTTCGATCCAGCTGCATTTCCCGTTGAGTGGTCAGAGCTACCGTCCGTTACAGACATCGCTTCGGCGCAATTGACCAATGCGGTGCAGCTTCATGAAGATCGCTCAGGGAATGTAATGTGCGGGGGAAATGTTGTATGTGGCGACGCCGACTTGGCACTTACAAAGGCAGATGTGATAGTTGAGGACCATTTCCAGAGCGGATTTGTAGAACACGCCTACATCGAACCAGAGGCAGGTTTTGCGCAAATTGTTGACGGCCGTGTCGAAGTGCATGCCTGCACCCAAGCGCCAGTCATGGATTTGGATGCATTAGAAGCCATTCTTGGGATGGATCGTTCAAAAATACGAATTGTGCCGACGGGCGTTGGTGGCGGATTTGGGGCGAAATTGGACATTACTGTTCAACCCTATCTGGCACTTGCCGCGCTTAAAACTGGTCGCCCTGTGCGGCTGACCTATTCACGTACGGACTCCATGCAAAGCTCAACCAAGCGGCATCCCTCTGATATCACGCTGAAAATTGGTGCAACCGCAGCTGGTAAAATTTGTGGCTTCAATTTTTATGGCGAATTTGACACTGGCGCCTATGCAAGTTGGGGACCAACAGTTGCCAACCGCGTACCAGTTCACGCGTCGGGTCCCTACCAAATCCCTGATTATCGCGCTGAGTCAAAAGGTATTCACACCAACAATCCACCCGCAGGGGCATTCCGTGGGTTTGGCGTGCCACAATCCGCAATTGCGCAGGAATGTTTGTTTGACCGTTTGGCCCAACAGCTTAACATGGATCCGTTAGAGTTCAGAATTCTGAACGCGCTGCAAAACGATGTGCCCACCGTTTGTGGGCAAGTCTTTTTGCAAGGTGTTGGCATTCAAAAATGTCTTGAGGCCCTGCGCGATGCTTGGCAAAACGAACGTCGCGATGTTGCAAAATTCAATGCCTCCGATACAAACTATAAACGCGGCGTGGGGATTGCTGCTGGATGGTATGGATGTGGAAATACTTCTTTGCCAAACCCATCCACAATAAAGTCGGGCGTTCTCGCCGATGGTACGGTTGTGCTCCATCAGGGTGCTATGGATATTGGACAAGGTGCAAACACAGTCATTACCCAGATATTTGCAACGGCCCTTGGTGTGCCCGTCAATTCAATTCGCCGTATTGGTGCCGATACGGATGTGACCCCTGACGCAGGTAAAACATCTGCTTCACGCCAGACTTATGTCTCTGGGAATGCAGCCCGTATGTCAGGCGAAGCGTTGCGCCAAACCATCGTTAAAAAGATGAATGTGGCAAGCACTGCTGACCTCAAAATTGGGAAGGGGATAATTCTTGCCACAGATTCTACTGGCTCACATGAATACCCTTTAGCTGGGTTGGAAACAGATGATGAAGGTTTCGTTTTTCGCGCGAAAGAAACCTATGACCCACCTACAAAACCGTTAGATGCAAATGGGCAAGGATCGCCCTATGCACAGTTTGGTTATGCGGCTCATATGGTTGTGGTTGAGGTCGACACAGCCTTTGGAATAGTGACACCACTCAAATTTGTGGCTGCCCATGATGTTGGCAAAGCGATTAACCCGATGTTGGTAGAGGGCCAAGTTCACGGTGGTATCGCACAGGGTTTGGGCATGGCGCTTATGGAAGAGTATATTCCTGGTCGCACAGAAAACCTGCACGACTATTTAATACCCACGATAGGAGACATTCCCCCCATCGAGACCATCATCATCGAAGAACCAGATGCGTATGGCCCTTACGGTGCTAAGGGGCTTGGCGAACATGTGCTGATCCCGACGACCCCAGCAATTCTGAATGCCATCTATGACGCCGTTGGCGTGCATATAACAAGAGTTCCAGCCACACCTGCGCGGGTTCGGGCGGCCATAAAGGCTAAGTTACAATGACAGATATAAACTCGTGAAAATTTACTGTGATGACTGCCCAGTGATGTGCTACATCGTGGACGGGAAGTCAGACGCATGTGCCCGTTATGCAAATAAAGATGGCAATATTAACCTTTATGGCTTGTCGGACCTGCACTGTGCTGGATTACTTACTGGGTAAAAGGATTGGGAGAACATGTGTTGATCCCGACCACGCCAGTAATTTTAAATGCAATTTACCACGCAGCGGGTGTAAGGATCACCAAAGTGCCAACAACGCCGTCTGGGGCACGATCTGCAATTAACGCGAAACCAACATAAATAGCTATTCGCTACGGTACTTGTTCTCTGAAGTTCATAATCCCGATACCATAAGTGGTTACTTAAGGGTCGCAGTTTTATACAGATAAATAGCTATCCATTACATCTGGCTGACTGTCCAATTCTGCAAAGGTTCCATCAAATCTCTTTTCACCGCTTTCAATAATAATGGCTCTGTCCGCCACTAAACGCGCGAAAGGCAGATTTTGTTCAGACAAAACCACCGTAACA
>Ga0315328_10001291_pt1 | contig 11506 bp, 14 predicted proteins | sample M120032315metaG_FD_203462 | JGI IMG/M metagenome (GOLD analysis project Ga0315328, IMG submission 203462) | Ammonia-oxidizing marine archaeal communities from Monterey Bay, California, United States - M1 200m 32315 | ecosystem: Environmental > Aquatic > Marine > Intertidal zone | place: USA... | reverse complement strand
CAATTAAAATGAAATTTGTCACATTTTGAATTGATATTGCTGCACCAAGATTTCTATTCCTATCTATTGGATCAATAATAATAAGTGGCGACTCGAATTTTCTTGGTGATTCACCAATAATTTCATTGCTCTGTGATTCAGCAATTTTCTTTAGTACACCATCAAAACTTCCTAAATAATAAACTAAAACTTCACAAACATAACCACTGAATCCTTGTTTTGCAATTTCTGCACCATACATTCCATTTATTTTCAAAAAACATTTGAGAATTCTAATATCATCTTTCATTAGACCAGTTAATTTTTCACTCATAAATTCAGTATGAAATGTTGATCTATCTGCTGCACTTTTCCATTCTCCTTTTTTGATGTCATAACACGGAACTACATTTACTCCTATTCCATCAATATTTGCTTCAACAAATGGATGTTCAGAATATCTTACATATGGTTTAAATTTTTTAAGTGAGTCAAATCCTATTTTCTTGCCAATCTTTTCAAAATTTTTTTCAGATGTTGTTTTTTTAAATTTTACAAAAATGTCAATATCAATTTTTTCTGGCGTCCAGGTTTCTTTAGCATAAGAACCTCCAAAATGTACTGATACAACTGATTTCTGTTTTTCAGCTTCTCTGTTTACTAAACTAAAAACTTGATTTGCAATCTTATCGACTTTTTTTCGTTGTGTATTATTTGGAATTGCAATTTCTTTTGATTTTTTTTTAATATCATTTTTCATTTCCATTTATCTCCAGTAAATCTGAATATTCTGCCCCTTTTGGTGTTAATACACTTTTTTTCAATTTAATTTTTGTTATAATTTGAGTTCCAAACTCAATTGTCTCATGTTCTTTCATCCGTAATGAAATATCATCAATCTTGTGCTTTACTCTAAAAATCGTCAAGTGAGGTTTGAATTTTTTATTTTTTTCAAAACCCAATGCTGTTAGTTTTATTTCTATTTCATTAGTTATTTCGACTAGTTTTTCAGCTCCTTTTTTATCAATTCCAATCCAAATTATTCGAGGATTTTTCAAATTTGGAAATCCACCAACTTCTTTTAGTGATAAATTAAACTGTGAAAATGTAATTATTCTTAACATATTTTTTACTTTTTCACATTTTTCTTCATCAATTTCTCCTAAGAATTGTAAAGTAAAATGGATTTGATTAATTTTTGTAGGTTTTGCATTAATCTGTAAACTTTCTTGAAATCTTTGAATTTTCTTTAGAATATCTATATCAGAAATTTCAACTGCGATAAACACTCTCATAAAAAATAAAACATTTGTAATTATTTATCGCTACCTTCATAGACTAGTCATTCAAAAATAATCTGATGCCAAAACTTGTTGTATGTTTAACTGGAATGCCAGGAGCAGGAAAATCTACTATAGTTTCTAAATTAAAAGAAGAAAATTATGAAACCTTTAGTCTTGGTGATGGTGTTAGAGCTGAAGCAAAAAGGCAAAATTTAGAACCAACTGGAGAAAATTTAGGTAAATTAATGTTAGAACTACGCCAAAAAAATGGACCAGGCGCCATAGCAGAATTAATCAAAGAATCAATACAAAAATCAAATCATGAAATTATAATTATTGATGGCATACGCTCAATACATGAAATTAATGTCCTAAAAGAAACTGGAAATTTAAAACTTCTAGCAGTAGAAGCATCTTCTGAAACTAGATTTAACTTTTTAACTCAGCGTAAAAGATCAGACGATCCATTAACAAAAGAAAAATTTGAGGAGCGAGATAATCGTGAAATTAGTGTGGGATTACAGGAAATTATTAAACTTGCGGATGAAACTATCGAAAATAATAATGTAACAATTGATGAGTTAGTAAACTCTGCAATTGAAATTTTCCAAAACTGGATAAAGTAATGACTTCAAAAATTACTATTAATTTTTTTTGTGAAGTTAATCCTTCTGAAGATATTGAAAAAATTAAAACTACAATTTTTAATTTATTTCCTGATGTAAAAATTAAAATTGAAAATGATCAACTATCTGGAAATTTTGAGGGTATAGAACAATTAACTACAGTTTTACAGTCAGTGCAGCATAGAAATATCAAAAAAACATTTTTGCGTATTCTAAAATCAAACATGTCAGATAATACAACTTGGTTTTATCTTAACAAGCAGGCTGCTTTTGTTAATGTTGTAGCGTTCTGTGATGAAGCAAATGAATCACCTTTAGGCCCAATTAAGATAATTTTAGAGTCAAATGATATCGAAAAAACCATTCAAACAATAATTCCTAATTAATTCACGCCTAAATTAGTCAAAAAATATATCTAATTTGATAATTTTTTTTAAGTTTTAATATAAAATTCAAATTTTTGAAAAATTTTGTATGAAAATACAACTTGCAATTGTTGGCATTGTACTCATAGCAGGTGGAATAATGTTTTTCCCACAAACAATAGAACAATTACCTGAAGGAACTAATGTTTTTAGTGCGTTAGTAGAGGACGTTATGAGCTTAAAAGAATACAACGCTAATACAGAACAAATAGGTGATACTCTTTATGATGTTGGAATTGAAGTAGGTGGCACACTTACCGAAGTTGCAGCAACTGTAGAAGATTCAATTGATGATATTGAGATTTCTCCAAACAAAATATTGAATATAGAAAATTAATTTTACTATGAAATATTAACCTCTAACAAATCTTTAGCTGTTATAGTATTATTATGAATTTCTTTTGCTTCTTTTAACAAAACAGATTCATCATTATATCTTGCAGAAAAATGAGTTAGAATCAACGTAGAGACATTAGCCTTTTCAGCCAATTCTGCTGCTTCATTAGCAGTTGAATGGTTTGCTTCTACTGCTTTTTTCTTTAATTCATCATCAAATGTCGAATCAAAACTTAGATAATCACAATTTTTGAAGAATTCAACCAGCTTGTCTGTTGGTCTTGTATCACCTGAAATACCAATTTTTCTTCCAGATCGTTTTTCTCCTGTTACTTGTGATGGTACAGTTTTCTTACCATCTATTTCAACAGAATTTCCTATTTGTAATTCATGCCAAAGTTTTCCTTCAGGAATTCCTAGTGCTTTTGCTTTTTCAGGAAAAAATTCACCAGGTTTATCTTTTTCATCAAAGCGAAATGAAAAAGCTGGAATTCCATGTTTTGCGTCACTAGCAAAAATGGAATAATTTTTTTCATCAACTAACATACCCTCATTAATTTTTGTAATAAGAACTGGAAAAGACAAACCAAAGTTTAAAATTTTGATGTTAGCTGCAATAAACTCATCAATTCCTTCAGGACCAAAAATTTCAAGAGGTTCTGTTCTATTCTGTAAATTCATGGATTGTAATAGACCCAAAATTCCAATACAATGATCCCCATGAAGATGTGTTACAAAAATTTTCATTTTTTTATTCCATGGCAAGCCTGATTTTAGGTATGAAATTTGTGCACCCTCGCCTGCATCAAACATCAAAACTTCATTATCTTTTACTAGGCAAGTGCATGACAATCCTCTCTGAATAGTAGGCATTGCACCAGATGTTCCCAAAAAAACTAATTTCATAATATTATACTCACAAAAGAGATTCTGCTAATATTTTAGATACATCAACTTTTGACGAATTACTTGGTATAGTATTAGTACTAATTATTTGTGTCACTCCAGCTTGTTTAATTTTCTTTTCAGCTCCATTTACAAATAAACCATGTGTACATGCAACATAGATACGTCTGCATTTCTGTTTTTTTAGAAATTGTGTTGCTTTGATTATACTTCCTCCAGTACTTATCATATCATCAACTAAAATTAAATCCCGATCTTTAACTGAAACTTTTGATGTGATAATGTTAATTTTACCAGTTTTCCTATCTCTATGTTTTTTTAATGCTAGAAAATCAATTTTTAAAAAATTTGCAAACTTGATTGCTCTATCTTTTCCACCTTGATCAGGTGATACTACAAGAGGATCTTTTAATTTTAATTTTTTGATGTATACTGCTAAATTAGAAATTGCACTAACATTTTCTGAGGAAATTCCTAGTTGTTTTAGTGCTAGTTTACTATGTATATCAATAACAATGACTTTTTTTGCACCTACTGATTTTAGCATTTTACCAACTACTGAAACTGTAATTATTTCTCCATCCAAAAATTCTCTATCCTGTCTAGCGTATCCCATGTATGGAATCACTGCATAAATTTTTGAAGAAAATTTTCTTGCTTTTGATATTATCGAAAGAAGGTGTAATAGATTAGAATCAACTGGAGGAAATGTTGATTGAACCACTAAAATAATTTTTTTCTTGGGAATATTTTTTACTATAATTTTGCTTTCTCCATCAGGAAAAACACGTGTTTCTGTACTTACATAAACTGCCTTCAGTTTTCTAGCAAGTTTTCTAGCTAATTCTTGAGATGAGCTACCACCAATTACTACATATTTTGACAATGAATCAACGAGTTAAAACGGATTCTTAAGTTTTCGTTTAGAATTAATTATTACTATTCATCGCCTGAATCACCACGTCCCAAATCGCCTAGACCATAATCATCCATTACTTCTTTGCGTTTGGTATCTAATCTGTTGATCTCCTCTTCTTCACGTTTCTCATCACCTTGATAGACAGTACGTATTGGCCATGGTATTCTAATATCATATTTTTTAAACTCCTCATACATGATTACTCGCATATCACTTTTTGTCTTGAACTGTGCACCATAATCTCTTACGTAAACCCACATTGAAAAATCCAAAGATGAATCATTGAATTTATCAAATCTTACTACAGGTTGTGTTACATCAACATGAATGTCTTTATCACAACCACAACTAGGTTGATTTGTTTCAACATATGGGCATTTGTTCTGCCTAACCAAATGTCTACCTCGTGCATCTACAGCTTCAATCATTACACGTTTTCCAATTTTTACTAGAATTGATGCAACCTGACGTGGATTATTCAGATATGATACACCAACATTTACTACAGCAGGAACAAGCTTAATCTCTTTTGTATAATTGATAATTTCTGCACTTACTAACTGTCTTGTAGGAATTATTGCAACTGATTCATTAAGACCGTGACGAATGTATGTTACCCTAGGCGTAATTTTATGTACATATCCATTGTAACCACTTTGTAATTGGATTCTATCACCTTCTTTGACTACTTTATCTTTACGAATTAAAATATACGAAAAATAATTTTCCAATGTTTCTTTTAATGCCAATCCAACACCAAATGCAATTCCACCTGTTGCAGTAGCTAATACTATCAAGTCTACTCCCCACCATGATATTACTCCAATTATTACTCCAACAAAGATCAGAATTGGTAAAACTTGTTTTGCTGATTTTGGAACACCTTCTTTTATCTTACGAGAATATCCTGGTGGTTTATCTCCTGAAATTAGTGGCTCATATCCAGAGTTTCTTTTTTGTTCTCTCCAAATATCTATCGGATAGATTTCTTCTGGTATGACGCCTGGAAATAATTTTCTTCCAGATGCATTTTTTCCACTAGTGCAAGCATTGAAATATAATTTGTATTTTGCTCTTTCAGAATTTTTCCATTCTTGAAATGGATTTTTCACATTTTTCTCATAACTTCCAATTGGAATTCCTTTTGATGTTCTAAATGCTTCAAGATATCGAATACCCTCTTCTGTTTGAATATAGTTTTGAAATTCTTCATCTGTAAGATCATCGGGTTTTTGTTTAGGTGGTATCCATTTGTATAATTTATGAAAAAGATCTTCTTTGTCATCCACAAAACCTCTCATTTCTCTCCATGCTTCAAAATCTTCGCGTTCTAGATTTGTACTGTCACGTTTTGTAAGTGCTATTGGAACTAATTGTGAAATTGTATATCCGATTACTAAAATATTTAGAGTGTTAAGCATTTTTGCAAAAACTTCGCTAGGTGCTAATTCACCTTCTACTGTAATACCAGATACTTCTTCGTCAAACAACTCAAAAACTTGTATGTATGTATTTACAGATGATATTAATGCAATTGCCAAAAATGGCAAAATAATTTTTCTGGTAAATCTTGCAACATGTGGTTTTGTATTGTTAAATTCCTGAGATTTTACCCATCTAGAAAATTTTCTATAAACTATACTAATTACAAATATACCAATTATCAGACCAATTACTGCTAATTGCAAAGATAATGATGATGCAATAAGCTGTGATACTGTATCAAACTGACCAACTGAAATTTCACTTATTTCATCCATTTTTTCTCACTTTTCTCGATAAATTGCACGTTCTACTGAAGTTATGTTAATTTGTCGCCTAGTTTACGAATAAAAGTCAATATTTTTCAGGGGATTTGTCCTGTTTCCTAGATTTTTTATCAATTGTACATATCCTAAGGTTTAACAAATGTGTAGTATCTACATTCACAATGACTCAAACATCTCAAAACCAAGAATCAATTTGGTCAGTAGATGAATCACCCAGCATAAAATCATACACTTTGGCCAATCTTCGAAAATTACCACAAATGGAAAAATTTTCAGAAGAGCAAATTTTTGACATGGAAGTTGTTGGTAATGTTTTACCGTTTAAGGCAAACAACTATGTTATTGAACAACTAATTGATTGGAATAATACACAAAATGATTCTATCTTTGCTTTAACATTCCCACAAAAAGGAATGCTTAAACCAGAACATTTTGATCAGATGGCTCCAGTTTTGAAGAGAGGAGATAGAAAAGAGATTCAAGAAACAGCAAATGATATTCGTCTAAAACTTAATCCACATCCAGCAGGACAGATGGAGTTAAACGTTCCAACTCTAAAAGATGGTACTAAACTGTACGGAATGCAACACAAGTATAACGAAACTGTATTGTTCTTTCCAAGTCAGGGTCAAACTTGTCATGCATATTGTACATTTTGTTTTAGATGGCCACAGTTTGTTGGAATGGATGAAATGAAATTTGCAATGAAGGAAGGTGAGGCTTTATCTCAATATGTTACTGAACATCCAGAAATTAGTGATATTCTATTTACTGGTGGGGATCCCATGATAATGAAAGCAAGTCTATTTGCAGCATATGTTGATAAATTGCTTGATGCAGATATTCCAAATCTAAAAACTATTAGAATTGGTACTAAGGCTTTGTCATATTGGCCATACAAAGTTTTGACAGATAAGGATGCAGAAGAAACATTAGATACATTCAGAAGAATTACCTCAAAAGGAATTCATTTGTCCATTATGGCACATTTTAATCATCTTGTAGAATTAAAGACAGGTTCAGTCAAACAAGCAATTAAAAAAATAAGAGAGACTGGAGCACAGATTAGAACCCAATCTCCACTATTAACTCACATTAATGATGATGCCAATATGTGGGCACAAATGTGGCAGAAACAGATCGAATTAGGCTGTATTCCATATTACATGTTTGTTGTAAGAGACACAGGTGCCCAGCATTACTTTGGGGTTCCTCTAGTTAGAGCACACCAAATTTTCAAAACAGCAATTGAGCAAGTAAGTGGATTAGCAAGAACAGTTCGAGGTCCTAGCATGTCAGCAACCCCTGGCAAAGTGCAGATTGATGGAGTAGGTCAGGTAAATGGTCAAAAAGTCATGGTTTTACGTATGCTTCAGGGCAGAGATCCAAAATGGGTAAACCAACCATTTTTTGCCAAATATGACGAAAATGCAATTTGGCTAGATGATCTCAAACCAGCATTTGAAGAGAAGTTCTTTTTTGAAGATGGGTTGAAAGCAATAACTGAGAAAAAACACACCCAAATGACAGATTAAAATATAGATTTTCTGGAGATAAATAATGCGAAAAGAGTATGTTGTAATGCGAATTGATGCAGCCCCTGATGGTTCTCCATACGTTCTTGTTTCACTATCTTTGGCAAAAGACATGAAAGAAGGTAGTCAACCATCATCTCAACTAGGCTCTAATGTGATGGGATTTTCAAACATGGATGACATGATGAAAAATCTAAACAAGATGATTGCAAGTGGTGGAATGGGTGGTTTAGGTGGCATGCCAGGTCCAGGAAATACAAGCATTAAACTTGAAATGCATGAATACAAAGAACTCAATCTTTCAGTAGGCGATAAAGTATTTTTGGATGTTTCAAAAGCAGAGTCTTTAGGCGTTTAATCTATCTAGAAATTTGAGCACGTAATTTTTCATATGCTCTTGGTGCATCTTCTTCTTTTAGGACTATTACAAGCCCATCTTGGGTGAATAGTACATCTGCCATATCAATTCCATTATAATGTAGGATTTCAGTCACAAATGACATTATATCTGATCTATTATGATTCGGTGGAACAGAAACCTTGATCTTTGCCAAACCTGCATTGTACTCATTTTCTTTTGGTAAAGATTGGAACATTCGTCTAACTCTATCACTATCTTCTGTAAGAATTCTAAATGAATCCCCAAGTCTGAAAAACTCTGAATCTGAAAATTCTTTATGAAACTCGTTTAGCATTTTAGCCATTTCATCACCAGCATCCACCATATTCCATTGAATGCCCATTATTCCATCAGTTAATGAAAGTCTAGCATTTTTTAGAACAGGCTCTTCTGAGATCTTTTCATTAGCATCAAATGAATCAGCATATCGCTTGATAGCAACTACGATGGTATTCAGATTTACAGAGTTTCCAAGGGTCTTTTCAACATCAGATTGAATCTTTACAGCCAAAGCAGTATAATTGATAACATCCATCTTCATGCACTCGTAAATTGAACGATTCCTTGTAATTATTTCACGCACAACTTCAGGTACAGAAACTCCAGTAGTTCTCATAATATTATAATACCTGTGACATCTATAATAGTATTATGTAATTAAACATGAATTATGTAAGTTTATTCATGAATAAAGAATAAAGTATATATAATGTCATACCTATTACATTATACAGGTAAATATGACAATGTTCAACGACGAATTCAATAGAATCTTCAAACAGATGTCTAGTTCCTTTGGGAATCTTGACGATGTCTTTGAGATGCTAAAAAGTTCAAACGGACTATCTGAACCAATCTATTTCGGTTATACCATGACCGTTGGACCAGATGGAAAACCCGTTATCCAAGAGTACGGAAATGTCAAACCAGACACTTTACCTACCACAGATTCTTGTGGATGTGCCAACCACACACAAGAATCTATTGCAGAAAAAAGAGAACCTCTGATAGACACATTGGTTGACGAGAAAGAGCAAACGCTCAAGATTGTTGCTGAGATGCCAGGTGTTGAAAAGACCGATGTAAAAGTCGTTGTGGATGAAGATATTATTCACATCGATGCTGAACATGGAGAAAAGAACTATCATGTGAATATCCCAATTCAGCACAAGGTCGAATCAGACTCTCCAAAAGCCACTTACACAAATGGCATTCTTGAACTAACCTTCAATCTGGATGCCAAACCAAAGGGCAGATCTGTAAACGTACTCTAAATCCCTTTTTTTCTAATTTCATTAATAGTATGGTGGAAATCCACCACCCAGTTTAGAAGTACATACGGATGCAATTCGTTAGTTTGACTGAGAATCAAACCTACTAATTAAATCTAAAAAAGTAAATTTAAGGGATTTTGTGATTATAAATAATAAAAAAGGGATCTATGGTTCTACCATTGCTAGTTTCTCATAGATTCTGTCATAGTAACCATTCTGCTCGCTAGCTGGTGCGTAAAACTTTGCAGAGATTACATCACCAACACCTGCGGAGCAGTTACTTACTACAACTGATTGGCCCATCTGGGATTCACCAACACAGCCATATTCGGTCACTGCTATAACGGCAATTTCTTCTGTGTATTCTGTTGGTACCCAATTCCACGGTGCAATAAGGAGCATTATGATAACAGCAGTTCCTGCTACCATTAGGGCTAACATTGCTGCCCGTGAGGCACTTTCTTTCTTCAGTAATGTTTGTTGCATTTTCCTCACTATAATTACGCGTTCAGAAAATATAACCCACTGATGAAAATAATACCTAGTGCCAACTATCTAGGTTGCTACTAGTCTACAAATGCAAATGCTCTGATAGGTGAACCAGTTGCATTTTTGAGTTTTAGTGGACTTGTGATTAGATGAAATTTGTTGGATTTGATCTTATTCAAATTTGCCAAATTCTCCACAATCAGAATATTGTTTTTTGCCAAAATATGATGAACTGAAAATTTCGAATCTGTGCCTAAATCTATGCTTGGTGAGTCAATCCCAATCATATTGATTTTCTTTGACGCCAGATACTTTGCAGCCGAAAGTGATAATCCAGGATTTTTGGTAAAGTAAAATTCTTTTTCAAGATTTTTCTGCCATCCAGTATAGAAAATCACAGTTGAACCATTCTCGATTTTTCCATTTTTTTGTTCAAATTTTTGAATATCTATTTTCGAAATAGGCTGATTTGCTTTTTTTCTAACTCTGATTAGAATTGCTTCATTTACCAGTCTTTCAGGTGTAATCTCATGAATCTTTTTCCCATTTTTGACAAAATGAAATGGTGCATCAATATGAGTTCCAGTGTGGGAGCTAAGAAAAAGCAGTTCTAAATTATAGCCATCCTTTGGTATAGTTTCCCATTCTATGAAATGTGGTTTTGGCGAACCAGGAAAAGTTGGAATTTTATCTGAAATTGTCAAGGCCAAATCTATGATTTTCATATCAAAAATTAATCACTCTGATTAATCAGTTTTCGTTTGTTAATAGTTAAATATTATCTTGAAACATTTTTGATGTGCCTACAGCCTTTGTTTTAATAAATTCTGAATTAAATTATGATGGAGAAATTATAGCAAAAATAAAAGAAATACTAGGCGTCAATAGTAATCTAAAATATCAAATTCAGGGAGTATACGGAATTTATGATATAGTTCTAAAAGTTTCTTCAGATGATGGTCCAAAACTACGAAAAATGATTACAAATGAAATTAGGAAAATTGCCAAGGTAAAATCTACATTAACAATGATGGTTATTGAAGAACAAGAATAATTACAATTTTTTCAATTCTTCAACTGTTTTCATAATTTGCAATTCTGAATTAAACAAATGAGGTGAGATTCTCAAGACTTGTTTTTCTAATATCTCTCTTTTTGCAATAATGATTTCTTTTTCCTCTAGTCTTTTTACTACATATTCCGGTTTGAGATCTTTTATTTCAAATGAAATTATACTAGTTCTGCATGATTCATCATCTGGTCCAAATATTGTTACCCCAGGAATCTTGGAAATTTCATCGCGAAAAACATTTGATAATTTTATTATATGATTTCTTATGTTAACTAATCCAATATCTAACAGATATCGTATTGAAGATTCCATTCCAACTAATCCCACATAATTCCTAAAACCTGTCTGAAATTTTTCAGGTAAATCCATGAATACTAGATCATCATCATGTTGAATTGCAGATTCTCCTCCAATTCCAGTTGGTTCTAAAAGATTACTTGAATTTCTTTTACAATAAAATACACCAGTACCCATTGGACCACACAACCATTTT
>Ga0315328_10001290_pt1 | contig 11511 bp, 9 predicted proteins | sample M120032315metaG_FD_203462 | JGI IMG/M metagenome (GOLD analysis project Ga0315328, IMG submission 203462) | Ammonia-oxidizing marine archaeal communities from Monterey Bay, California, United States - M1 200m 32315 | ecosystem: Environmental > Aquatic > Marine > Intertidal zone | place: USA... | reverse complement strand
ATATGAGGCCCCAAATGTTAGGCTGCCAGTTGGTATCTCTTTTACATTAAGATCAATTATCAATTTTTTATCATCAGAGCCGACCCTCGAGTTTAAAGAAACAGGTTCAAAAAATCGTAAAGCATTTATTCTCGCTGCGGCCTCTCGAAGATTTCTTGGGTTAAATGGGTCACCCTCAGCCGTATTGAACTGTTGACGAATAACACGATCAATCGTTGTAGCATTGCCCGTAATGTCTATTCTTTCAACAAATATCCTCTCGCCCCTTACTAATTTAAATGTAACATCCAAGGTGCGCGTCTCATCGTTACGATCAATTATGGGTTCAACTCTAATAAAATTTAGACCTTTCTGAGTTGCTAATTTTTCCACACGCACGATCTCTGCATCTATATGAGTGGGAGAAAATGTCATTCCCGGTTTTAATTTCAAAATATTTGAAAACTCATCAAGATTTATGCTTTGTAATTCGGAAGATATCGAAATATTTCCAAGTGAGTAAGCAAACCCTTCTTCAATTTTAAACGTAACAAAAAACCCATCCCGTTGCCTTGTTAACGCCGAAATGGCCGACAAAAGTTTAAAGTCAATATACCCTCTCGACGAATAAAAATCCCGCAACAACTGCTTGTCCAACTCGATTTGATCTTCTGAAAACGTATCATTACTTTTGAATTTTCGAAGCAATCCAGCTTGCCGTGTTTGCAGCACTCGTCTTAAACGATTATCAGAAAAGTTACGATTTCCAACAAAGCTCAAACGGGTAACTTCAATTACTTGACCCTCAAATATCTCGAAAACTAAATCAATTCGATTATCTGACCTTCTAATTATAAATGGCTTAACTTCAGCAGTTATTCTACCGACAGCGCGATAAGCATCAGCCAACTTTTCGGCATCTGCTGTTGCCATGGCATTACTATAAATTTTTAGAGGTTTTGAAGAAATCAACTCAATCAATTGCTCATCATCTAATCTTTTATTACCCTCTATCGAGATTTTATTTATTGTTGGAAATTCTTTAACAATTATTTTTAATTGCGAGTTGATGATATCTAATTCAACTGATTCAAAAAGTTTACTATTTACCAGTCTTTGAAGTGATTCATTTATTTGAGAATCAGTCATCGGAGTCTTCAAAGGCACATCAGCAAAAGTTAAAATTGTAGAGGTTTCTATTCTAAAGTTTCCAATAACAGCAACAGAATTAAATGATGTATCCGCCTTTAAGTTAGTGCTTGTCAGAACAAAAATACAAGCAAACATCGAATAAAAAAATATATTCATTTTTCCAAACAGAAACATACCGAAATCCTTATAAAAATAATTATTAGTAGAAACATAAATTTCAATTAATAGCTACTATTTTAATTCTTTATTGTCAAAATACTAACCATAAAAAGAAATTTAATTTGAATGCAAATTAATGATAAAAACCAAAGGCTGATTTTAAAGAGAATTGAATGATCAGTTCAGTAAAAACAAACTATATAACAAAAAAGATAAGGAATTATTTTCTAAATTTATTGCTATTTTAATAATTAAGGACAGAATAAGTCGCTAGATATGGCAGTTATCATTAACGACAGTAAAATAAATATTCCAATAAATGTCATAATTTTCATTATCACTTCAGAAGGTTGTTTTCTAGTAATTGCCTCAACCCCGTAAACAACTAAATGACCCCCATCTAACATAGGAATTGGAAATAAATTCAACATACCAATCGCAGTACTTAAAACCGCGATTATTCTCAAAAAGGTACCTATTCCCTGCTGAGCAGCATCACCAGCAGTCGATGCAATCCCAATGGGACCCTGTAAATTACAGGTAGATATAGCACCAATTAAGATGTTATTAATACCGTTCAAAGAACTTGATATAATTGAAAAAATTTGTAACACGGAAAGTTTTGAAGCTTCTAAAAGATCTATTTTAACTCTTTGAATTTCAAAAAATGAGCCACTTGTTATCCCGATTAACTTTCGTTTAATAAATCCACCACCTTTTTTGGGATAATCCGTAATCCTTGGAGTAACAAATATATTATAAATCTTTCCGTCTCGCCAGATCTCTAAGCCTATTGGGTAGTTAGATGTTTCAGTTACAATTTTTTGCAATTGAGAAAAGTTAAAAATGTCACTCCCATTTACTGCCAATATTAAATCACCAGATTTTAAACCAGCTTCGAAAGCGGCAGATTGTAATGCAACAAACCCTATAATTGAAGGAAATGGGTGAGGACCTTTTATTTCTTTAATTAAACCGTCACGCTCTATTAAATAGTTAACCTTATTATTAAAATTATATTTACCAGCGAGGTTGTAAAAAGAGACTGCGGTTGGCGTCTCCAAACCATCTACCGAAATGATCCGATCTCCAGATAATAATTTTTGATCCATAAAAGGATAATCATAAACTTGATCGACTAAAACTTGTTTAGCAGGCACGCCATTGATAATAATAAAAGATATTAAAATACAAAAACTCAATATAAAGTTTGCAATTGGACCTGCTAACACGGTTAAAGATCTAAATAAAAGAGATGCATCATCAAATGTATTATTGATAACTAGTGGATCTACTTTAGCACTTTTAACTAACTTAGAGCTCTCATTTTCTTTTAAAAATTTAACAAATCCTCCAAGTGGTAGTAAGGCTACTTGCCACTGCGTACCATGCTTATCAGTAGTAGAGAAAATAACGGGACCAAACCCAATTGAGAATACTTCCGCTTTTATACCGCACCAACGGCCAACAATATAATGGCCAAATTCGTGTATAAAAACAATAACACTAAGTGCAACAATAAATGAAAGCAAATTGAAAGAACCATCTGCTAAAAAATTAAAACTATTAAACATGAGCGAAACTTCTTTTAAATACTTTTGTTGGTTATATAATTTTTAGTTAATTTTCTTGCGAGACTATCACTCTCGAATACTTCATTTAAACTCAGAAATTTATTTTCAAAATACCCCTCACCTTTTAGATAGTTGATGACATAATTTACACTTTCATACATATCTAAAAAACCTATTTTATTATTGATAAATGCAGTTAAGGCCTCTTCTTTGGATGCATTATAAACCGCACCAGCAGAGCTCTGTAACTCAATTATTTCATAGGCCAAACACAAGGCCGGCCATCGTTCATAATCCATTTCTTCAAAGGTCAAATTGCCTATATTGCTTAGATCCATTCTTTCTACATTTATATAAGATCTATTAGGATAATTGAGCGCAAAACCTATAGCAGTACTCATGTCTGGAAGGCTCATTTGAGCAATCGTAGATCCATCTTTGAAATTGACAAATGCGTGAACGATTGATTGAGGGTGAATTAAAACGTTAATATTTTTACCTTCAAGACCAAACAATGCATTTGCCTCTATCACCTCTAATCCTTTATTAAACATGCTCGCACTATCAATTGATATCTTTTTTCCCATCGACCAATTAGGATGGTTGGCGGCGATTTCCGCATTTACATTTTTAATTTTTTCAATTGGCCAGTCTCTGAAGGGACCGCCCGAAGCAGTTAAAGTGATACTTTCAATATCATCTTTTTTTTCTCCTCTGCAACATTGGAAGATAGCAGAATGCTCACTATCTACTGGGATTATTCTAGTATTATATTTTTTGGCAATATTATTAATTATATTTCCAGCACAAACCATAGTTTCTTTATTAGCTAGCGCAATAGTGCCCCCGTGTTTGGTACTATTGATACCAACTTTTATTCCAGCGGCACCTACAATCGAAGACATTGTCCAATCAGAATAAATATCTGAAGATTCGATAAGTGCCGTCTCACCCGCGGCAACGTTAATCCCTGATCCCTTTAAATAAAATTCTAATTCCTCTAATTTTTCTTCAAAAGCAGTGATGGCTAACCTAGCACTTAGTTCAATTGCCTGGTCCGCTAATAGTTTAACATTATCGCCACCAGTTAAAACATTAATATCATAAACGTCACTACCACCCTGCTGTAATAACAACTTTGCCGTGGTACTTCCTATAGAGCCAGTAGAGCCAAAAATCGAAATTTTACGCCTATCCATTAAAACACCAAAATCAATGATCCAGTGAAAATTAAATATAATTTTACTGATATTGCTCCCCCGATCAGCCCATCAAACCGATCTAAAAATCCACCATGACCAGGGATTAGCTTTGAACTATCTTTCTTGCCAATACGCCTTTTCAGCCAACTTTCGTAAAAATCACCAGCCTGAGCAAAAATAACCACAATAAAACTTAATAAAACAATTTGTAGATCTAAATCATAACCTATCATAAATATGAAACCAATTAAAGATGCGGCAATCCAGCCCGCTATTGTCCCAGACCAAGTTTTATTTGGACTAATCAAAACCCAGATCTTCGGACCACCAATTAAACGGCCAATAAAGTAACCTGCAATATCGGATACTGCAACACAAGAAACTAACCAAAAGATAACAAGATTGCCAAAATACAACTTTAGCTCAAAATAAGTCATTAAAGCTAAAATAATCAAAATTCCTGTAAAAAAGCTCATAATTCTATTATTAGTAGCATTAAAACTTAAAAATATTGCTGGTATTACCAACAAGAAATATCCCCAAATAACATTAGAGAAACTAAAGATACTAAAACAAACAATTGTTAAGAGAACTAAAATTATTTCGCTCAAAAGCTTTTGCTTTGAACCTAGCAAACCATTTGCCTCATAAAAAATAACAGCAGATAAAAATATCAAAAGCAATGTGTAGGAGAAGGTACCTAGGTAAATACACATAACCGCTACAATAATCATAACAAGTGCTGATATTACACGAAGATATAGATCACTAAATTTTAAATTTTTCAGCAAATTTTTACTCACTATAGAATTTAACTAGTTTAAACTTGCATTATGTCAGATTGCTTTATTTCCAAAGCCCCGTCTATTTTTGTAATTCCAGAATTTGTAATATCTTGTATCTCTTCAGACCAAATTTTTTGATCATCTTCGCCCATCCCAGAGGTTTTTGCTCTTTTTATTTGATCCATTCCATCCCGTCTCACATTTCTAATCGCAACTTTAGCGTTCTCCGCGTAGTTTGCTGCTAACTTTGTCAAATCCCTCCTCCGCTCTTCATTGAGCTCAGGTATAGGAAGGCGAATTATTGTACCATCAATTACTGGATTAATTCCAAGACCAGAATCTCTTATAGCCTTCTCTGCGGCGTTTAAAAGAGTTTTGTCCCAAATATTTATAGTAATCATTCTTGAGTCTGGAACGTTTATAGTTCCACATTGGCTTAATGGCACTAGTGATCCATATGCATCCATATTAATCGGGTCCAACATAGAAGATGATGCACGACCAGTTCTCAACGATAGAAATTCATTTTTCAATGCAGACAGAGCACCATCCATGCGGCGTTCCAAATCTTCCAAGTCAATTTCAAGATTTTCATCAGGCATCACAACTCCATTTCTATCAATAACAATTAACTTAAATCAGTTTACCGACGTGTAGGTACCCTCGCCTCTCAATATACAAGCAAGGCCACCAGGTTCATTTAAAGAAAAAACGATAATTGGTAAATTATTATCACGGGCTAAAGCAATAGCAGATGCATCCATAACTTTTAATTGTTTTTGCAAAACCTCGTCATAAGTTGTCGAAAGGAATCTTTTTGCGTCTTCATGTAATTCAGGGTCTTTATCATAAACACCATTAACTTTTGTACCTTTAAAGATAGCTTCGCAAGCCATTTCGGAAGCTCTTAACGTTGCAGCTGTATCAGTTGTAAAATATGGATTACCAGTTCCAGCAGCAAAAATACAAACGCGGTTTTTTTCTAAATGACGCACTGCGCGGCGTCTAATATAAGGCTCACACACCTGGTCCATTGGTATTGCTGAAATTACTCGCGTGTTAATATCTACGGCCTCTAAAGCACTTTGCATAGCTAATGCATTCATAACAGTAGCAAGCATACCCATGTAATCAGCCGTTGTTCTTTCCATGCCCTGTGCTGACCCTTGCAAACCTCTAAAGATGTTACCACCTCCAATTACCAAGCAAATTTCCGTTCCAATCGCGTGGACCTTTTTTATCTCTGTCGCTATACGCTCTACTGTGGGGGGGTGTAATCCATACAACTGATCTCCCATTAAAGCTTCCCCAGAAATCTTTATCATTACTCGCTTATATTCTTTTATTTTATCGGCGGATGATATTTCCAGCATTTAAAGCCTCTCAGACTAAGATCTATAGTATCTATTATCAAATAGGGAAAATTATACAATAAAGATTTGTCTCAAATTTAATATATTTGTCAAAATGTGTTTAATTAATTAAGGGTATCATTATGAATTTTTGCAAACTATTTATTAATCTAATTATTAAAAATCATGATAAATGAAATTGAAAATCAGCACCCTGTTTTATTATGTGGTCCAACAGCCTCTGGAAAATCAAATTTGGCGCTGAAATTAGCTAAAAAAATTAATGGAATTATTATAAACGCAGATGCTCTCCAAATATACGATAAATGGAAGGTCTTAACTGCCAGGCCAACTAAAATGGACGAGGATCAAATTCAACACTTTTTATATGGAACAGTCTCTATTTTTGATCGATACTCCGTTGGAAATTGGCTTAGTGATGTCCAGAATATATTAAATCAAAACAAAGGTACCCCGATGATAATTGTTGGCGGTACTGGCCTTTACTTTACATCGCTAATTAATGGTCTAACAGATATTCCTAAGATAGATATTTCCGTTCGTCAAAATATAAATTCATGGTACTTATCTGATGGCATTGAAAAATTATCCGTATGGTTGGAAAATCATGACCCAAAAACCTATGAGAAAATTGACAACCATAACCCAGCAAGAATTCTTAGAGCAGTAGAAGTGCTGCATCAAACAGGCATTGGCTTGTCCGATTGGCATAAGAAAACACCGAAACCTTTGATAAGCTTCAAACCACAAAATTCCTTTGTAATGAATATTGAAGTCGACAGATTAAATGAAAGAATATCTCGAAGATTTGAAAATATGGTAAAGAACGGTGCCTTAGAGGAGGTAAAAGATAACCGCTTGAACTGGTCTGCAACACTTCCTGGTTTTCAGGCTATTGGTGCAAAGCAATTGCTTGATTACGTAAACAACGAAATAAGCCTAAAAGAGGCCATAGATACTTCAATAATTCGGACACGTCAGTATGCAAAAAGACAAAGGACATGGTTTCGAAGTAAAATGAAAAATTGGACTGAATTAAGTAACTAATTAATCAAGGGAATTTACTTGCACCCGAACCCAGTCTTGAAACCGCTTTAGTAAATATTCCTCAGGCATTAAAACACCATGTTCAAAAACCTTTGAATGTATTCCTATTTGATTAATTTCACAAGCTTTGCCATCCTGCATCATTACTAATTTGGCAAATTCAATCACATTCTGAATGTCATAAGAAGGATCATTCAATGTGTTCTCTTCAAATAACCATTCAACACTTAACTCGAGTTCTTCCGGTCCAATAGGCAAAATGCGTACGATTCTGACGTGATCAGCATAACCACCAATAAAAACAGATGGCCATGATGAAGCATAAAGTTGTCCACGAGAGGCGTCTGTGGAATTCAACGTCTTTATTGTGCGACCTTGTGCAGAACCATCAAGTGACCAAGTTTCTGCCCCCTCTCTAAGACCTCCTTTATCTTTTGGATCATCAGACAAGGCATTTTCTTTCCAGTTGGGTAAGTCTTTTTTGTTGATAATTCTTTTAGAATAAAGCGGAACTAATTTAGACAATTCAGGATGAACATTGGGACAGTGCAAACATTCATTGAAATTTTCCCAAAAAGATTTCCAATTACATTTTATTACTTTTTTCCAAGTAGAACCTAACTTCATATCTTCAATTGGAAAGTTTTTTAATTCGTTAGCAGACCGTTGAAATAAATTATCAACATCCCACTCAGATGTTTCGTCAAGATTTACAAATATACACCCTCTCCACTCCCTAAGCTTGACCTTAAAAAGACCATATTCTTCTTTTTTAAAATTATCAGGGTTTTTAAATGAAGAGGTTTTAATTAATCGACCATCCTCCAGCGAATATGACCATTGGTGATAAGGACAAAGAAAGACTGGGGTCTTTAAACGACCTGTTTTTTCTTCACAAAGAGCAGACCCACGATGACGGCAAGTATTGTAGTATGCACGTAAATCATTATTGCGATCTTTAAGTACAATAATACTTTGAGTTCCTATTTGGATTGTTTGAAAAGCCCTTGGTCCTTCAAGAGCATTCGAATGGCAGACATAGATCCAATTTTTGTACCAAATTGATAATAATTCCCTTTTGTAGAACCTATCATCGAAATAATAACTAGCTTGAAGAGATTGCACACTCTCGGTTAAAGCATTTCCATCATCTGTTAACGACATATTATTAAACCTATCTTAAAAAATCTATTCAAACATTTTCAATGACTATTTCCAATTGCCAAACAATCAACCGCCCAAGCACCACTTTCTGAGCAAATTATTGGATTAATATCTAACTCTTTCAAATTATCACCTAAATCAAAGATCATAAAAGAAATACTAGAGATCTGATTGCACAAATCTTCTAAATTAACTGGTTTATGTCCTCTAACCCCATTAAACATTTTTGAGATATTCAATTCTAACAATAATTGCTTTGCGGTTTGAGGATCAATCGGCGCTAGAGCAGATATGGTATCATTAATCACCTCTATTAAAGTTCCACCCGCAGACAGTACTATAACTGGCCCAAAGTCATCATCAATAATTGCGCCAACGCAAATTTCCACAGATCCTTTTTGCATCTCCATTAAAAGCGCTCGTGGTCCAAGGCGCCTAATCAAACACTCATACTCTGATACAACAGCTTTTTTCGAGCTCAGATTTAATTTTACACCATTTACATCGGATTTATGATTTATGCTTTCTGCAGTTTTCAAGACTAATGGAAAGGACAGCTCATCTATTGAACTTAACAAATCAATTTTATTATTTAGTAACTTGTAGCCCGGAACAGAGACACCAAATTCACGCAACATCTCTAAACCATCAAATTCTGAGAAATCTTTCTTGTAAGATAACTTTTTTGCCCACTCATTTATAATAGTTTGTTTATTAATACTTTTCAGATCTCCTTTGACATTAGATAGGTAATTCCTCCAATTTAGAGCATGCTTGACAGCCAGAAGAGCATTTTTTGTACCTCTGATTAAAGGAACGCCATGGTCAAATAAATAACCCGCCATTTTCTCCTCATTAACTAAAGAGAAATTAGACACTAGCACGACAACTTTTGAGGTGTTTTGAGCGGCGACCTTCACAGCTTCCACATAACCTTCCGCATACCAATACCCATCTCTAGGATTGGCCATAAATAAGCAAATCGCTGTACTTTTATCATTAGCTAGATACGCAATTATATTAGAGTATCTTTCTATGTAATTATTATTGGTACCAAATATGTCAATTGGGTTCTCTGCAATCAAACCAGGCTCAAGTTGAGTGCTTATTTGATTTTTTGTTTCTGCTGAGATTTCAGCATAATCAATGCTCAACTGATCACATAGGTCGACAACTAGCTCTCGCTCACCACCAGAATCATGAATTGTAACAAGATCCCCATCTGAAATTGGTTTGTTGAGATCAAATAGCGCTAAAGTTGCAGCCATCTCATCCATATCATGAACCTCAATAACACCGTACGTTCGAAATAATGCCTCATAAACCACATGATTTCCCACAAGTGCTCCTGTATGAGATAATGCCATTTGAGCACTTTTTTCTGTCTTACCAACCTTCAAGACTACAACCGGTATTTTCCTTAAAACTGCCTCCTTTAATACTCTAACGAACTTTTTTGGGTCACGAATACTTTCTAAAAATAGACCGACCACTTTAGTATTTTCTTGTGTTAATGCCCACTGTAAATAATCAGTAGCTGTTGTTTTTAACTCCATTCCAGTAGAAACACATAAATTAAACCCCAATCTTCTATCATTATGTGCCAAAGCACCAAAAGCTGAACCCGATTGTGCGATCCAAGAAATACCCCCCTTGGTTAACTTCTCAGGAGATGGAAAACTAGCGACCCTTAATTTTGATCCCGGATTATAAAATCCCATACAATTTGGGCCACAAATATCAATATCAAATTTAAGCGCTTTTCCTTTTAATCTTTCAGCCAAATTAGGCTTAGAATCATTTTTTAAAAAACAAGATGCAAAAATTGTAACCGCCTTAACACCCAATTCCACGCATTGCTCAAAAACCTCTTCAACAAACCTACTTGCAATACCAATCACCACATGATCAGGCGTAACACTTAAATCCTTGATACTAGCGTAACATTTTACACCATTTATTTCGGTGTAATTAGGGTTAACAAGAAAGATAGATCCATCAAAGCCATCTATTTTACACATTTCATACATTGCTAACCCATTGCTGTCATGTTTGGGTGATGCACCCACCAGGGCGATACTGTTTGGTGACAATAAATAATCCAATGTTTGGTTTTTCATAATTGCAGAATCTCTAAACTTAATCAATTATTCTGAAAGTGATACGAAGATAAAGCTTTGTAAATAAATTTATTTAAAAAAGTTAAGGACTAATATGGAAGAACCCTCAGTACAGACCCGCGTAGAAGGGCGTGTAGGAATAATAACCTTTAATCGCCCAAAGTCATTAAATGCATTTAATATCAGATTGATTGAAGAAACTAATTTGGCCGTTCAAAGTTTTATAAATAATGACCAAATCCTTTGTATTATAGTGAATGGCAATGGAAGAGCTTTTTCTGCAGGTTTTGATATGAAAGAATCAGCGGAACGCAATATCACCACTGAAGAAGAATGGCGCAAATTGCTAGAGGAAGATTTTAATTTCATAATGCAGTTTTGGCACTCTGCAAAACCCACCATAGCCGTAGCTCATGGCTACTGCATTGGAGGTGCATTTGAGCTTTTAATGGCTTGTGACTTAGCTGTGGGAGCAAAATCAACTTTATTTGGAGAGCCTGAGGTAAAGTTTGGATCTGGAATAGTAGCATTATTAGCACCTTGGGTAACTGGTCCAAAACAAGCAAAAGAGTTACTATTAACTGGTAATGATAAAGTTAACGCTCAAAGATGCTATGAAATGGGTATTTTAAATAAGGTAAGTGAGGATGGTGAAGAACTAAACGATGCCCTCGAGTTAGCAAATAAAATAACGACTGCTGCATCAAAATCAGTACAAATGACCAAAAGTGCCATTAATCGAACTTATGAATTACAAAAAATGAAAGAAACTCTAATGCAAGGGTTGGAGGTTGATATTCAAATTGAGTCTGATTTAAGTCCAGAAAGAATTGAGTTTAATCGAATAAGAAAAACTGATGGATTAAAAGCCGCATTAAATTGGCGGGATAAAATTTAACAACTGAAAAGGATTTGAAAAGTGAAATACGGTTTAATCGGGCTTGGTAATTTAGGGA
>Ga0315328_10001289_pt1 | contig 11518 bp, 14 predicted proteins | sample M120032315metaG_FD_203462 | JGI IMG/M metagenome (GOLD analysis project Ga0315328, IMG submission 203462) | Ammonia-oxidizing marine archaeal communities from Monterey Bay, California, United States - M1 200m 32315 | ecosystem: Environmental > Aquatic > Marine > Intertidal zone | place: USA... | reverse complement strand
TTATTAAACTTAAGGCCTTAGCAGATAATTCTCATTTAGAGAATGCAAAAACAGCGATAGATGCGCTGGGTTATTCTGACGAACAGACTGTATTTGAAATGGTCGAAGACATCTTACTCCCAGAATTAGCAGCTGTTAATATACCGGAAGACAAAAAGAATAAACTAATTAGTAGAATAAAAATGATTAGTGAAGGCGCCGATAGTAGTGAGTTACCTTCTATAGCAGAAATTAAGAAAGATCTAACCAAAGAACAGAAGGCTGTTGTTACTAAATACGGTAGTGTACAAAAAGCAAAAAGATTAATCGGAACTGTAACTATACCATTGGCAAAAATAATCTCTGATTTTGCGATTGAGGTTCTGCGAGGCCTGCAATCTTTCTTTGTAACAGATTCTGATCAAGAAATTGCTAGAATTCAATCCGTGTTATTGAGCTCTATTGAAAAATTAGAATCATATGAAGGAGAAGATTCGGAAAAAATGGGAGAGATGCTTGAAAAACAATTAGCTAAACTCGGGCCGATTGAAAACATTGCCTCAACAATGGAAGGTGTGATTTTTGAATATCCTCCTGGATCTAAAAACCTGGTAAAACTTACCGGATCTTTTGCAATGGCTAATCAAATTATTGGCCGCGCAAAGAGATTACCAAAAGAGGAAGATGAAATCACTCAGCCGGTAAATGCTGGTAAAAGCATATATACTTTTGCTGAAATGGAAAAACTTTATGAAGCTATTACTATTCAAGATTTTGAGTCTGTTGCTGTTATCGGCGGTGCATTTAAACCGCCACATTTAGGGCATGTTGCTATGGTCGACCACTATCTTGGTTTGGCAGAAAAAGTAAAAATTTATATTTCTAATCCAAAATCAATGTCTTCTGCTAGGTTTTGTGGAAATGTTTGTTTAACACCTCAGATGTCGTTGAGTCTTTGGGAATTACTTCTTCAAGGCCGGCCTAATGTAACTGTTGAAATAAGTTCCGCTCCTAGCCCTATTACTGTTGCATATGATTCCGTTATGCCTGGCCACCCATGGGAAGCTGGGACTACTGTTTATTTGGGAGCTAGTGTTAAAGGTGGTGATGCCCAACGGTTTGCTGGAGCTATTAAAAAAGCAGACCAAGATATAAACGTACCAGACCCTCTAACCAATGCTGCTCCTGCTGCTACTTTACCTGGGGAATATGTTTCTAAATTAAACGCCAGTCATTATGTAAACAAAATGCCCTCTATTAAAAAAGGATTAGACCCGCAAGATTATTCTGCCTCTGATTTACGATTTTTATTGGAGAACGCAATAAAAGATCCGTTAGCCAAAGATTTAGCTAGTTATTTTGTTGGCTCTAATAATGTTGATGCATACATGAATGCGATCGGATTACTGAAAGAACAAAAGAAATACAGTCTTTCTTTTCATATGTCTATTTAGTCTATACAACTTTTAAAACTTAGTTATTATAATAAGTTAAATAAAGGAGTATCTATGGTTCAGCAAGACCTTAATAAATTTATTGAAAGATTTTTAGCAATTGAAAATGAATTATCAATTTTAAAAGAAGATAAGAAAAATCTATTCGATGAATTTAAAGAAACGTTTAAGCCAAGTGTTATCAGGGAAGCAATACGTCAAGCAAAACTAAGAGCAAAACTAGGGGATGATGTTTGTCAATTGGATGATTTGGTTACTGCCTTAGATGGTAAACTAGGGTAGGTAAAGGTGGCTATATACAGAAAAAACTATAGTACTAAACACTTGATGGAAATAGCAGTAGAACGCAAAGAAGGCGTGCTTAACTCCAGCGGGGTTTTATGTACTTACACCGGAAAGAATACTGGCAGATCTCCAGATGCAAAGTATATTGTAAAAGACTCTGTAACATTTGATGCTGTTGATTGGGATAATAATCAGCAGATGGTCCAGCCAGAATTCGAGGCACTCTTAGAAAAATTTGAATTTTATCGACAGTTAAGAGAAACATTTAGCCAGAATGTTTATGCGGTTAGAGATGAAAATTTTCAAATGCCGATTAAGGTTATAACAGAGTATGCAAAACATTCTCTCTTTGCCAGGAATATGTTTGTTCCTGCTGAAGGAAAAGATTTTGAACCAGAATGGGAAGTACTTCACTTCCCATCTATTTTAGCAAAACCGAAAGTTGTTATTTCTTTTGAAAAAAAGAAAATTTTGATATCTGGTACTTTATATGCTGGGGAAATTAAGAAAAGTGTTTTCACTGTATTGAATTTTAATTTTCTAGGCCATGGTTTACCGATGCATTGCTCTGTTAATGTTGATCAAAATAGAGAAAACCCTGCTATATTTTTTGGACTATCCGGTACAGGGAAAACAACCCTAAGTGCTGAGACTGGCCGAATTCTTATCGGCGATGATGAACATGGTTGGTCAAAGAATGGCATAACTAATTTTGAGGGTGGTTGTTACGCAAAAACGATTAGGCTTTCTGAAGAACAAGAGCCGGAAATATGGAAAGCGTGTCATACTCCTGGCGCGATGCTAGAGAATGTTGTTTTAGTAGCTAGCCGGCCTAATTTCGATGATTCAAAGTATACTGAAAATACCCGTGCTTCATATCCATGTCACTTCATCGACAATGCAGATAGTGATGGTTATATAGTATCACAGCCGAAAAACATTGTGATGTTAACCTGTGATGCTTTCGGTGTATTACCAGCCGTCATGAAGCTTTCTGCTGATCAAGCCGTTAGGCAATTTTTGCGTGGCTATACTGCAAAAGTAGCTGGGACAGAAAAGGGAGTTACAGAACCCAAAGCAACTTTCTCCCCTTGTTTTGGTCTTCCTTTTATGCCAAGAAATCCAAAGCTATATGGCAAAAAACTAAAGGAACTTATAGAATATTCTCAAGCAGACTGCTGGTTTGTCAACACCGGATGGACCGGTGGATCTTATGGAGATGGCCAAAGGATTCCATTAGACGTTACAAGACAAATAATTTCCCTGATCCATGATGGAACATTGGCATCATGCGTGACGGCAGTTCATGAGCCCACAGGTTTTACAATACCACTACATTCCGATATCGGGATTGAATATATAAAACCTGAAACTTCGTGGAGCTCAAGAGAAAAATATGATAAAAAACTGTCTGAATTATTGTCTAAATTTATGGAACAAGGCGTTTAAATCCAGGTATCTAATTTTTGTATTAGGTGTTATAGCAGGGATGACTATTGATTTAAATCAAGTATTTATATCGATTCCTATATTTATTTGGATTATATTATTTTTAGGAACGATATTTGGTTGTTGTTTTTTATATGCGAAATATAAAATTAACCAAGATATATTTGAAGAGTTTTGATACATATCTTATAAAGGAGATATTAGTGAAATATTGGAGCCCTCTCGAAGAATTAAATGTTGATATCTATTCGTCAACAGGGTTTGTTAATGCTCATGCACATTTAGATAGGGCATATACAGTTACTCCTAAAATGATGGAGCTTACAAAGCATCATTTACACGAAAAATGGAAACTAGTTGACCAAATTAAACGCCAACGAACAGTTGACGATTATGCTTCAGGAATAGCAACAGCATTAGAAATGCAGAAATATTATGGAGTAAGCCACATCTGCTCTTTTATAGATATTGATGACGTCGTTGAATTTAAAGCATTGGATGGTGCATTATTGGCGAGAGATCGTATTAACAATATTGAACTATTGTTAGCATGTCAAACCTTGAAGGGCGTCTTGAATAAACGTAATTTTCGATATATCGAAGACAGGATCGATGACTTTGATATCATCGGTTCTCTTCCTGGGGCTGATAAAGGAAGAGAGTCTGAACACATAGATGTTATGATGGAACTAGCAAAGGATTCTGGGAAGATGCTACATGTACATGTCGATCAGCTCAATAGTCCAAAAGAAAAAGAAACAGAATTGCTCTGTAGAAAAACAATCCAGCATGGAATGGAAGGCAATGTTGTTGCAGTGCACTCTATATCTTTGGCAGCGCACCGCAAATCATATCGACAGGAGGTCTATAGAATGGCCCAGGATGCCGGGATGATGTTTATTAGTTGTCCATCTGCTTGGATCGATCATCAACGATCTGAGGTACTTATGCCATTCCATAATGCAATCACCCCAGTAGACGAACTAATTGAGAATAATTTAACAGTAGCAATAGGTTCAGATAATATTCATGATATATATAAACCTTACAGCGATGGCGATATATCTATAGAATTAAGGTTTCTTTTAGAAGCCTGCAAGATTTATGATAAAGATATCTTAAAAAACATCGTTATTAAGGGTGGTTTACGCACAAGTGGTATAATTAAATAAAGAGGTATTTAATATGTCAAAATTCGGCCGTGAAGATATAAAAACTTTTATTCGTAATTTCAAAGAGGCAAGCTGGTCAGAAGAAGATGGCGGCTTTAAATTATTGAATGAATGTGGTTGTGAAGAATCCCCGGTGGGTTTAGAAGATAATCTTGAACCATATGATCATGACTATAATGAGCTAGCTGGCCTTTATGGACCTATGCAAATGCAATTAAGCGAACAAGCTCCTTGTCCTGACTCATATAATTCTGCAGCTGATTTAATTGTCCAAGTACCTGAAGAAATAGTAGAATTACTTAAACCGTTAATGGAACAGTTAAATATAGGTTGCCCGGCAAGCTTAGCAAAAGCTATGGGCGATGTATTAACGGTTTCACAAGAAAACGGAATTACCCCAATCTTTCATACTGGAGATACGTTGTTATGAAAATTACAAAAAAACAAATAAGGACTTTAGTCCGTGAAGAATACGCAAAGACAAAGGTCACCCGTGCTCGTAGAAAACAACAGGTTAGAAAACAACTTATTGCCGAAGGCTGGCTGGATAAACTCAAGGCTAAAGCATGGGGTGCCGGAAACCAAATAGAAAAACAAGTTACTCACGCATTAAAAGGAAAGAAGGTAGAACTCCCTAAAGGCGTGACTCAAGCTGAAATGACACAAGGAATGAAAGAACTTTATTTTGTTGCTCATGCTAGAGGAAATTTTGCAAAAAGACTTGAGAAAATGGCAAAAGAAATGGAAAAAGATATTGAGGATATGGGTTTTGGTGAAGGAACAGCTAAAGAAGAATTAGATGAAATTGCAGCGCTTCTTCGAAAGTCGGCTGAAGAAATTGAAAATGTTCAGGATATACTTAAAGCCAGAAAAGATGAATTCGAATTTTAGGAAGTAGTATGAAACTTACAAGAAGACGGCTTCGAAGAATTATCAGGGAATCCTATATGAAACAACTGTATGGCGAAATAGAAAATGCCATAATGGAAGAGTTTTATTTAGGCCAGGATACTGTTCATATCGATACTCTGTTAGATATGATGCGAACAAAATTCTCTGACGTCCCAGTTGATGGACTCCACGGCATAATGGGAGATCTAGAGGCTTCTGGTATTATTGAATTAGAAGGAACATCCGGATATTACCACAGATTAATTCAAGAATCCATGGATCAATTTAAGCCAAGAAAACAACGAAGCTATCATCAAATATCTCCTATGATGAAGTCGATGGCTAATGCAGCAAAGAGAAGATTTGCTAAAGATTATCCAAAAATACAGGTCAAGATTGATGGCCGCCAAGGTTGGATTATCGTAAATGGTGTAAAAGCTGTCAATATATCTTCTGCCGATAGCAAGCCAATGGACATTGAAGATATGATCGATCAAATGAAAAAGGCTTATCTCGGTCACTATTCATAATATCTTATTTTAAAAGAAAACAAAAAGGTCGCCGCAAGGCGACCTTTTTTAATTCTGTATATTTAATAGTAGGGTGAGTTATTATAGTAAATTTAAAATTGGGGACATGGTTTGGGTTCTAGGAGATGAGTCTAATGACTTTATTTCTGGTTATGGTTTAGTTATTGAAAGGAGAGTAGTGCTTCTCGATGACTCATATATGCTAGACGTATATGTGTTGCACGATGGAAAGGTCTATAGACCATTTAGCATATCGAGATTGGGGGTTTTGAGTGGAAGCAATTTGTGAGTTTAAAAAGGATCAGTTAGTTTGGGTCCCGAAAAAAGCAATTGCGTTATGGTCCAGACCAGGAACAAAATTAACTCATGGTTTGTGGAATATTGGCATAATTATAGATGCTGATATAAATGGTAACGCAAAGGTTTTAGTCGATGGAAAAGTGGAATACTTACACATCAACTTTATCAGATCAATGGCTTAATACTTATTCTTATATAAGAGCTGGCGACCTGGTTTCTGTTGGGCCTGTACAAAATAAAAAACTGGGCATCGCTTTAGATATGCAGACCGTATCATTTGGTATGGAACCAGATGAATGGAATGTCCTAGTTGATGGTAAAATAAAAACATACTCTTTATATTATATTTCAGTTTATTCTGATAACGAATTACTAACTAATAATTATCATTATAATTACCACTTATATAAAGGAGTTTACAGTGATTAAGCATGGAGACAGAGTTTCTCTTTTTCATAATATTGGAAAGGAAGGCAAGGTTGTTGGAATGAAGTCTATAAAATCAACAACTTGGTTCACAAACGGTACCGGTTCTAAGACCTGGCGAATACTTATTGAGTGGAATGATGGTACTAGAACCGTTGAAAAAATTAGTGATGTTATGAGGTTGGATTGATGATTTATAATGGAAAATATAGTTTAAAAACATGGATAAAAGAGATTAAAGAGAAAGCTGGCGAAAAACCTGAAGTATATGAACAGATGCCGTTATTCGACTTACCGAATATACCACAACCAACCCAAGAAGAATTAGCAGATATATCTGCAGAAGATGTAACACCAGAAACTATTAGCCAACCGATCAGTAGCGATAGCCAACTTACGTTTGCAGATTTTTCTCATACAACAACAGAAAACTTTCTATCGTTTATTCCGTCAGCAAAAGATGTCCTCGATGCTTACAGTGCTAATGTAGCTACTTCCGGAAACAAAAAAACCGTAAAACCCTTTAAAGTTTTATTAAAAAAATATTTTTTAGATAATAATGATGAATTAAATCTAACTCCAACAAATATAGATGATATTGCTAGTGCAATTATGGTTATCGACCAAGATGCAGCTGTGGCCAGCAAAGCTAATTTTGACTTTGCAGAATCCCTAAGAAAGATGAGAGATCCAAATATTAGACATCAAAAAGTTGCAGTTGCCCGGGCACGATTAGGTATAAGCGTAATGAAAAATAACGTTTTTGGAATGGAAGGCAGAACCATAAGGGAACCGGAAGAAGGTGAAGGCATACCTGGAGATGTTGGAGGAAATTTTGGCTTTGTTTATATGGCAAAACATTTTGGTTTACCTAGAAGTGCTAATGGCGATTATGACTTAAGTAATCCAACAATGAAATACGAAAAAAGAATGCTCGCAGCGTTGGCAAAAATAAGAAGAGTATCGATGGTTGATAATAGTGCCCCTGGTACACCGGGAGAATCCTTGGTACATCAGCAATTTGGCTGGAATGATACCAATACCAAAAAAGGCACTAGCATGTTTGCCGATGCATCTGAAGCAGGGTTCGACTCAGCATCGCCTGGCTTATACAGTGTAAAAACGTCTTTTAGTAATCCGGATCCATATGGAAATACTCCGACTCATATGCAAGCTATCGAAACCTTATTTTTATATATGTATCGAAAAAAAGTAGAGGGTACCGAAGGAAATCCTACGGGAACTGAGAGGCAAAGAATAGCAGAATTACCGGGATTTGATGATTTTAAATTAAAAATAGGCTCTGTTGGAATATCAATAAAGGATAATGAGATTGTATGTAAAATAATAGGTCCGGTTACAGTAAAAGGTTCAGAGGTTAAAGTCCACTTTATCGATAAAAGAAGAGATTTCGATTTAAACACAACAGCAAAACTAGTCAATCTCTTCGCCGCTCTTAGCAACACAAATCCTAGGATAAAAATTGGATTTAGAATTAAGCTACCTAAAGATTTTGAAGAAAATAAAGATACATATGCCGAATATGTTTGGCCAGAAGATGGACCATATGATCCTAGCAAAGTTAACTTAAGTGAAAATTTTAACAGGGAATTGAAAAGATTATTCGAATGGGCAGTCAAATGAAAAAATATAGAATTAAAAGATCTGATTTGAGTCTTGTAATAGAGGCAATCAGGTATATTCGTGCCGATGCCCATAATCGCCGTCTAATGCGCGAATCTTGTGGATCCATAGATTCTAACTTGCAAGCAGTTGAAGATGGCAGGATGATGGATCATGGCCATTCTAAATCTGATTCTGGTGAAGGCAGGATGACGAAAGCTAAATTGTTTCGTATGGCACAAATGGCTCAGCGCCTACACGACAAGTTGGTTGATGGTGATGACTTACCTGGTTGGGTCCAAGATAAAGTAACAACAGCCGAAGACAGATTGCAATCTGCCCACGACTATATACTTTATAAGATCTGGCGAATGGAGAATGACGGTTAAAACATATCTCCCATATCTCCCCAGTCTCGATACGAATGAATCTTTTCAAAGAGTTGTTGGTCTTCTAAGATAGGTTCTTTTCCTACATTCCACATCCAATGATTCTCTTCCGGTTTATTCTTAGGAATATATTTCCACACCTTTGCATCGTAGTTTCCAACAGTGGGAAAAGGCGGCATGTTTTGCTTGTTTTCGTTTCTCGTAAAAGCAAGTGGATCAGAATCTACAGAAGCCTGACCGAGTTCGCCGGCTTTAAGATTCCTGGCAACAGCAACAGCATGGTGTTGAGATTTGTCCCAGCCAATCTGAAGTGATCTGCCAAGTACTCCGGTAGAAATAGCAAACCATACGTGGCCTGGATCACCATGTTTTTCTCTGAGATTTTCTACAACTCGAACAGCACAAGCAGTAACAAGCTCATGTTTGAGTCCTAGCGGAACAAATTTAGCTCCATTGGCTGCAGCCCATTTTTTTGCATATCCATTTAAAACAGGCATTGCTGCAATTCTGACGAACCTTGCGTCTGCACCACGTTCAATACAGACTGCTTGATGATTTGATATCTTTTTTGATGAAGGCATGAATAGAACAACCTTTTTATTATAGCGTTTCGCTACTTCTAGAATAGAAGGTCCTGCTAATCCAAACCTTGGTTGTACATAAACAACCGTATCTTCTTCTGTGTTCTGCATCAATAGATCAGCAAACCTACATTTAGATCCAACCATGTGGTCATCACGTACAACCTTTACACCCTCGTGTTCTATAACAATTTGCCGGCCATAAGGATCTTGCCACCCTTCAGTCATTGTTAGCCACTCTTCTCTTGTGCGAAGTTGCAGGTCTTTATTAATGCCGTCAATTATATGTTTGTTATGAGCCATTATTTCTCCTATGTGACCATGGCTGATCAGCTGCAGACCATTGGTTCATGTTAAATTCAAATCTTATACTATTATCAGTAAAAGATCGGTTATGTATAAATCTATCCGGATCTGTTCCGATGATTTTCAAATATCTCTTCTGCCTGGATGTTAATAAGTCTTTTTCCGATTCTATGTTTATAATTATTGAATATTCATGGTGTGGCTCTGCTTGAAAATTATCAAACGGCACACTTCCAGGATTCGTTGAATAAGGTATACAGCCACATTCTACCATTTTCATAATGGCTTCATCGTTTATAGCTACCGACCACCTTTCTGGGTTTTCTTCATACAGTGCTAATAAATTAATATATCGAATTCTATCGTTTAGTCCGGAAAAACCTCCTGGTAAATTCCCCATACCTTTTGCAGCGTCCGCTAATTTTTCATAACTTTGAATTGTTTTTAGCATAACTAGGTTTAAACATTCGACTGTTTTTTTATATTTTGAAAAAGCCGTTTCGTCCCTTATACCAAATTCTATATTGTCTTTTTTATGTGTTTTTAAGCCTTGCATATAATATTCAATATCTTCTAAAAAGCCGCCATCGGAAATTGCAGACGTCCTGTAAACTGTCGAAATAATATACTGGGTTTTTGTTTCTTTCGCACATACGCAACAATCGTTTAAAAGATAATATCGATTATAATGCCAATATTTACCTTGTTTTTTATGGTCAGATACGAATAAACCATACTTGATGGTTTGCATTATTTCTTTCATCGATATTAAGCGGCCAAGTTTTCTTTGGCCAATATGTATACCATTCTGGAAGACTGGCTCTTTTTCTAAGAAAACTTCATCTTCTAATTTTTTATAATTTTCAAATATAGATTTAATTTCATAAACCCAATTATCTTTATCCCCATAAGGACACTTCTCTTTATTAACGTTAACAACCATATTGTTTAAATAAAATGCCAATGTATCCTTTGTTAAGGTCTGAGTCTTATGGTTCCAGTGTTTAACTGGAATGATCTTTCCAAATTTTAGTATTTCATAAATAATTTCTTTTTTTCTGTTACTATATTTATTTGCAAATTTTCCGAAGTCTACTACTAAACCAAGTGTTTTGTCCCGAGTTTCCATTTTTGCCTCCCTTTTGGATGATTCATTATCAGTGAAGAATTCCAAATCTTTGTTCTATCTAGATGCCCGTATGTTTTTTGTTTACTGTCTGGAATATAATTCTCAACATAACGAATATAGTCACACATAACATCTTCAAGGTCTCTAGGATATCCTTTAGTTTGTAACTGGGCTTCTTCCATGACGTAGTCATAAAAAAGATCTTTCTTATATCGCCCATTTTTTGTTGCCATCATATCCATGGATTCTTTTGCATTTTTCCCGTAATACATATGACTATCGGCTTCTACAAATTCTGGGTAATAGTCGGCCAAATCAGCAGCAGTTGCCGTATATTGGAAATGAAACCTCTTCATTCCTCTAGTTCGATTCCATTCGCACATAAAATCAACAATTTCCCGAATTGTAACTTTCCGATACATGTTGATTTCAGAAATAAACCTCCAAGTATCTCTAGCTAGTTGTGGCATATATTCACACATGAACAACTTTCCGCCTTTAGAATATGTTCCCCTAGGCTTCGGGAACATAGGGATTTGGTTTCCAATACTAGTAAACATTGCTTTTTCGTAATGCTTAATCAGAATTACCATCTCATCGATATTTTCAAGTTCTGCAATTTGAGGGAGGATCGTATTTCGATATCCGTGATCAGCTTCAAACGAAGCCCCCGAACCAGTAATTCTGTGAAGAAGAAATACAAACAACCATTCAACTCGATCCCATTTGGCATGTTGAAGTCCATAACTCGAATTTCGCTTTTGGTGTGCAGCATCCCATTTATAATATTTTGGAGCTTGAGCTGCATACCAAAGATCTTGTAGCATATTTTGAAAACCGGCATGTTGTCTTTCAACAGTGTCATAAATATGTACTTGTTCCATCAAATCGTCTCCGACTTGTCCTACGAATTGTTGCCCACCTAGATTACAGTTAATCTGTAATTTTTTTGCCATTTCATAATAACGAATAAAGTCATCAAAATAAGGTGTTAGTGTTATCTT
>Ga0315328_10001283_pt1 | contig 11536 bp, 13 predicted proteins | sample M120032315metaG_FD_203462 | JGI IMG/M metagenome (GOLD analysis project Ga0315328, IMG submission 203462) | Ammonia-oxidizing marine archaeal communities from Monterey Bay, California, United States - M1 200m 32315 | ecosystem: Environmental > Aquatic > Marine > Intertidal zone | place: USA... | reverse complement strand
TTGAAGGTCGAACACGTCGGAATCTACCCCCTCCTTGAATATCTCTTTGTATAGGCAGTTCAGGGAAAGCCTAGCTGCGGCTCTCGAGTAGCTAGGCTCCTTTTCTATTTTTTCTCTCGCTGAGAATACTAATGCAAGGTCTATTTCCTCTGTGGTTATTTTGTCGTAAAGTTGTAGTTGTGCGTCTAGCACTATTTCGCTCGCGGATACGTCAGGGATCCCCTCGCAAGCTCGCTCCGCGCAGATGTTTATCTTTGATACGTTGAAGTCTTGCAGTCTGCCATTTCTTTTCTTTACTTTAATGTTCATTCTCTGTATGTTTCTTTCTTACAATAGTTAATAGTTTTGTGTAGCAACCTCTCGTGGTCTTAGTTCTTTCTATATGCCCTCCGTCTCTCAATCTTTTGATTGCTAGCTGTACTTTACCTACACTCACATTGAGGTCTTTTGCCATTCTTTTTTCTGGTATAAGCACTGGCATGCCATGGCCGCCTTTACTTAGCAGATAATAGTAGAAATGCATATCTGCGCTTATAAGTTTTCCTGCAACTATATCTAGAAATATTTCGTGGGGGAGTTGCTGGAAGTAGAACATGGGTTTATGTATTTCCTTCTTGCGTATTTAGTCAAGTAAAACATAATTTTCTGATATATGGCCCCTTAAAATATGTGTCTCCTTAATAAGTACTAAGATATAATATATTATTAAGATTAATTTTTAAAAATTAATAATAAAAAGTTTTTTTCGAATAAGGGCCTTGACCTTGGGGGTAAGGAGGTTATATTGTAGGCAATGTTTGATAATAAATGCAAGTTTTACGTTCAGGGGCCAGGATGGGATATTTTGGTGGACGAACCTTCTTCTGCGGAAGCGGCAACTGTCGCCTTCGAGCGGGCATACGAGAGGTTCGGGAAAAATATAAAAGTTTCACCAAACATCTTAGTCATAGACTTATGTAAGGTTATAGACGGGCAGTGCGAAGACTCTATGAAACTAATGGACACCCCAACAGTTCTAGCAGACGCAGGGCTCCACCAACTCTCAAAGCAATTCAAGAAAATCATCTTAGGGGAATGAGCGAAGTTAAAATAATAGGGTTATGCGGCGCCGCAAGAAGCGGGAAAGATACGTTCTTCGGGTTTGCGAATTCCCTCCTAAAGGACAAAAAAAGAAAATGCGAGAGAGTGGCTTTCGCGGACGAACTCAAAAAGGATTTAGAACCTTTCCTATTCCGAAAGCTCAAGATTAGCGCCTGGACTGACGACGAGGAAGAAAAGAAGCTAATACGCCCAATTCTAGTAGCGTATGGAGAAGCCCAAAGAGAAGCCTCTCAGGGAATGTATTGGATTAATAAAATAAAACCTAAGCTAGAGAAAAATGTCAGACTAAACAACCTGACGGTAATAACAGACATACGATATGAAAACGAGATAGCTTTCTTAAAAAGCTTTCGTGGGTCAAAATGTATCTACGTTGAAAGAATGGGTGTGGGTCCAGCAAACCCCCCCGAAAAACAAAACGACGCCCTACTAAGGAGAGGGGCGGGAGAGCTACTAAAATGGAGAAGCTTCGGGGGAAGTGAAATACGTAAATGCGAACCCATAGTTAAATCAATTCTTAAAAAATTCAAAATCATTTGAAAGACAAAACAGACATTCAACTAATCAACTTTATCAAAGAAGGAAGAAAAGACAATGAGGCCCTCAAGGAGTTGATCAGAAGGCATAGCGGCATCTTTATATCTGTTATAAATAATATTTGCCACAACAAATCCTGCGTCGAATTTAGCGATCTAATCAGCGACAAGGAGTACTATATATATAGGTCTGCGATGAAATACGACGAAAGCAGGCAAACTAAATTTTGCACGTTCTTAGGGAACGAGGCCAGGTGGCTAGCCCTTAATCTAATCACATTCAAAAATAAATTCAAAACAGAAGCCTTGAGCGAAAATCCCCAAGACCTCACGCAAAACTTTGAGGCGTCAAGAAAGACCACGGCCATAAGAGCAATGAATAGCGTGATTGAGCTTGCCCAGTCAAGCGAAGACCCTAGGGTGCGAAGAATATTTCACTTTAGATACATGGTAGGAGACAGGAACAAAGTCATGCCGTGGAAAATAATTTCGAAAAAACTTGACTTAAGTATACAAGGGTGTATAAATATACATAACAACTTTATAGAAAAAATTAAAAACAAAATATTATGAATAGATATATATGCATGGGGAACCTAACGGCGACCCCACAAAGTAAGGACGTAGGAGAGAATACAGTTTGCACCTTTTCAATTGCAATTAACAGCATCTCAAAGAAAGAAGATGTTTTCTTTGTTGACGTGGAATGCTGGAATAAGGTTGCGCAGAATTGCCAAAAATACCTAGACAAGGGATCTAGGGCCCTCGTAGAAGGAAAGCTTAAGCTGAATTCGTGGACATCTAAAGAAGGGCAGAAGCGGGAAAAGTTTATCTGCGTTGCGGATCTGGTAACGTTCATCAGTTCCCCTAATCAAAAATCAGCCGCGCCAAGCCCTGCGCAAGAAAAGAAGACGGAACAAGAGAAAGAACTTGAAGATTTCGAGTTCTAATGCCAGTTTACGTATACGAACACCCTGAATCTGGAAGCTTCATTGAAGTCATTCAGGGGATGAACGAAGATCACATCTACGTAGATGAAGAAGGGACCGAATGGAACAGGGTTTTTTTTCCATCCGAACTAAATACGACTGGAAGAATCGACCCCTGGAACCAGGCGGATTTTATAAACAAGACGGGAAACGACTCGGGGACGCTGGGGGACCTAGCAGACAGAAGCAAAGATCTTTCGGAGGCCCGAGCGGCAGAGAACGGAGGAATAGATCCAGTAAAGCAAAAATATTTCGAAGACTATGCAAAAAAAAGACGAGGAGCAAGGCATCCCGAGGAAAACAAGAAGAAAACCTCAAAAGGTAAGGGTTGGGAAATAACCAATGATTAAACCTTGACTATACGCCTACGGGGCATATATATTAGATATGAGTTTATCATTTTACAAACCAAACCCTAACGAAACGGGTTGCGCCTTCAGTTTTCAGGTGGGAGTGGACGCGAAGAGCAGTATGCCCTGCGTGTACATGAAGGCTATAAAACAACATTCCTGGGACCCAGCCAAGAAAATCGGAAACTTCTCTAATAACAAGGAGGACCCAACGAAAAACCTAAGTATTAAATTCAACGAATCAGAGTGCGGAGAGATAATATCCGCAATATCTAATAGGTATGAATTTTCTACATTTCACGCATTTGAACAAAACAAAACGTCAATCAAGTTCTCCCCTTGGGATAAAAAGGCGAAAGGCTCGGACGCCACGTTACCTGCGTTCGGAGTCACGGTAACGAGAAACGGAAGTGAAACCTTCAAAATTCCCCTCGACCCAGGAGAGACTATAATTTTGATGGAACTTTTTAGGTTCTTCTTCCAAAAACTCTTCCAAGCGAGAGAACCCCAAGGCAGGAAAGCACCATTTTAAAATGAAAACCTGCACAACAATCCTTCTTCTTTCGCTATGCCTCTTGGGTAACCTTACTGCATCCCAACTACCTACCCCAAGCGTAGACACCCTACACGGTAGGTATAAGAATTACATGTATATTTACCCGCGAGTAACTGCCCCTGTCTGTGCTCCGTCGATAGACCGTAGAATGAAAGAGTGGTATAAGGCCCACGAGAAAGAAATCCTGGTTGATGAGGCCCAAAATAACTTATTCTTCAAGCAATTCAAGGACATCGCATCCAGGGATAACGCAAACATAATAGAGTATCCAACAGTTTCGTTAAGGAGGAAATTTGGCGGCGCAACGTACGTTAACTCAAGAGTGGCGCTTAGCTGCACCACCATGAACGCACTACTTATGGACATGAAATGCCTTCATAATCAATTAAGAAGGGCGGGGAGGATTTCTGGAGAGTTTAACCTCATGAATAAAGCGAAACTGGATATAGTAAAACCAGACGCAATCTTTATTAATTACAGTCACGCGGACGACTATTCCCTGCTTGATATTCCCGCGAACGAGCTCCCAGAAATAGAAATAAGAAAAGATAGATTCTCAGGAGAGGTGGGCTTGAATGCGATAAACATGTTCCTTGTTAAGGCATACAATCGGACCTCCCTGCAGGGGCGGTTTGGCAAAATCTCAAGCAAGAAAGGAGAAAGGCTTTTTACGCTAAACATGATGAAGGACTGGGGGATCAAGGTATTCATATTCAACAGGTTCTATGATATTCCAGACTACATAAAGAAACACGAAAACGTCACAATTTTAAAAGATAAAGACGATTTTGATAACTATGGGTGGGAGCCCCACAATTATACCTGGACTAACTCCAAGGGGAAAAAGATAACCGCAGGCTTTCTGGGAACAAAGTTTGCCATCGAAAAAGGCCTAAGGCAGAGATACCTGGACCATGGAGTATTATCCCTATGGATGAACGATAGAATTTATGACATAAGCCTCTCCAGCCTCTCCCCAGAATCCAGGCGACGAGCTAACGGAATGCTTGGAGGAGGGGTTTGGAATTATATCACCAAAGGACCGCAGTCAGAAAACCCAAGGATTTAATATTATGACAAAGACCAAAGAAATAGACAACTCGCTTGGCCCAAGCCTCTTCGCCAGGGATAAGAACGGTCTACTGAAAACAGTGGAGTACAAATTTAACGATCATGGTGCAGTGAATTGGAGGGCGATGATAAAAGAGGAACACCTCTTCCCGAACAAAGGCTGGTTTGAGTCAAGGGGCAAAGACATGCCCAAGTCCGCCGAAGGCCTAGAGGATTACCAGCTACTTATCAAGCTGAGCGGAATTAAAGAGCTTGCTCGCCTCCGAGGGTTCTCGAACGTATCATATTATGCCGAAAAATGCGAACAAGATCACGTGGCGGTAACTTGTACGATCAGCTGGATCCCTAACTACGAAACATGCGACGAAGGAGTGGTCTTTTCAGATATGGCCAACGCCACGCTAAACAACACGAGCAGTTTTGCTACAAAATTTTTAGAAACTATCGCATGTAATAGAGCATTTGTAAGGTGCGTAAGAAATTTTTTAAACGTACACATCGTAGGCGATGATGAGATAGATAAGTCCAACCTCGGGCCGATGAAACAAACCGCAACTGCTTCAATGGGGATCTCCCCCACGGAGATTCTAAAAAATCAATGCGCCCAAGCACTGCAATGCGCGGACTTCGATTGCTTCAAGGACAAACTGAGACACTTTTGGGAAAAAGAAATATACCAAAATATAGAAGCGAAGAAATGGGAGAAGTACGAAGATATTCCAGCAAAAGAAGCAAGAATACTTCTTAAGCTTATTAAGTCACTTTAAGACTTTAATTATTGCAAAATTAAGGGTTGGCCAGCTCAACGCGCACACTGCCACCATCCAGTAGGGGTAGTGTAAAAAATAGCACCCTACGGACGATACAGCTGCACTTAGCCAGGTTCCGTAACAGAAGATGCACATTAGGAGTTCGCCAAATTTGCCATACCCACCAAGAGCCATTTCGACATGCCAATCCTCTTCGGTAAAAAGGGCGGGCCTAGACTTTCTGAAAATAGAATGAAACAAATTAAATAGATGAATCTTAATGTTAGACATTTCCCAAATGCAAGATAGATTGCAAGAAATCAACCAACCGAATAAATATAAATCAAAAAAAGAAAACAGCACAAGTTAACCCCTCCTCTGCCTCGACTCCCTTAACCTTCTTTTTCTGCTTGCGCGTCTGGTCTCAACCTTCTCGTCGGAAGACTGAGGAAGAATTGTCGCAGCCTGCAGTATTCGAGAAACCATAGGCGTATATTTAGACATTAAAGCCCTCAGCCTACACGCGCTACACCCTCCCCTCGCCGCCTTTTGGGAATCGAACTCAGTCTTGAGCCTAAGTATGGATTCGATGCTTTCTGCGGTGAATGCTCCCTGCACCGCAAGCTGAAGAGCCTCTTTGTTTTCCTTAAAGAAAACTTCTTTTATTTTATTTAATTCGCTCATATATTAATTATAAGTTTTTTTTTGAAAAAATCCACTAGCCTCCCACGGAAAAGGCAATCAGTCCTCCGCCGCCTACTCCCTTTCCGTCTTTTGTTCTATATAAATAACTCCTCCTCTCGTCGTGAACCTCAGGGGATCCATCCCCCGCCCGAGTTGAGGGGTGGTAATATAGCCCCAATCTCCTTGGCCCACCCATTATGCTTGATTGAACGCAATCCACGGAAAAGATAGTTTTTCCGTCGCTCCAAGAGTCTATTATGCTTAGCGAGCTAGGCACGCCATTCCCCAATGTGGATACTGCCCTGCGGAAGGTGTTCCCTCCTTGAAACGAAGAGTGAGAGTCGAAGTGAGTCCAGTCCAATATCGACTCTCCTTCCACTAGGCAGGCCATGAGCAACCCCCCCTCATACGCGGACACCGCCATCTTTCCCCGAGTAAGAAGACAATCATAAACGTCTATCTTGAAGTCCTCATACAATAAGTAGCTTGTGTAAATCCAGCCGTACGACGTTTGGTAATCATAGTCCATGGCCCTTAAGTTGTATTGAGCGACCCCAAGGGCGTCCTCTATCCTTATGAATCCCTCCTGGCCAGCGGGCTGAGTACCATGACTCCCGTCAAAATAAGAAGACGAAAACTTAGCCCCTCCCCATTTTTCGATATCCAGTATTGCGCGAGATCCACCATAAGTCGCAGAAAGCGCTGAACTAATGGAAAAAACCGAAACGTCGTGCCCCGCCTCATTCTGCGCCTTCTTTTTGGTTAGAGAAAAAACATATTCCTCCTCGACCCCCACGGGAAACCCAGTTGCAGCATGCTCTTGACTGGTTCCATAATTAACCAAAATATTATAAGTAGTATTGCCTTCGTCCTTAGTGGTTTCGCCTCTACTAAATGTAATTCCCGAAACCTCTCCAGGACCACTCACCCCCGCTGAAATTTTATCGCTTAGCAGATCAGGGAAGGACAAGCTTAATCCTTTTTCTTTTTCCTTCGCTTCTTTTAGTACCCACCTCTCCCCCTTAATATCAAACACTATACAATGCAACTCGATTTTCCCCATTGAACTCATTGAGGAAAACCCGTCCGTATTCTCGCTGGAATAACCAGCCACAGATGCGTATTCATACTCTGCCTGGCTCCACCCACCCAATACCGCCAGGGACGCAAGCTCCTGCGGGTTACTGAAATCCTTGTCTGGGGCAGAAGGGATATCGTAGCCGTCGCTAGTAACTTCCGCCCGCACACTTGGCTTTTCATATCGTGCGCATCCCACAAAAACCATAAGGGCGCTTCCTACTTTGGCACAATTAATATTTTTACAAATTCCAGGAACGTTGACAGTATTTATAATCGTTGCGCTTGTCTTGTCCGAATTGAGTCCGTAAATACTCACTCCTCTGCTGCCGCGCGCAGCGACAAGGTAGCTCCCGCCAACAGCACAATCGTAAAACCCAGAGAACGGGCTTGGCTCGTAGCCATACCTATAGGAAGTAGAGCCACCTTCCGAAGTATTCAATACCCCAGTCAATTTATAACCCTGGCCCTCCTCTGAATAATTAAAGGTTCGTATCGCAGCGTCGACACCCTCCTCTACAGAAGACCCGATCTTCCACCTAGAAGAAAGATTTCCATTTTGGTAAAAATCCGCCAAAGGGTATACGTGTATTCCGTCAGTCCCGCACGAATGATAAACGTTTGTATTGTCTCCAGTTACGCCATAAGAAAAAATATTATCTTTTCTATCGGAATAAGATATGCTATATATCTCCCCACTATTAGCGAAAGCGTCCTCAAATTTTCCAGGCGCGCCAGTAGGAACGCTCCCTATTTTATGCAGCGGAGAGCCACTATAAGCCGTAGGCTTTATTTTTGCACAAGAATCGTCCAAGCAGCATTTTCTTATCATTTTACCCAATCTTAGCCTAGCCCCGACGGGGGAATAAATCCATCGTCCCCCCCGAATGCCTCAGAGCAAAACATATAAACATAACCATTTTTCCCGTTATCGTCGCATATCTGCACCTTTCTTAGCTTAATAGTAAGGTCTCCGTCATCAGGGTCCACATCAGAAAGGTCTACCTCGAGCGCAGTTTTAAAAATGTCATCCGCAACGGTCTTAATCACGATATTGGAATAAGACATAGCGGACTCCGCTTCATCCACGCCCACAATTAACTCCTTATTTTTTTCAGTCCAATTCACCGAAGTCTCTCCCCCCTCGGGGGCCCTTAAATAAAACAAAGATGCGGGCCTAGTTGATATAAAAACTTTACTTCCTATAAATTCTTTTGACATTTATTTTACCTCCAATTCTATCGTTCATCCATAGGGACGTTTGCTGGTCCTCATGGGCCCAGGATTTACAACATGATGTCCCTGAGGGGACATTGAAATGTTTTTAAACTTGGTCGAGAACCTATTAATATTATTCCCCAAATTAATCGAATTAATATAACTGCCAGACCTGTATCCAGAGAAGAGCAACGCGGAAGGCGTGATACTTTTTCTGTAACCCCTGGAGTAACTCGTAGATATGCCAGAACTTCCGTAAGTTACGGAAATTGAATCCAGGTCCCCAATGTCGTCCAGCTCGTCCCATTCTCCAAATAAAGTATAACTTATAAAAGGGGTTTTGTCCACGCAAGTTGCACTACCGAAAGCATTAATCTGATCCATCGTTTGGTTACCTACTTCCGCCCCCGAAGAAATGACCTGAATCCCCCAGTTAGCCTTCCCTTTCCCACTGCTGCAAACCCGCGAGCCTAAAGCCTCAGAATATTTAGAGTCGTTCGCGTTTGAATCTGTACTCATCTTAACCACGCTTTTAATTTTATTATCCCCCCCAGTAATTAAATCCTTTAAGGGTCCAACTACTTCTTCCCAACTGCTGAAACCAGTGGGCATTTTTTTAACCGCAACCGCTCCGTGCTGTGAGAATTCATCGTACGCCTTGAAGTTCCGTCCAATTTCTGTATTTCCAAATTCAGTGGAAAAGTCAACAACCGCGCCCTTAGACCATTCCTGTAATGTCTCTTTCCTGCACGGAGGAAACACATAAGACCACGAGGAGTTATCTCCAACGATTATATAACCGCTAATCCCCAGGCCATCCTCCAGTGATTTATCAAGAAGCTCATTGGTGTCGCACGCGGTATTTGCTTCAACCAAAGAGATCAATTGCCCAAATATAGTATCCTTAATTAAATCGTCCCTATAATATATCGTAGGGGATCCTGCTATAAAGCAAGAATTTCCTGAGGACACAACCTCATGAGAGACGGGAAAATATTCAAAAATTCGCTCGTCGCCACTCATATAGGAGTGCTCATATACGTAAGGATCTACTCCTGTCCGATAGTCAGTCCATATATACCTCGCAGACTCTTCATCGGTAAAAGACGCGCCTGTATGCGGCCCCCCACCTGCGATCCATACCCTTGCGTATTTGAGAGCGTTCTGAAAATCGCTCCCCGTTATAAAATCACTATATACAGATTCGTCAAAATGGCCCAACTCGTGCGTCCCTCCCCCCGTAACCGCCTGCGTCCCATCTCTATTAAATCCCCCGCCTATAAGAGAGGCTACTTGAGAGTTGTTGGCGATCATCATTTTCTCAATTTTAGCCTGTTCCAGTGCATTAAATTTAGTCGAATTGATTGTGCCCTCGAGCCTAATCCAAATAGCTTTGAAAACTTCTTGCCCAAGCTCTATGTACGCTATCGCCTGCCGCAGGAGATCGTTTCCTGGATAAGACAAGTCGAGGCCATCCCTAACTGGGTTGGTTCCTTCAATCACGGTTTGAAAAACGCTGTTACTAGCATGAGTATGAGTATAAATCCATGAATTGACCGCGTCGTCGGCAACTTCCCCCTCAATATATCTTTTTGTTATGAGGCCGTCGGAAAAAGAGTTTGCTCGAGTCATGCCCTTTCGGTAGGCGTGGCCCCTAGCTTCATAAGGCTTTGCCGAACTCGCATCTGGCGCAACTTTTATTCCGCCGCTACTAGAATGGTCATTAGTGCAATCCCAATACCAGGCCTCCCCCACTTGTCCCGCAATAGAGCTTATTACCGACCGAAGGGACCCTGTTGCATTGAACAATGCGTTGCTGCCAAACGGATTCCTCATTACGTCTCTACCTTTATAAAAAATTTCCCCCTTGGTTGTATGAGGGTTAGGCATGGAGCCGAAGTTTAATATATCTTGCGCAGCCCACGCAAACTGGCCCCCAGACAAAAGTAGTATATCGTCTGGCTCCACCTCCTGGTCGCAGGTAGAGGAAAGACTGCCCTGGGGCCCGCCGCTTATTGCACTCAAGGCCTCTATATTTCTTAGCGCCCTCTTATATGATAAATAAACCTTCCTTATCCTATTGTAAGTATATTCATAATCATTTCGAGGTACAGTTGAGCTGGCCACGGTAACAGACTGATCATGTTCCCAGTTTTTCTCTGCGCCGTTCCACTTGTATTCCTTGCGCGCGAAGGTATAATATTCACTCCCAAGAAAGAGAAAGTCTCCAGATGGATAGCCGCTGTGGGTGGCGCCGTGACTTGAGATCCTTAATTCCACGTAATACCTATCCAGGATATCAAAAGACTGATCTATCATCTCCAAGGTGCTAGTTAGTCCGCTCGCTCCATCGCTGACGGAGACGCTGTATTCTGTTCCGTAAAATCTAATCCCCCCAACCTCCAGCAAGGAATTATGGGTTAATGTCTCAGCGATATCCTCAGCTTTACTTCCCATAAATGTTATGGACGCGGTTGACGGAGAGGAGGAACTCCCTATATTTATAGACAAGTCCACTACATCCTCTAAATCCACCCCGTCTAGCTTCGCCTTTCTTGCCTTGATAATCATGACATGCTAATCAACTCCCCCGCGTTTAATTCAATTTCCGCGACTCCATCCGTGGAGCCCCCAATCATAGCAACCGAATCCCCAGTGGACCAAGAAAATGAAAAAGTAAAAGCAGATACTCCGTCAAAAGATATTTGCCTTTGCGTTTCGGTCAATAAGGCCTTGGGCTCCATAAAAGCAACAATTGCTTCCGTGGCCTGTGCGCAAGTAACCCCAGCCTTTTTAATCGCGCTGCCGCTGATTGACTTACTTCCTCGGTCAGCAGCGTCCATGTCCTGGACAACCCACCCGCCTACGTATTCTTTTGTCGACATATAACTACTAGTGGGGTGAACGACATTAACCGAGTAATCGAAACTCTTAAATATATCATTATTTGGGGTTTGTGAAAAATTATCAAAATTATAAGAGAACTCTACCGCTCCTTCCGATTTTCGAAAAGTTACGGACTCTCCTAATATGTTAGTATTAAATGGCATTTTTTCCACAAGAGAATCACCATATCCCAACACGTTCTTAAGGTAAGATTCATAAGCCACTTTGGCCTTAGCGGGGATATCAAGATTATCGAACTCCCGCTTGGCTACCTCCCATTTATTTTTTATACCCAATCTGGCAATAATCGACCCTCGTA
>Ga0315328_10001281_pt1 | contig 11539 bp, 7 predicted proteins | sample M120032315metaG_FD_203462 | JGI IMG/M metagenome (GOLD analysis project Ga0315328, IMG submission 203462) | Ammonia-oxidizing marine archaeal communities from Monterey Bay, California, United States - M1 200m 32315 | ecosystem: Environmental > Aquatic > Marine > Intertidal zone | place: USA... | reverse complement strand
GGCACCGGAAACGATCGTATCTCCTTGTGTGGCTTGGTGTAGTCCCACTCCACGCCCAACTCATCGAAATCAAGGTCGATCTCCATCACATCAAGGTTCGAGTCGCGGTCGGGGAAGTCGAAGTTCTGGTAATTCAGACCGTCAGTACTGATCTGACCGCCGCGGTTAGCGACCTGATGCCAGAAGTTGCTAATGACGAGGCTGGCCCATGGGCCATTGCCGTAGATGCTGTTGATCGGCCCGGTCACCTCAACCTGCCAAGAGCGGTCATAGAACGCCTCGGGCGGACGGTTGTAGCACCAACTCCAGTCTTGGTCCTCGGCGTCGTAGAGGAAGGCGTAGAACTGGTCGGCGCCGCTCGAGCTCGGATACGGGAACCAGCCCATCGCGATGAGATCACCGTTGGTTGCCTGCACAATACTGCCCTCGCCCAAACCCTCCTGTCCGGGCACGGTGGGCTTGGGCAGCAGACAGCCAAACTGCGAGAGTATCGTCGGCTGCCACTCCTGCCAGGTGAGGCCCCTGTCCTCGCTCCATGTCGGGTACTCTCCTCCAAAGTTGAGTATCCAACCCTCCTTGGAGGCGGCGAGATAGTGCTCGCAGCAGTTGCCGCCGTGTTCGTTGCCGTAGACCGTCCATGAGGCGTTGCCCCAAGTGATGTTCGAAAATGGGTCTCCTACAGTGAAGTTGCGCGGGTCCTCGTAGGAAGACGGGGGGTCGATGTAATGGTAACCCGAGTCCCACGGCACGGTGCTCTCTCCCTCGGACTCACCCCCCCCAAAGCAGCCTGCCAGTGTCATGCTGGCTACCATTATCACCGCAAGGATTGCTCTCGACCTGCTGCGTCCGGTCATGGTACACCCGTGATATGGCCGTATTTTGCACTTCGCACGTGATGCGCCCTGCAACGCAGGGCGGTGGGGTTCAAAGCCTGAAGCGGGGCGTTAGTGGGCCATGCGCGCATCGGCAATCACTGCAATCCTACTGATGTTAATGACAGGTCTGGGTCCGGTAATGGTGGCATCTGCCCAGACTGCACCCACAGATGCGATTTACATCAACGAGATTCTAGTCTCCCCTAACAACGAACAATACGACGGCACGGACTGGAACGGTGACGGTTCGACGGGGATCTACAGCGACCAGTTCGTAGAGTTACACAACCCCACTTCCGGTCCGATAGATATCGGAGGGTGGTGGCTTGATGATATCGCCGATGGAGGCTCCCCTGCATGTAGCATCGGTTGGGGTACCGTCCTCGAGGCGGGCGCCTACGTCACCTTCTACCGGTCGTGGACGGGAATCGAGTTCGACTTCTGGGACGGAGACACGATTCGCCTGCTCGATGGCTCTGGGACTGAGATGGACTCGGTGAGCTATGGGGCCGAGGATTCTGATTGGGATGTCCCCTACGGTTACGATTCCAGCGGCAACTGGGCCAAGCTGTCTGAGGGCAGTCCGACCCCGGGAGGCTCCAACGACCAAGAATGGGGCGGTGCCAACCACCTACAGGGCAACTGCTACCCTCCCCAGGATCATGTCCACAACGGAGAGTATGTCCTTGAGGGGCGCGTAGTGACTATGGTCTCCGAGAACGACGTCATCGAAGATGGGCGAGTACTGGTTCGCGACGGCATAATCGAAGCGGTTTGGAGTGCTTCGGAAGGTGCGCCGGCAACCGCAGCAGGTGTCCTGTCGATTCCAACCAGTGGCACAATCTACCCTGGATTCATTGATCCTCACAACCATGCAAAATACAACCTAATTCCGCTCTGGGATCACGGGACAGACGGGTGGGATAACAGATACCAATGGCAGGCCTACTCAGGCTATAGTGATGCAAAGGACATTGGGTGCTCACTATATGACTCGTCCGCGATGCGATTCGCCGAACTGCGAGCGGTTGCCGGTGGCAACACCGCGTTGCAAGGCAGTTCGACATCACACACCGACACTTTCGAAACTATGCTCGCGCGCAACATCGAACTCTACAACTTCGGTAAGGACTACATCCACACCAAGGTCACCGAGTTGGAGTCGGATTACTCCGGTCAGCACATCAAGGACGGTAACTCATCAGGCGAGTTGGATGCTTGGTTCCTACACCTCGCCGAGGGCATCGATGAGTCAAGTCGCGCCGAGTTTGACATCCTCGTCTCCAACGACCTACTCGTCGGAGAGGTTGTCATTATCCATGGCACCGCTCTGACACAGCCCGAGCTCTCTGCGCTTGGAGATGTAGGAGGGAGTCTTGCTTGGTCACCGACCTCAAATCTGCTGCTCTACGGCGACACCACAGACATTGCGACAGCGAAGGCAGAGGGTGTGAATATCATGATTGGTCCGGACTGGGCGCCATCGGGCTCCAAGAGTTCGATGCACGAGTTGAAGACCGCTGATTGGTGGGACGACAACGTCCTCGGAGATGTGTTCACCGATTATGAATTGGTTCAAGCAATCACCACCAACATCGTCGACGCCATTGGCTGGTCTGAGCATACGGGTCGCATCCAAGAGGGTTTGGCCGCCGACCTAGTCGTACTCGACACCTTCCGCTCTGATCCGTACCGCAACGTCGTCGACGCAATCGATCCGGACGTTCGCCTAGTCGTCGTGGGTGGACTGGCAATCTACGGCGACGTCGACATCATGCAAGCGATGGACGACGAAATAGAGATAATCCAGGGTGTGGGCTTCACTAAAGCCGCCGATATCACCTACGACGGCGTGCCCGAAGCGCAGCAGACCTATGCCGAAATGCTCACTGCGCTTCAAGAATGCAACCAAGGCGCTGGAGTACCCATCGAATACCTGTTCACGCTCGGTGATGAGCGCTACTTCGATGTCTTGAACAACTCTCTGACATTCCAGAGTGGACGGACCATCGACCTATGGGGCGACTATTACGACGTAGAGTTAGATGAGGGCGGACACCGGATTGATGGCACTGTAGGTGGAGCTGGCCCTATTGACTCCACGCCCCCCAACAACGGCGACTCAGAGGATACTGAAACAACCTGTAGCGACGGTGTCGACAACGATGGTGATCCGTATGTCGACTGCGACGATTATGATTGCAGTGAAACAACAGTGTGCGGGGGCGAAGGGAATCAGACTCCAGTACCTGAGCCCGAATTACCGGTTCTGTGGACTACCTATGGGCCGCGCGGAGGTACCATTCCTCACCCTACGACTATCGAAGAGGGGATACACCTTGAGGAGTGTGAATCCACCGAAGCGACTCTTTCCGAGACCGATGTACCTACGACTCCAGCCAGCAAGGTCCTGCTGTGTGGTGCCATCATGATAGTAATGCAGCCGACTGATGAGTGCATCGAGGCAGGGGGGTCGTTCTGCGGCCTTGAGGTGGCAGAGGCAGTCGCCGTGCCCGCCCACCTGTGCTCAGATGCAGGCAGTTACCCCGATGAGGTGACCTGTCGGGCGGCTTGGTCGTTCATCGATTCTGAGGATGGGGGGCCGGCTCCTGAGCCGGAGCCTGAGCCTGCGACTGAGTCTTGGATGGATGGGCCTCTGTACTGGGTGGCGATCTTTGCTGCTCTCGTGGTGATAATTGGCTCGATAGGTGTGGTCAACTCCAACCTTCGTAGTCGGGTAAACAGTGAGCCATCTGTACTCGTCTCCGAAGAAGAGTAATCAAGCCAAGTGCCAAGTCGTCCCGTTGGGGCCGTCTTCGACGACGACACCTATCGAAACAAGTTCGTCACGAATCTCATCAGCGCGCTCCCAATCACTCGATTTACGGGCCACCTCGCGTTCTGCCAACAATGAGTCAACCCGCTCTGCTACCTCAGCCCGAGCTGAATCTGCATGAGCCAGCCCGGCCATAATCTCGTCAGACGAAGGGAGTAGTCCGAGGACATCTCCGGCATACATCTCCAACCAGGCGACCACATCGGAGCCTGATGCTAAGGAGACCACGCCTTGGACCTCTATCATCGCCGCACGCGTGTTGAAGTCATCATCCATCGCTGCAGTGAAGCGCTCGCTCGCACCCGACAGATCCACACCTGATTCGGTTTCCGAGTTGAGTGAGTTACCGTAAGCCTCGATGAGCCTGTCGTAGTGAATGGCCGCATCCCCTAAAAACTCGGGAGTCAGGTCAATCGGGTTGCGATAGGGTACGCTTAACAGAGCGTAGCGTAGCGCGAGAGGAGCGTGATGCTCAAAGGCATCTCTGACTGTCCAGAAGTTGCCCAGACTCTTGCTCATCTTCTCGCCGTTAACATTGACGAAGCCGTTGTGCATCCAGTAGCCGACCACAGGCTCGCACCCGGTGCAGGACTCAGACTGGAATATCTCTGCTTCGTGATGCGGGAAGCGCAGGTCGTGGCCGCCGCCGTGGATGTCGAACTGTTCGCCGAAGTGCTTGAGAGACATCGCCGAGCACTCGATGTGCCAACCCGGTCTGCCAGCACCCCACGGACTGCCCCACGAGGGCTCCCCGGGCTTGGTCAGTTTCCAGAGCGCGAAGTCGCGGTGGTCGCGTTTGCCCGAGCCGGTATCTTCGACTCGTCCACCTGCACCCGCCCGTACCATCTCTAGGGTCTGGCCAGTCAACTGTCCGAACTTCTCTGGGGCTGTGTCAATCTCGAAGTAAACCCCGTCATCTCCAACATAGGCGTGGCCCTTGTCCACTAGGGCGGAAACCATCTCGATAATCTCGGCGATTGTCTCAGTGACTCGGGGGTAATGGTCGGCCCTCAGGACGTTCATCGCGTCCATGACCTCAAAATATTCGGAGATGTTCCTGTTCGCGACCACCGAGTAGTCGACGCCCTCCGACTCCGAGATGTCGAGAATCTTGTCATCGATGTCGGTAAAGTTCTGCACGTAGTCGACTTCGTACCCACTCGCCTCCAGCCAGCGGTGCACTACGTCGAAAGCGAGGTAGCAGCGTGCGTGACCTAGGTGACTGGGGGAGTACGGCGTTATGCCGCAGACGTACATCCTGACACTGCCGTCCACGAGAGTGGTCAACTCACGCTTCTCGCGCGAGCGCGTGTCATACACTCTGAGCGTCATTCTGTCTGGACTCGGTGGCTTACCAGTCATCAACCTCGCGCCGCTTCCACCAGCGCCGCGTACAGTACGTCATGCCCGGCGCGCTCGGGGTGCCACTGCACGCCAAGGCAAAATCTCAGGCCTTGGCGCTCAACAGCCTCAATCAGCCCGTCGTGCTCGGCTATCGCCGTGACCGTCAGATCTCCTGCGTCGGCCACGCCCTGATGATGTGTGGAATTGACTGTAATCGAGGTACCCATAAGACTCGCTAGCAAGGATCCTTCTTTCGCAGCGACTCCGTGCTCAGTTTCGACGCCGTCGAACCCTCCATGATTCTCGTGGCCAGGAGTCGTGTCTAGGTGTTGGTGCAAACTTCCACCGTGCATCACGCTGAGAATCTGCATACCCCTGCAAACACCAAAGAAGGGCATGTCTCTGGCCATGGCCTCTCGGATTAGGCCCATCTCAGTGGCATCCTGATCAGGATAGAACTCTACGGTCATCGACTCAGGCTCTTCTCCGTAGTTGTCAGGACACAAGTCCGGTCCGCCTGAAACAATCAAACCGTCGATACTGTCAAGAATCTTGGTCATATCACCTGCTGGCGGAATGATAAGTGGTGTGCCGCCCACCCTGTCGATGACGGAGATATATGCTGAGGGCAGGATAGCTGCGTGCCTGTGCCAATTCCCGTAAACGGTTTCACGCATGAAGCATGTAATTCCGATTACTGGTCGCACTCACTCACCTGACGCTTCCCTTAGTTTTCGTGCGTGTCTGAATGACATGATGCCAGCGGTCATGAAACAGGCTCCCGTGAATATGAGTACGATGTGAGACGCTACTGCCAAATTCGACATCTCATCCCACCCAGTGATTATGCGAGCACCTCCCAGTACCATCAGAAGAGCGAGGGCCATAGCTGCGTGCATGTAGTGGTGTAGATTGACCTCATCCCTACCGGCTAAGATACCGAGGACTAGAAGCGGAGCGCCAAAGAAAGTTGGAATCATGGCCGTGATGGAGGGAGGATCAGCACTCTGTAGGAAGTAAGCAGCGATGCCCAAAAGAACAACGCCGGATCCCAATAGTCTAGCTAGTTTTGGCACGGACCATCCGAAGAAAGTGAACTCGTCGCTCATGTTATCACGTGATTGACCTTACTTTTGATGGTCACTGCTGGGCAGACTCTTCAGTGGCCTAGCGGCCAGTTCCTGAATTTCTTCGTCCCTAGCTACTATCTGCTCCCAAAGCAACTCGGCCACATCCATCACTTCCATCTCGGCGCCTACAGCATCCAAGCCGTCCTTGACCATGACTGAGCAGAACGGGCAACCCACTGCGACTGTGTCACAGCCGGTCTCGGAGAGCTCCTTGGCGCGGATTACATTGACTCGCTTGTCGGCGTCTTCCTCCATCCACATCTGCGCTCCTCCCGCACCGCAGCAGAACGAGTCCTGACCGTGCTTTTCAGTCTCCACATCTACTCCTCCGATGACATCTCTGGGTTCATCGATTACCCCTCCAATGCGACCGAGGTAGCACGGGTCGTGGAAGGTCACGCTGCGACCGTTCTTCTCTACCTGCGGTAACTTACCTTCTTCCTGCAATTTAGCTAAGATTTCCGAATGATGGAATACTTCGAGCCTGTCACCGCCGTAATCGCCGTACTCTTTGCCCAGTGTATGGAAGCAATGAGGGCAAGAAGCGACGATGCGCTTTACACCCAACTCTTGGAATGTCATCATGTTGGTCTCGGCCAGCATCTGGAACAGGTACTCGTTACCCGCCCTGCGAGCTGGATCTCCTGAGCAACCCTCCTGCATACCGAGTATGCCGACATCGAGTCCTGCCTCCTTGAGCAGTGATATCGTCGTGCGGGCTACCTTCTGGTTACGCTCGTCGAAGCTCGCGGCGCAGCCTACGAAATAGATGTACTCGGCGGGCTCTCCGATCTTGACATCGAGATCGGCGGCCCATTCGGCGCGTTCATGCGCACCGAAGCCGTACGGGTTCGAAGCGGACTCGATGTTTCCCATTGCCGTATTGAGGACATCGGGGTACTCCATGGTCTCCATCATGGCGTTACGGCGTAGGTCGGTGAGCTTGGGGACGTGTTCGATATAGAGAGGGCATACATCGACGCAGGCGTTGCAAGTGGTGCAGGCCCAGACTGCCTCCTCGGTGATGCGTTGCATCATCGTCTCCTCGGGCTGTTCCCCCGCCAACAGCAGCGGAGCGTGTTCGTTTGCGTAGTTGCGAACGTCGTGGATGACCTCCATCGGATTGAGTCCCTTACCACTGGCATGGGCAGGGCAGACGTCTTGGCAGCGAGCGCATGAGGTGCAAGACCAGCCGTCTATCAGCTGCCTCCAAGTGTACTGTGTGTAAGTGCTGACTCCGAAGGAATCGATGTCCAAGTCCTCCAGTGGGACTGCCTTGCCGTCAACGCCAACCGCGAGCGGCCGCATCTTGCCCGGTGGCTCAGTGTCGTGGAAGAAGACGTTTGGCACGGCCATTACAAGATGCATGTGCTTGGAAAGTGGAATCAGTACGAAGAACACACAGATTGAGAGCATGTGGATCCAATATGATGCTACAACGACCTCATCGGAAATACCCATTCCGGAAACCCAGTATCCAATTGGCTCCCAAGTGCTGGACGGACCGTGAAAGGACTCGACCACGAAAGATGTGACAGTGATAGAGAAGATTAGGAATAGGATGAAGTTGCCCTCTAACTGAGATTTTCCCTTCAGCTTCTCAGGAGTGAATACAACCCTGCGAATCAGAGCCGCGACGCAGCCTAACAGAGCCATGGAGTAGCCCAGTTCGACCATCCCGTTCCAAGGTCCGTTCAGCAACTCAGGGAGAACGTGGTCCGAGAATGCGTTCGCGGTGGCAAGGTCAAGCATGTCTGAGGCCAGCATCAGGAATCCCCAGAACATCAGAACGTGCATACTACCAGCAACGCGGTCCCTCAGGACTCTCTTCTGACCCAGCCAGCCGATGGTGAACTCACTGATTCTGGTGAACCACGAGTCGAAGCGGTTGTCTTTCGCCCCTAGCATAACCAGCCGGGTGGCCTTCTGCACCTGATAGAGGAAGAAGCCGATGGAGAGTCCGCCGATGAAGAGCAGTATGTGCCAGCCATCCAGAGAGCCGTATGACTGTAGGAGAGGATGCTCCATCTTGATTCTCCTGTCAGGCTACGCCTGACATATTCCATGGGGTGGCGCTACGTCCTTGAAACAACCGCCTGCCAAGGCCAACACTCATGGTCCAATGACCCGGCCTAGAGCCATGGCGAGGGCGTTCGCACCGGGTAAGTGCATCCTGTTCGGAGAGCATGCTGTGGTTTACGGCCACCCCGCTGTGGCAGTTGCCATAGACAGTGGGGTCGAAGTTAGGATTGAAGAGTCAGACAGGTGGACTCTTGAGGGGCTCCCATTTGACTCAGATAGGCATCCACACATCTCGCACATCCTCGATGAAGTGTTCAGATACGATGGTCCTTCACTGAGGATGGAGGTCAACAGCGGACTGTTCTCAGCCGCCGGACTCGGTTCCTCCGCTGCTCTGTCAAATGCAATAGGGGCCGCACTGCACTCACACACAAAGCCAGGCGAACCTATCGACCCAGTCAAACTGGCTCGAATGGGTCACTCAGCAGAAGCTCGGGCTCAGCAGGGCCGCGCCAGTCCGACCGACACGGCCACCAGCGCACTCGGTGGTTGCGTGGTGGTCTCAGGTCAGCGTGTCGAAGGCACTAGGCACGTCTTCGATGCGACCCTGACCACGCCTGAGGGCGAGAGAAAGTGGTCAATCAACGTGGTCGATCTGCCCTCAGACATGGAGGAGGCGTGGTTAGTAATAGGCTTCACTGGGGAGGCGTCGCCGACTGGCAAGATAGTGGCTGGAGTAGCCCAGCGACTCAAGGATGAGCCGGCGTTGGAGAAAGAGATGGACGCCATCGCGAAGATAACCCACGCCGGGCTCACAGCGTTATCTGCTGGCAATCTGGAGGCAGTAGGGATGGCAATGGACGCATGCCACCAAAAACTCCGTCTCCTAGGTGTCAGCAGTCCCTCACTCGAAGCCTTAGTTGAAGCAGCCAGACCGCACGCTCTTGGAGCCAAGCTGACAGGTGCTGGCGGAGGAGGGTGCATGGTCGCTCTGGCACGTGAGCCGCAAAGGGTCGCGGAGGCCATCGAAATAGCTGGTGGGAGGCCATTAATCTCAAGACTTGGGGCATCTGGCGTCCATTTGCTGTGAAAAACGGCCGGAAACGGCTTATTGAATTGGAATTACGTGTTAATTATAAGCAACTATTCTTTATAAGTAGAATATAAGTGCGCGGCCCATGCTAAGTGATGAAGAACGTCTAACTGTCGTAAACGTGGTAGCCTCCACCAGAGTGGCGGAGGAGCTTGACCTACCTGACATAGCCATCCAACTGAACTGCGAGTACGAGCCTGAGCAATTCCCTGGTGTCGTCTACAGGGTCGTAGATCCGAAACTCGCTATCCTGATGTTCCGCTCCGGCCGCGCGGTCTGCACCGGTGGCAAGAACCAGAACAACATCGAGGTCGGCATCGAGATGATGACTCGAGACCTGCGTGCTGCTGGAATCGAGACATGGGATACCAAGGACGTCGAGATTGAGGTCCAGAATATGGTAGCCACCTACTCTCTGTTCTACCCCGAAGACTACGATGGGGTGGCTAGAATGGACGACAACAACACTCGCGTGATTGACACTCCCGATGGAATTCGTGCTGCCACCGACGAGGAGGTCGCCGACGAAGATTCACGAATCCGCGGCATCCGGGAGGGTGAGCCACTGGCTGCGCTGCCACGCAAGTTGAACCTAAACAACCTCACCTTCCATCTGCCATTCGACAAGGTCGAATATGAGCCCGAACAATTTCCCGGGCTCATATACAGACTAGACTATCCTAAGGTTGTCTGTCTAATCTTCGGCAGCGGTAAGATGGTGATTACCGGAGCCCGCGCCAAGGACGAAATCCTTGAGGCTGTCCAGTTCATTCAGGATGAGTTGGCAGATCTGCTATAGATTTGAGGCCCGTAGGGGTGATATTGATGCGTTCCTCGCCGTCCCGGCGAGGCATGCGCTCACGCGCGAGGCTGTCTGTCGGACTCGCTCTTCTGATGATAATATCCTCTCAGTCCGGCGTTTTCATGGACATGAAAGGATCCTCTGAGGAACTTTCAGACTTCCGAATAATGGAATCTTCTGGGAGAACGTCAAATCTGGTAGACGTTCCGGCATGGAGGGTCAACGACGTTTGGAATTACGACGGATACCTAGACGTCGGCGAGTTCGTGGCTAGCTCGGGAGTCAGTACGAATGTCCAATATCTCGACGGAACTCTTACCGAGAGGGTCACGGACATCTACACGATGGTGGTCGATGGTGAGGTCACCTTAGTCTACAAAGTAGAATCAGACGGTTACTACGAGGCCAACAACATAAATCTCGACGGAAACAGTGGCGACCTAATAGTCGAGATGGATACTGAAGAAATTTTTCGTGCCTCCGATTTAGCATCTATTCAATACACTGCTACTTTTGACATCGACTTTGTCGTCCAGATACTGTGGTGGACCCAAACTGTCGATATTGCCGACATGGTCGTTGATACCAGTTACTCACCCCCTCTAGAGGGATATGACTTCCCAATCAGCGTCGGAGAAGAGTGGGAAACCGACTACACTCAATATAACGACTTCAGTGGCTCAAGCGACTACGTAACCATCCCCTCGGATAGCACTAGCAGCAACACCACGAGTTGGGAGGTCGTCAGTCAGGGATATCCTGGGACATCCTATAGCGGTTGCTCGCAGTCATACAATATCACGAATTATGACGACTCCGGAGAAGAGACGGGTTACAAATGGTTCTGCCCCGCTATCCGAGGTGAAATTCGCTCCTCGACAGCCGTCGCGGGAGTTGGGATTTATGCCGATCACGAGCTCACGTTGTATCAGGCAGCTGGGAGGTCTAAACAGGTCTCAGTAGAGGTAAAACACCCACTCAGTCCATTGGACTTTGAGTTATCGGCATGGGTCAATGTCACCGAAAATTGGGGTCAGCCCGTTCAAAACCAGGCGTTAGAGGTGAGATATGAGATTCAGGGCGATATCCAGAGCGTGACGACGGCTGCTAATGGCTCTGCATACTTCACGATAGACACGGGGCACTCTGCTGACGACACGCTCGGCGACAACGAGTTAGGTAGTCACGGGATTGTCGCTTGGATTCCCAGCCAGAAACTGCTTGGTGCCTCAACAGTGACCATCGACCCCGATGTTCACGAGGTCGACCTCATCTCACGCTCCGAAGGCGTTACTGTAGAGCGGACCAGAGGTACTAGGACAGTAACACTTGACAACAGCATAGGCTTCAATGCGGTTCCCGGGGATCAGTTGATTTTCAGTGTGCCTGTACTCAATAGGGGAATCTCGAACTCCCCTGCTACCACCCTGATGGTTG
>Ga0315328_10001271_pt1 | contig 11589 bp, 14 predicted proteins | sample M120032315metaG_FD_203462 | JGI IMG/M metagenome (GOLD analysis project Ga0315328, IMG submission 203462) | Ammonia-oxidizing marine archaeal communities from Monterey Bay, California, United States - M1 200m 32315 | ecosystem: Environmental > Aquatic > Marine > Intertidal zone | place: USA... | reverse complement strand
ATTAATGAAAATGATGTTTCAAATATCAAAGTGGTTGAACAAAATGTACTTGAAGCAGAGTTTAGTGATGCCAGTGTAATTTTATGTTGGTTCATGGATCCAGAAATTTTAGAAAAAATGACTAAAAGATTTGAGAAATTGAAAAATGATGTTAAAATAATTACAATATGGGCACCGTTACCAGGATGTGTACCACAAAAAGTTGATTTTCCATACATCATGAATAAAACTCCATTTATCGAGACAGATGATTTGAAAAAACAATTGTTAGCAGTGTTTGATACAGAATGTATTGGATTTGTCACAGCATGGGAATATGCAGAAAGATATACAAAAGCAATAGGAAGAGACAATCCAGAAAATGATAGATTTCTTGTTATAATTCAAGCATTAACAATTTGGATAAATGCAAAAAATCTTGGAGTGTCTTGTGGTGATGAAGTACCAGATTCAATCAAATCATATATTGCAATTCTCAAGGAATATTTTGGAATTGAAGTTGAGCATTTGTTAAAATAATCTAGTCAACCTTTTATTTACAAAAATTAAGTATTATCATGGAAGAGAGAATCAACATCAATGTTTCTGCAACAGAGTATGATAAGACCAGTAAAGAAATTGGTAATGTACTCGGAAGAATGGAAGAGATGGTTCATGGACAAGAGGATTTTGTCATTACAGATTCAGAATTTGCGTTTGGTTGGCATTTCTTTATAGTTTCTGTAAATAGAGAAATGGTCATTAAATTAGCAGATATGATGGGAGAACAGTTTAACAAATACAAAGGAAAAGGATTAGACAAAAAATTCATTTCATTGTTATCTGAAAAAATGGATGGAAAAGATCTAAAAATAAAATTTGCCATAAAGGAAGAGATGGAATCAAGTAAATTTGGAATTTTTTAAAAATTAAGGGGCCTCTGGGGGGAATCGAACACCCATCCGGGGATCCACAATCCCCTATCCTAGCCATTGGACGACAGAGGCCACAGAGAAACTAATTTTTTTTGTTGTATTAATCTTATAGCTGTTATGCACTAGTAGAGACTATTTTTTGAATTTACCTTTAATCCGTTTCAGCTTGGATGAGCCAAATGGTAAAATTCGGTATTGCTTTGTCCATCTAAATGTAATAATTGATGATAGAGCTGTAGCAAATATTAATACAGGAATTACCCATATGTAAGAAAATTCAAGATCTGGAATTCCAAATATTGTTGCCAGTGTATTAGGAACCAATACTGCAGTAGCAGCTACGGTTAACCAAACTATTAGTTTGGTTAATTGGTTTGTAGATTCTGTTTGTATTACAGTAATACCAGTAGAAATAATTTCCATTACATTTTCTGCCATCTGAATTTGTCTGTCTAAAGTTGCAAGAACAACTTCAAATTTTTCTAATATATCATCATCATCAGTCAACATGTCAGGATCACCATACTTTAGATTTCTCACAGTATCATGAGTTGCCCATACAGCATTAAGAAATGACAAGAGTGATCGTTTCATGTTAGATAATTCAGTAGACAAGTCACGGTGTATTTGACGAGAACCTGCAAGATCAATTTCAATCTGTTCTGCACGCTCTACAATTGTTCTAAGAGCAGAGAAGTTTGTTTCACTAACTTCATCAAGTAATCTAAAAAGTAACATTGTTTGTCTTTCCGCCCAGTTCTCGGGAGTTTGTGGAAGTTTTCTCATAAGAGAACTAGAATAATTATATAATTTTGTGATTTTTCCACCATAATCATCATGTATTGTAACAATGAGATCTTTTTTTATGAAGATTAAACATGGTGAAGTCTGAGTTCTGTTTTCGCCAGTGAAGATGAATGGAACCATGAGTCCTAAAGTGTCACCAACATCTTCATATTCAGTAAGATAACCTGAAAGTAATTTACTAGAATCCATATTGATATTTAATTTATTAAGAATTTTTGGAGTTTCACTTACGATGTCATCTACCACACATTCTATCCAAGTAAGATTACCAATTGAAACATGTTGTATTGCTTCATCTAGACTGGTACTTTCTCTTTTGAATGGAACTCCTTGTTCTTCAATTCCTGCAATACTTACTGTCTTGAGCATGGCTGAAGCACTTTTTTCATCTATATACACTTTTTTTTTTGATTGTTTGAGGAAATGTATGATTTAAGTAAAACGAAGGTAAAAAAAGTCATGAGTTGTTCAGGAGAGATTGTTGATAAAGATGAAGAACTTATTCAAATTAAATCAAGTATTTCGGAACAATTGAAAAAAGCAAAATATGGAATAGCCGATCATTCAACAGTAGAAATTTGTCACTGGACAAAAAAATCTTTTAGGAATGAGGGAAGCTGCTACAAACACAAGTTTTATGGAATTAGCACTCATCAATGTATGGAATTCTCACCAGCTGGAATGCATTGTGAAAATAGATGTGTCTATTGCTGGAGACCAATGGAATTTTATGATTCAATGAAAATGGATGAAGAAAAAGTGGCGAACCCAAAAGACATCATGTCAAAGTTAATGGAAGAAAGGAGAAAGTTAATCGTAGGTCATTTTGGTGATCCAAAACAAGACAGACAAAAAATAGAAGAATCACTCACTCCTAGTCACTATGCCATATCACTATCTGGTGAACCAACTATGTATCCAAAATTACCTGCTCTGATAAAATATCTCAAATCATTAGAAGCCACAAAATCAATTTTTCTTGTAACAAATGGTCAAGAACCAGAAATGATTCAAAGACTTGCGGATGAGGATGCATTACCAACACAACTGTATCTTTCAACAAATGCTTCAGATTATGATTCATTTCTTAAAATCAACAAACCAAAGTATGATGATTCATGGGAAAGATGGAATAGAACATTAGAGATGCTTGCAGATTTAGATACAAGAACAGTACTAAGAGTAACATTAATCAAAAATTGGAATGACTCTGAAAAAATGATATCAGGTTTTGCATCAATATTTGAAAAGTCAAATGCTCATTTTGTAGAAATAAAATCATATATGCATATTGGACGTTCAACTAATCGCCTTGAATATGAAAATATGGTAGAAATGAAAGATATTAGAGAATTTTCAGAAAAAATATCAAACAAATCAAATAGATTTCAAGTGATGGATGAAAGTGAAATTTCTCGAATTGTGGTGTTACAAAATAAGAAACGATTCACAGAACGTTATCTTAGTGCTTATGCATAAACCAATCTGAGAATTTTTGTAGTGATGCAGATCTATGAGAAAATTTGTCTTTATCAGATACATTTGCGTAAGTTTTTGATTCACCGTTAGGAATAAAAATTGGATCATATCCCCAACCCCCTTGTTCAATAACTGATGAAATTTTTCCAGAAATGCTAGATTCAAATAATTTAACATCATCATTTCCATTACAATAAGCAATAATTGCCACAAATTTTGCATCTCGAAGTTTACTGTTTTCTAACAAACGAATAATTCCTTTATTCCCAATTGTATCATAAACATAAGACGAATATGGACCTGGAAATCCATCAAGTGATTTAATAAAAAGACCATCATCTTCTACAATTACTGGTTTTTGTATCTTAGAATAAGCATCAATTGCTTTTTGTTTTGCAATTACATTAAGTGAGTTTGATTGAATTTCTTTTAATGTTGTTTCAAATAAGCTGATACTTAATCCCAAATTTGATAGGATTCTTTGAGATTCTTCAAATTTGTGTAAATTTGATGATGCAAAAAATAATTCATACAACTGTCGCATATCTACCTCTACTTTCAATTACAGAAACTAATTCCAGAATTTTTTTACAGTATTTTGTTCCAACGGTTTTTTTGTAACCAATAATGAAATTTTTCCATGATTTTTCCATTACAGTTGCATGAGCACTGTTTAAAATTTCCTTGAATAAACGGAGATCAACTGCATGATCATCAGGTTTTTCAGTTCTATTTGCAAGACCAAAGTCAATAACAAATAGATGCTCAGAAGTAAGTATAAAATTTGATGTGGTAAGATCACCATGCATGATACCATTTTGATGTAATTTTCCAACAATTTTTCCTATTTCTAGACATACGTTAGAAATTGATTTTGCATCCATATCACGAATTAACTTTCCTTTAACAAATTGCATGGAAATTGAAAAATTTTTGTAATCTACAAAATAAATCAATGGGGTAGAGATACCAAATGATTTTACATCAGAGATTATTTGTGCTTCTCGAATTGTTCTTTGTTTTCGAATTCTAGTATCAAGAGAAGGATTTCGATATTTTTTTTCTTTTCTTATTTTTAATACTGAATTTATTCCATTCCACGAAGAAAGAAATACATCTGCTTCTGCACCTTTTTTAAGGATCTTCATTAAGATTATAACCAATTCTTGTAATTAATAGATATAATGATGTTGAATTATGATGCACCACTTTACAGACCACCATCTGAGGCAAATTCTTTAATCTTTCAAGTGACACTAGGATGTTCTTTTAATGAATGTTCATTTTGTGATATGTACAGATCAAAAGAATATTCTGAACGGACATGGGATGAAGTAAAAGGAGAAATTGATATGATGGCAAAAATTATGCCAGATACAAAACGAGTTTTCTTGGCTGATGGAGATGCAATAAATCTATCAACAGAATATATGACAAAAATTCTCAAATACATACGAGAAAAATTTTCTTCAATTGAAAGAATTTCATGTTATGCAATGCCAATGAATCTATTAAAAAAGACTCCAGAAGAATTACAAAAATTACATAGTGCAGGACTTGATATGTTATATCTTGGTATAGAAAGTGGTTCAGACATTGTCCTAAAAAAGGTGACCAAAGGTGCTACATCAAAAACAATCATCAAAGCATGTAATAAAGCAAAAGATGTTGGATTCAAACTATCTTGTATGGTAATTTTAGGGCTCGGTGGAAAAAAATATTCAAAAGAAAATGCTATAGAAACAGGAAAAGTAATCAGTGCGTCTAAACCAGATTTTGTTGGTGCATTAACATTGTATTTAGAAAATGGGATAAAAGATGAGTTTATGACAAAATGGGAAGGTGAATTTGTTAGAATTGATGATAATGAATCATTAGAGGAATTAGAATTACTTGTGTCAAATATTAATACAGAGAATAAAATTGTTTTCCGTGCAAATCATGGTTCAAACGCATATAATATTGCAGGTACATTCCCTGAAGATAAACAAGAGATGCTAGAGAAAATTGGCTGGTTGACAAAACATCCAGAAAATGTAAGACCTGAAGGACTAAGAGGTTTTTAGATCTTACCCAGCAATTCTTTTACATTATCCGGTAGATCTGGTAATTCAGTATGACTTGTATTGTTTTGAATGATTTCAGGACCAATTCTTCTAACTTTTTGAGTTCCAATCAATGTATCTAAACTTCGTTGAATATCTTTTTCTGGTAAAATAGAAGAAAGTTTTGAGAGAAGTTCCTCTTCATTTTCATATTTTTCAATAGAATATTGAACAAGAGTCATTTTATCATTAATTGATAATTCAGGCATGTAAATTCATAGTTTTTTGGAATTAAAAAATATTCGGTAGTGGGCCCGCGGTGATTTGAACACCGGATCTTCGCCATGTAAAGGCGACGTCATAACCGAGCTAGACTACGAGCCCGCCAAAAAGTTCTTCGTTAAAATCCATTTAAATCTTTGACAAGAAAAATAAACAGAATATGACAGAAATTCTATTTTTTTCCAGTCCAATTGGATTGGGACATGCAACAAGGGATTTAGCCATAATTAATCAATTACAATTTAAATCTCTCAGAGTGTTTTCAGGAAGTTCAGCTATAGAATTTTTTCATAAAAATAAATTAGAAGCACAGGATATCTATTCACCCCCAAAATTTGAAGTGATAGATGGAAAATTAGAAAAATCTCTAAAATGGCTTTGGAATTATTACAAATATTATAAAAACTGTAAAGAGATTTCTAGTAAAATCATCGATGAGGAAAAACCAAAATTAATCATAAGTGACGAAGATTTTGCATCAATAGCAATAGCACAAGAAAGAAAAATTCCAAATATCATAATTACCGATATTCTTGAGACTAAATTCACCACGGGTTTTGGAGGAATGATTGAAAAAAAAATGAATAAAACAATGCAAATAATGTTAGATAGAGCCAATAAAGTAATAATTCCAGAATTAGGTAAAAATGAAAATAACATAATTAGGACTGGACCAATTGTAAGAAAAATAGAAAAAAATCGTGATGAGATTAGAAAGGCATTAAATTTTGAAAAGAAAACAATAGTTCTTAGCGTTGGAGGTACAGATGCAGGGATTTTTTTAATTAAACAAACTATCGAAGCAGTAAAAAAAATTCAAATTGATGTTAATTTAATTTTAATTTCAGGACCAAATATTACTGAAAAATTTTCTGAGAGTATAAAGAATTTAGGATTTGTTAAAAATCTTCATGAAATAATTTTTGCATCAGATTTAATAATTTCACTTGCAGGGAAATCAACAATTGATGAATCAATTGTATATGGTACTCCAGGAATTTTTATACCAATAAAAAACCATTTTGAACAAGAGGATAATGCAAGAGAAATTGGATTTAAATTTGAAGATATTTTTAATTTAAAAAATCTCATTGAAGAGAAACTTAGTAAAAATAGGAATCAACAAATAATGAATGGGGCAGATATAGCAGGCATGGAAATTTCAAAGATTTTTTTCAAAGATAATAATAATTAATACAGTAATAGTATTTTTAATTAATTATGAATAAACTAACAATTGCAAAATTTGGAGGAAGTGCAATAGGAATTGATGGAGAAGGAATTCCCGACATAATTAAAAGAATAAAGAAACTTCAGGAAGATGGAAAAGTAATCATGGTTTGTTCTGCACCACTAACCATGATCGATGGAAAAAAGAAATCATTAACGGATGCTATCTTAAGTATTGGACGTAATGTTGTAAATGGAGAGAATTTTGATTTCTCAATTGTCGAAAAGCCTTATTCAAAAATTTTAGAATATGTAAATGATGAATACAAAAATGTGTGTAAGAAAGTAATTGATGATTTTTTAAAAAAATCAAAAGATGCGGTTGATGTTGCATCTTCTAAAAGTGAGTTTTTAGATGAAATTCGTTCAAAAGCATTAGCATTTTCTGGAGAGGTGTTAATGGCACATGTATTAAATCTCATTTTAAAGAGTAATGGAATTAAATCAGATTCAATTGGGCTAGAAGATTGGCCAATAATTACAGATAACAACATAGAGTCTACAAATTTCCTTGTCTCAGAATCTGTTGAAAGAATGAATAAGTTAGAACAGATTCTAGAGATGAATGATGTGATTTCAATTGGAGGTTTTATTGGAAAAACGAAAGATGGTGTTATCACAACATATGAAAGAGGAGGTTCGGATAGAACTGCTGCGGATTTAGGAATTTTATTTCATAAAAAATATGATACAGTGATTGATCTTGAGAAGGATAGTTCTGTTGTTTCTGCAGATCCAAAGATTGTGAGAGATGAATTAGATGCGGTTAATGAGTTATCATATAACGAAGCTAGATTAGCTGGAATGTTTGGTATGAAAATTGTAGATCCAATTGCAATTAAAGAAATTCTTGAAAATGGAGTAGAGATACCACTTATAATTACAAATATGAAATCACCGGAGATGATCACGAAAGTTCAGAGAAAGCCAGATGACAAAAGTGGTCATCCTTTGAAGATTGTTACAGGTAAGAAAAATTGTGCCATATTACGTATAGAATCTGAAATGATTAGAGAATTACTTGTGTCACTAGACAAAGATAAGAGATATAGTGAATTTATCGTATTATCACCATTTACAAAAGATGGAATTGAATTTAGTAGAATATTATTTCTAGACGGAGATTATGTAAAAAGAAATGAAAAATATATACTAAGTTTCGATCCTCTTGCAACAATTGCATATGAAAGAGGAGTTGTTACATTAATTGGAGATGAAATGTGGAGAGTACAACAAATTGCATCGAAAGCCAGTTCAAAAATAGGTGATGCAGGATTAAATATTTTGAACATGGATGCGCAAGAAGAAACTTCAAGAATTATAATCGTAATTGAAGACGTAGAAGATAGCGTTGCAAAAGCAATTAAATCAATACATTCTGAAAGATCAAAGATTAAATTTATTTAAAACCAGTTTGGCGCTAAAGGTCGTGTGACCAGTAGTGCCAAGGTGGGTTTGTTCTTGGACCATCGTCTAGAATTAGTCCGGCGTTACCCAAAACACGCTTAATCATACTAATGTATGAAGATTATTTAATCTGATCTATCTATTGTATAGAGATTCAGGCGTGATTGTTTAAATTACGAGATGAGTTTTGCCCGATATGAAAGAAAAAGGTAAGATTTGGATGAATGGAAAATTAGTTCCTTTCAAAAATGCAAAAGTACATGTTTTGACACATGCATTACATTACTCAACATCAATCTTTGAAGGTATCAGATGTTATGATACCCCAGAAGGTTCAGCCATTTTTCGATTACCAGAACATGTTGATAGATTTTTTAATTCTGCAAAAATGTATTCAATGAAAATGCCATATTCGAAGAAAAAGATTAGTGATGCAATTGTAAATACTGTAAAAGCAAGTAAACTAAAACAATGTTACATAAGACCATTAGCATATTACGGATATGGAACAATGGGATTAACTCCAACCAATAACAAAGTAGATGTTTCTATTTCATGTTGGGAATGGAAAATGGGCGAATCAAAAGCAGGTAAATTTTCAGGAGCAAAATGTAAAATTTCAAAATGGGTGAGAATTGATTCAAAATCACAACCAATGCAAGCAAAGTCAGCAGCAAATTATTCAAATGCTGCATTAGCAAGAATGGAAGCAATAAATGCAGGATATGATGAAGCAATAATGTTAAACAATAAAGGTCATGTTGCAGAAGGTAGTGCAGAAAATATTTTTGTTGTAAAAAATGGGAAAGTTACAACGCCCCCATTAGATGCAGATATACTAAATGGAATAACAAGAGATTCAGCAATTAAACTTCTAAAATCAAATAAAATTAAAATCATTGAAAAAAATCTTAGAATTAATGACCTTCTAAAAGCTGATGAAATTTTTATGACAGGAACTGCAGCCGAAGTAAAATCCGTTACTCGAGTAAATAAAACAAAGATTGGAGATGGAAAAATTGGAGAATTTACAAAAGAATTGCAAGATTTATTCATGAATACCGTTATGGGTAAAAATAAGAAATATCATTCATGGTTAAGATTCATCTAAAATTAGATATATCTCAGAAATTCATAGTGTTCATGGAAGATTGTTCTGTTTCAGATAAAATTTCTAATATTTGCTGGTTTTGTAAGAAAGAGAGACACAAAGAATGTATGAAAGAGATTCCAATTAATGCAAAATCTGAAGGACCTCATGAATGTACATTTGAGACAAAATTTGTTGCGTGTGAATGTGAACACAAGGAGTTAGATTAGATTGGATTATGACAAAGGATTTTGGAATAAATACGCAGATGAAAATGAATCTCGTAATAATGAAGAATTTACAAAGTTCATGGTAAATCTTGCAAGGTCTTTGCATTGTACAAGTATTTTAGAAATTGGATGTGGCACAGGAATTGATTTAAGAAAATTTGATAATTCATTTGAAATACATGGAGTTGATTTAAATGAGCATGCATTAGAATTAGCAAAGAAAAACATTCCTAAAGCAAAATTTTACAAGGAGAATATCATAAAATTACCTTTCGAAGATGCTTCTGTTGATTTTATTTTTACACATAAATTACTAAATTATCTTGATGATGAAACATTGGATAATGGAGTTAGTGAAATGTTCAGAGTAGCAAAAAGGTATATTGTAAATTGTGAATTATTTGGAGAGTCTGAAGAGAAAATTGGTAATGAAATGAGATATAGAAATATGCTTAAGAGATGGTTGAATTACAAAGTAAAAATTGTAAGTAATGTCAATATGCATGAAGAGATAGAACCTGAACAGGTAAGATTCACATTATTGAGAAAATTATGAATAGCGGGTCTAGTGGGATTCGAACCCACGACAGCCGGATTAAGAGTCCGGTGCGCTACCTGGCTGCGCTATAGACCCACACAAAGAAATAAAAAAATGATGTTATTATTTAAACTTGGGATATATAGAATTAGTTTTTAATTTCTTGTTCTTGTTCGTATTTTTCAAGAATTGCAGTAAGTACTGTTGAAACTGGAACGTTGTTCATCTTTTTCTTTTCTGCAAGAAGTTTTTGGTATGCATCCAATGTGATGTAAACTGGGATTGAACCATTTCCTTCTAGGAGTCCTCTTACTTTGAATAGTGCGGTTTCAAGTCCATTTTCAGCAGATTTTGCAAATTTTACTTTGTCTAAAATGTTACCTAGTGGACCTAGTGGCATTTCATAGTCAACAGTCATGCTAACATTTGTAAGATTATCAGAGAGTTCTTTGAATTCGGTGGTAATTTCCCATCTTTTGAATTTACCTTTAATCATCTTTGCAGAGATTTTTTCACCTCTAACAAATTCAGTTGTCTCACAATCCCATTCTAATCTTTTTCCACTAAAGTCACCAATTACTCTAAATGTTGTTCCTACACCCATACCTGCTTTAATATCCATAGGAATGACAGTCATGCCTACTCCTTTTTCAGACATTTGATCAGAAACATGTTCTGGTCTTGCAAAATAGGTAAACACAGTGTCTACTGGTGCCTTTATGTCGATTGATTTCTTAACTACAGTCAACGATTGAGATTCTTCCCAGTGAGGATTTAAAGCTTTACACGATTTTCAACCATATTTTTGATTTACAATATATTGATCGGGAAACAATAAATTTTGATGAATAATAAATTGAGAATTTTTTTGATTGTGCCTTTACTTTTTGTATCAATGACAGCAACAACAAATGCATATGGACATTCATTATTTAATTCGGCTGAAGAGACAATAGGAGATTATCGAGTTCAGATTGCCACACAACCAGAATTTCCACAAATAGGAGAAAGATCACAAATTTTGATTAGAATAACAGACCAAAATTTGGAAGAAGTTGATCGTTTTACTATGGGAACTAGAATTTTTTATAATGAAGAACAAATTGTTACATGGAGACCAGAGTCACACAGTAGCGGACATATGGAAAAGGATTTTTTCTTTGAAGATTCAGGAAATCACATATTTCGTGTAGACTTGTATGACGTAGGAGAAGATGGCGGCACCCTAACATTTACTTTCAATATTAGCACACAATCACCATTTGGTTATGTTTTCATAGGCGCCATTGCAGCAGGTGGATTGATTTTTGGAGGAGTGATGGGAATTGTATTTATTCCAAAAATATTTAAAAAACTATCTAAACCTTAGATTCAATTATTTGCTTTCCAATTCTAAATGCAAATAATACAGTAAGTAAAGTCATAGCAAATAGAAGTATACCAATACCAAGATGTATCGCAACTAAAACTGCGTGTAATTGAGTATCTATTACAAGAGCACCTAGTGTAATTTGAGTAACTACAAGAGCGCTTGCAAATCCACTTGTAAATTTGATTTTTCTATCTG
>Ga0315328_10001264_pt1 | contig 11624 bp, 25 predicted proteins | sample M120032315metaG_FD_203462 | JGI IMG/M metagenome (GOLD analysis project Ga0315328, IMG submission 203462) | Ammonia-oxidizing marine archaeal communities from Monterey Bay, California, United States - M1 200m 32315 | ecosystem: Environmental > Aquatic > Marine > Intertidal zone | place: USA... | reverse complement strand
CCGTTGCCCCCACCCATGCGAGGGATCTCGCTGACCATCTTGCCCTTGTGAGCGAGGATCCAAGCGTTCGTGCCTTCGTCGCCCTTGTCGGAGTAGCCCAGCACCGTGGCACCGGGAGCGTGAGTCAGGATCTCTTTGATCTCTTCCACGCTGAGACTCATGGAGCCGGAGCAGTCAATGACGACGACCCCACCCTTGCCATGAATCGTCCGATCGAAGATCCGACGCTGCGGATCAGTCAGGAGACGATGGATGCGCCGGGGATGGCGACCAGTATCGGAAGCGATGCGCTTCTTGCCAATGGAGCCGGGAGCGTGGATCGACAGCGGGGGATGTTCCACCCGTAGTTCGTTCCACGTCGGAGGCTCCTGCCAAGAGTTGAATCGGTCAGGAGTGATGCCCTTGAGTCGTTCCTCGAACTTCTCGAAGTCACGACCTTCGGAAACACCGACGTTGGAGTGAGAGCGTGCGCCCTTGTCATCTTCGTCGCCCTCGCCCTGGCCCCCGTCAGCGTCGTCGTCGTCGGCGTCCTTTGCAGGCTCCGGCTCCGGCTCTGGTGGCTGTTGGGCAGCGAGTCGATCGACCCACTCAGCGACGGTCTCCGTGTAGAACATTCCGAATGGGGCCATGCCCGTGGACGGATGGACCTTCGTCGAAGCGAGATCGCCGTCACGGTAGTAACGCTCCATCTCCTTTTCGGCCCTAGTGGCAATCTTCCTGAGCGCCTTGCCCCACAACCGGTTGTTGCGCCGGATGCCGGTCAGGTACTTCTTGAGGGACGCCGTGCCCGCACAGGAGATGGTCATGTAGACAGCGCTGGCCCAGTCGGTGGAAGCGCCGATGCGCTCCCCGTCGTAGGTCTCGCCGTCGTCCGACAGGTGGGTTTTCATATCGAACCCGGCCTTCTGGCAGAGCGTGTTGACCCGCAACTCTTCGACCGCTCGTAGAGCGTTCTCAGAAGCGATGTCACGATCAATCCACGCTTGGAACTCCCCAGCCGGGGAGACCTTGGCGTGCATCATCTCATGGGCACGGATCACCCGGCTCATTTCAGAGTCGTCACCCGGCGTCACCATCTTCCGTTGGACGATGTTGGTATGGGGGAGACCACGCTTCGGAGCGCAGTTGTCGACATCCCAAGGTCCAGCCTCCGTATCCCGACGGGTCAGGATCTCAGGCTCAGGGATTCGGACGGTCACCCGTCCGTTGTGGACGACCATCAGACCGCCTCAACTTTCATGGCATCAAGGATGTCCTGTGCCCGGCGACCGAACACGATGGTCGCTGCCCGATCGTCGCCGTGGACCTTGCGAATCTTGTCGAACGCCATCAGCGTCCGAAGCGAGATCCGGCGATCACCAGCGTCAGCGTTCTGGACCGCCATTGGTCGCAGATCGCTGGAGAGCAGGTTGACAGCGTTGGGATGGGGCTGGTCGATACGGACCCGCACCGGGAACCGGTCAAGCAGCGCAGGTGGCAACTCTTCCATGTTCTCAATGTTCGTGGTCATGATGGCAGAGAAGCCTGCCTTCGGACGATGGATCCGACCGGTCTCAGGATGCTCCCATGATGCGGAGTCCTCGCCGTCCAGCATGGCGAGCAGCGTGGCTGCCACGTCGCCCCCGGCCTTGTCGATTTCATCAGCGATGAGTCGACCCCCACGGATGCCATCGCCGTCCCACGCCTTGAGCGCAGCACCGGCGACCCATGAGAATGAGCCGTCAGAGTTGGGCATGAAGGAACCGGTGACATCACCGTTCGTCATGTCCTCTGTGCAGACCAGACGGAACGCACCAGCGGACGTGTCGCCCATGGTGAGTCCAGCGTAGGTCTTGCCGGTGCCGGGGGGACCGTAGAGAACGATCCGATCGACTCCAGCGACGAGAGCGTCGTAGAGAGTCTGCCAACAATCGGGCAGAATCACGTTGCCTTCCTCGTCGTATTCGTACATTCGTGCAGTAGCCATGGCGTGCCTTTCGGTTAGTAGTGTTGCCTTGACATTTAGAACGATATCGGTATGGCGCAACAATGCCAACATTACCCATCGGTAACTTTGGACTTTTCCTTACTTTTCTTTGACGGATCCCTGGCTTCGTACAAGCCCTTCTTCACCTTGTTGAAGTAAGGAGAGGTTCTGACGTACTTGAGCACCGTGGCCTGAGAAAAGCCGGACTGCTCAGCAAGCTGAGCCGTAGTGAACTGCTCGAACATGTGTTCGGCTGCCCATCGCTCGAAGTCCCGGTACTGGGTCTTCCGATTGGTCGCTTTGTCAGGAACGACGGCATCTCCTTCTTCACAGAATTTGGCCAGCACCCAGTCAGCTGTACCCAGGCGCAGCGCGTATTTCGTAAGAAAACGTGCAGCTGAGCCTTCGGAACCCTTCTGCGCCCATACCTGCAGGCAATACATTGCACGGTCACGCTCGTTGATCAGCGCCACCTCGTTCTTCGGGACTTTGAACTTGTCGCCATGCTTCTTGATGGCCTTTTCCCAAGCCTTGTAGTGAATAGAGTGGATGACTTCGTCATCGAGTTTGCGTTTTAGCGCCATATCTCCCTCATTCCGAGCTGCGAGCTGCAGCTTCGCGGTAGTAAATCCACTGTATCGTTATGGCCGGGGATTCCCAACATTTTTCTTTACAGCGTGCATACCCTGTGAGTGGGGTATCATGTACAAGTCGTAAGAAGGTCAGGAGACCCAATGAAGAAAGAAAGCCAACATCGAGATCCCACGGGAGCTGCGGCAGGTCAGGACGATCCGACCCCAGCCCCGGCTGTCGCGCCCAAGGCTGCACCAAAGGCAAAAGCCAAAGACGATTAAATTTACGGGGCTCACGAGCTGAGCACCGTAAAAAAGAAAAACCCCGCCGGGTTCCCAAATGGTTGCCGGGCGGGGTTTTCCCCATGTATCAGGACGATGGTGGGTCAATCAGATTAGGTGCACGCTCCCATCCATCATCCTGAGTTCTTAGGAAGCTGCGAGTTCCGCAGCAGCAGCGATCATGGCGTGCAAGTCGTTGTGGCGATCATGAATCTCGTCTTGCAGCCTGTGTTCTTCCTCCCACTGGGCCGGGGTCAGACCCTCACCCTCTGAGTCCAGGTGGTAAAGGGCGTCGATCTTTGTTTGCAGGGCCTTCAACATGGGATCGTCGCCGTATTCGTGGGTATCCTCGTACTCACATTCGCCACCCCGCCACGCAGATGCGCCGTAGAAGTCCATGCCGGGTTCGGAATAGTCGAGAACGAAGGTCAGGGTCGGCCACATCTCTGAGAGTTTGGCGATCAGAACTTCCGGCGGTGCCCACGCTGTGTCGAACACCATGCGGATCGAAGTCTGATCTTCGTGAATGTCAACGAGAACAGTGTGCACATCAGGGGACCATTTGGTGCCCCAGTTGGCGATATTCCACATGTACCAGTCGGGAAAGCCAGTTTCCTTCTGGGCAGCGATGCTTAGATCGGCTTTGGCGTGCATGTCGGCCAGATGCTCGTCGGTTACCCATGATCCGTTCTCAGAGAGAGGGCCAGGGTGTCCGTCGTGGGCCTTTGCCTCCCCAGCATCTCGCCTCGCACGCAGTTTGTCTACGTTCTCATGAGTCGGAGGTGGGGAGGTAGTTCCGACGAGAACGTCGGGAGTGGGATGCGGAAGAGTGAGATCGTGACCGTTCTCATCTTGAATTGCCTCGTGAAACGAGTCCGCATCTTTAGTAGGTCCGGAGACCGTGAGTGCGTTGCTGCACCAGTTAGGCATTTGTCCTCCTAGTAATGGACGCCTATTCGTTGTTGGGGTCAGTCTACCGTTATGACGACGGTAGACCAACCCCACCAACAAAGGTTTGAATCAGGCAGCGACCTTGCTGGTCGGAGCCTTCCTCGCTACCTTGCGCTTGGGCTTGCCAACTCGCAGCCAGACACCATGTGTGCCGTCGGCATTCTTGCGGGTTGTCACCTCAAGCTTCGGGTGCCTCTTCTTGAGTGAGTAGAGGTACGCGATGTTCTTTTTCTTGCGGTCCAACAGCGCCCACTCACCGGGATGCTGGTCCCCAAGTCGCTGGATCAGGTCCGCCAAAGCCCCGCCCGCTGGCGCTCGGCCACGGGCAGACTCCGGAGGGTTCTCCAGCTTGATAGGTATTGCCTTGCGCTTCGCCACTTCAGATACCTCCGCAGGTGGTTCGGCTATTTGACATGAGGAGAGTTGTCGCCAAGGATGGCAGCAACTTCGTCCTCAATGTCAGTAGAGGCGGGTGCCTCCACTTCTTGGGTAGCGACGACCACGGGTTGTGGTGCCACTTCGGTCCAGTGGGTGCCGTGAGGGCCAGGATCCGGCATGGCCGGAATCTCAGCTTCCTTTGTAGCCCTGATGCGGGCCAAAGCCTCTGCCCTGTCGTCATCCAACATCTGTTGGACTGACGGATCAGACATGTCCATGGCAGCCGGTAGTGGAGAGGGAGAAACAGGCGCGAGCATTGCTTCAACAGAAGCAGGAGCCACGCTTTCCTCCACCACGGTTAGGACCGTGATTTCCTCCGGTTCGGCTTCGATTTCAGGACTGGGCTGGGCTGCTGCCGTTCGTGAGGCAGCCGCCCTGGCGTTGGCAACTGCTATTGCAGCAGCCATTTGCGCTGGGTCGTTGTGGATGGTCAAGTTCTTGAACTCGGTCCACCTCTCGCCAGCCCCGTGGGCCGGTGTGATGAGGAGATCAAGGTGTCCGAACCGTTGACGTGAGTCAAGGATCGTAACCTCGAAGTCCAACTCCCCGGTGCGATAAGTGGCATTGAGCCCCTTGTACGCATCGAAGTCGATCTTTCCGTCCGCTGTGCGGGCGAATCGATCTGGGTTGGGTGTTTCAGTGTCAACAAGTTGCATAAGCACTCCTTTGGGGTGTGCGTCTAGTAGATAAGTGGAACGCTACAGGTATGGGTAATGAATGACAACGTGTATGTCAAAGATTTCTAATTACAATGGTGTGATTTCCGCCACCGTTCACGAGTACTCACAGGTTTGGCCGTCACACGACCCGTAGCTCCTGCAGAACCTTTGGTAGTTGAGGCAGTTCTCTCTGACCTTGCCTGAGCGCCGGGGCTTCGCCTTGTTGCGCTTCCTCCGAAACCCGTCCATCCCGAAAGTCAGGTGGGTTCCTTTCTTGCTGCGAGGACCACGGGCAATCTTCTTTGCCCTGTGGTACACGCCTCTAGGCCAGAAGTCCATCAGTACCACGCATCCATGCCGTCGCAGTGTTCCGCAACCCAGCGCAGGTACCAGATTGCGTACAGAACATCGTCGGTTTCGTCGTGTTCTGTGGGCTTTCCGTCTGTGTAGTTCGTTCGTTCGGTGAATACGAGCCGACCTCCACGCGCATCCAGACTCGCCTCCATGTCGTCGGCCAGGGATGCGCACGCTTCGGGTGGGCGGTAGAGGCCGTCAGGGTCGGTGCCGTAGAAAGAGTCGTCGTCTGTGACGCCGTAGGAGTCGATATCGTTGATGCTGGCGTTGTCAGAGGATGCGAGGGCGTTGATCAGCCAGTTTCCGTGCTTGCCCCTGTACCAGCAGTGGGTCCCAAACATACCCATGACCCGACCCTCTTCGGGTGGGTTGGCGTTCGTGTACGGACAGCCGCCAGCTTCGATCGTCTTGTCGCAGTCGATTGGGTAGGTGTCCTCAGACTGGGTGACCCCATCCTCGTCCTCCCAGGTGACGGTCTTTTTGTCGATGACCGCTGTACCCTGCCTCTTGCACGGGTACTCATGCGGCATGTTGTCTAGTCCCATAACGGACCTTTCTGTCGTGTCATCTGTTGACGAGGCTATCGTTATGGAGTGTTGGCACCAACCCGTCTGGTTAGATTTATCGGAGGTTGGTTTTGTTGCGCCATACCGGTAGCGTTACATCCATGAACACAAAGGCAATATCTCAGGAAGTGGAATTGGTGGGGCACGTCTCCGTCGATTCCGGACAGGTCATGATCGTCGATCCTTGCTACGTCTTGGACGGCGAGTATGACGAGGCCCCCAAGCACGATCCGAAGGATCACAAGCAGTGCACTTACGGCCACCCTTGTGAGGTGACCCTTTCCGACCAGCGTCATGGCGAGTTCTTCGCTAAGGGCTTCGGAACGGCCATCGCCTCCAGCAGTGGCTACGGAGACGGGAACTATCCCGTCTACGCCATCAAGAACGAGGAGGGGCGGGTGGTCGAACTGACCATCTACTTCGACGAAGATCCCCACTCGGGTGAGACTTCGTGGGCGTCCGAGTTCGTCAAGTCCATGAGGGACGAGGCATGACGGTTCTGACAGAAGATCAGATGGACGATCTGTACAACGCTGCCGACACGGTGGACGGCGAGATCGTCACGGGCTACTCAGGCCGTGGGATGTTCGGCGACGAGTGCGTCGGCATCATCCTGACCAACGAGTCCGCCCTATTCACGTTCGCCCGTCAGCTTGACGACGAACTGGCTGAACTCCTGGGCGATCCCCGGTGGGACAGCATGGGCCTGCGAGAGATCGCCTACTGGCCTAAGGCGTCCGTCAGCTGAGGTCCTTTCCGCCACCGTGTGCGAAAAGCACGACTTTCTGATTCCACTCCTGGGAAAGCCCTTCTCGGGAGAGTGGAGAAAGTGTGTGCCGTGCGGGGCTGCGCCCGGTGTCCAAAGATTTCTCACAAGTTACCGACAAGTAATGTAGTGATTCGTGTCCCATACCGGTATTGTGAATACATGACAAACACACGAGTTACCGAAACCCGCAACCTCCGACTGGATCGGGATGGTGGACACGTCGACGTGACCATCTACCGCTACAACGGGCAGGTCTGCTTCAAACTGGTGGACAACGGCACGTCATCGTGCGTCACCTCCATCAAGGGCCGCACTAACGGCTACATCACCGTCGACTGGAACGGCGCACCGTACACCTACAAGGTGGACAGCACGCTGACCGTCCTCGCTGAGTTCATCATGACCCTCTCGCTGGGCAAGACTGGCAACTGGGTCAAGGCCCACAACACGATGCCGGTGCTTGAACAGGCTGCCTTGAAGGCCGTCTGACGTGGAGGGCACGACGGTTAAGACGGGATTACCTGAGGGCACCTACACGGTGTACGAGGATGTCACGGCGACCAAGGTCTACACGGTCCACCTAGACGGCACGACCGATCTGGGGGAACTGCTGGAAGGCTACGCCGAACTCTGCGACGACTGGGAGGGCCACAACGATTACGAGCAGGTCGCCCTGATCGTCAAGGGCGACGAGGTCGTCTGGGACATGAGGAAGAAATGAGCGGGATCATCTACGACCACAAGTCGGACGACCAGGAGGACCGGTTCCATATCGACCTAGGGGACGGGCGTCTGATGCTCGTCAACGTCACCAACGAGGGCGTCATCATGGATGTCTTTGGAACCCGTGGTGGCATTGCCGGAGTGTTGGCCCGTATCGGGGCTGGCGAAGAGCTTGCTTCCGTGCTGGACGGCCCCCCTGATGAGGACGTTCATCTGGGCACGATGGCGATGACGTTCGACGAGTGGGCCGACGAGATTATTTCATTCGATAGTCCGACCCGGGTTGGCGTAAAGGATTCATAACGGTAAAGTGTACTTATGACTACTACATGCACTTCCGAACCCTGCGAATCCGTCAAGGCGGGCGAAGAACCCGACATGCGATTGGGCGACACCTGCCTCATGTGCCTAGCCCGTGGATGCGAGCGATGCGGGCAGATCATCGGTCTGGACGAGGAAAACCAGATCCACGACGCCGACTGTCCGGGTCCGGATTCATGGGGCTACCTAGATATCTGCGACGACTGCCTCTTGGACACGGACGTTCTGTACGACGACGAACTAGAGGCTGAACGCCGACTGGAGATGGCATGAGCGCTTTACAGGAGTGTCGCCATTGTGGGCAGGAGATCCGAGTCTCCGTGACCCGCGAGAGTCTTGGCATGGCTGTGTATGTAGACATGAGCGGGGGCGATGTTTGTTGCGCCGATACGTTCATGGAGAAGAACGTGAACGGAGAGCATCAACCGAAGGTGACGATATGAGCGAAGTAACGAGTGGCAAGAATCTGACCGTCATCGTCTTGGACGAGGACGAGGCTGACGGACTGGCCCGACTTCTGGAGCTGGAAGTCCTCAACGAGGGGCACGAAGCGGGGCTCCTAGAGCTTGCTGAGGCGCTGAACTAATGAGCCACACCACGATCACTCAATGGCCCGGCGACAAAGACATCACTCCAGAGATCCATGAGGCGATTTGGGACTGGCAGCAGAGGGCCAACGAGCCCACTCCCGGTGACGAGGAAGCACTCATAGACGACGCTCATGCGATCTTCGAGAAGATCGGAACCCGTGAATCACCGGCTGACGTTGCGGAGCGTTGTGGGGTCAGCATCGAGCAAGCCCGCAAGGTGATTCAGGATGCGGCGGATCGCAAGGCTGCGGTGCAGGCAAAGAGACGGCGTTCATGAACAATCTAGAGAAGAGGCAACAAGCTTTCCCAGCTGGCCCAGGAGCCCCGACAACCAAGGAGCGCTACATCAAGCACCCCTACTTCTGCCCGTTCTGCGAGTACGAGGCCGTTGAGGCCACGAAGCTGGAAGCCTTTGAGAACTTGGTGTTCCAGTGGGTGCGTTGCGACAAGTGCGAGACGGAGTGGCACGACATCTATGAGTTGATCGACTTTGAGGAAGTAGTGGCTGGCAAGTAGACCCTTTCCGCCACCGTCGATGGAAAGCGTGTGTTTTTTGGATTTCTCCTACTGCGATAGTGATAATTCGGCGGAGCGGCTGGCCGGGGCTGCGCCGGGATTTCTGAGATTTCTCGTAAGTTACCGTCCAGTAATGTAGTGATTCTCGTTCCATACGGATATGGTGTGTACATGACAGAGAACAGCAACCCCATCATGAACACTCACGACGTAGGCGCCGGACGTATCAGCGTCTACTTCTCCAACGACGAGGGTCGGTACACGACCTTTACTGATCACGGTGCCACCACTTCGGGGGTCGAGTACATCGGCGTCCACGATCACGGCGCCTGCTCCATCATCTGGAACAACGCCATCTACTCCTACACCGGTGGCGATCCACTCGCCATCGTGGCGTGCTTCGCTGCGACCCTCTCCATGGGCAAGACGGCGAACTTCATCAAGGCGACCTGCACGCTGGTCCGCAAGACCGCAGGCTACGAAGTGGCTGCATGACGTTGGTGTCAAGGGTCCATAACGATAAGGTGTACCTATGACCAACAAAGCGATCCCCACCTGCACGATCTGCGGCGGAGCCGGACCCGGCTACGAGTTCCCGATCTTCCCCCGCTGCTCCGATAAGGAGTTCGGTGCGATCTGCGCCGAGTGCGACCACGAACGAGCCAACGAGTACGGACTCGCCCGACCGGGAAGGCACACACGGTGATCGCCTTCCTGCTGCTAGGGGTGGTTCTCTATCTCTGCTCCGATAAGCACCCTTGGGGGGCCTGATGAAACACATTGCAGTAGTCCACTTCACTCTGGAGCCAGACGAGGATCTGGACCCTGATCAAGTGGGGTTCGTACTCGCTGAGGATCTGATCAACGACGGCTATGACTGCTACGTCAATGACATCCTGGGACCATTCGGGACAGAGGAGACAACGGTATGACCAACTTCCACATGCCCGATTCATGGTACGACCCGCCCGACGACGACCCCTGTGAGTGCGAGGACCGGTGCCACCTGTGCGATAGGCAGATGGCCGAGGCATACCATTGGGCGACGGACCCCCGAGTCTGATGACCCCCGATCTGCCCGACTGGCGACAGCCTCCGCCAAATCGTCGCATCCGTGATGACGGGGCTGTGTACATGCTCGGCGACCGGGTGAAGGTCAAGGATCAAGAGATCCACGGAGAGATCGTGCGCTGGGACGGTGGCAAGGCTGTCGTTCTGGACGACGACGCTGCCGACTGGATGATTGACGACGACGATGGAACGCTGGTGTTCTCCCTCTGGGATCTGGTGAAGTGGTGAACTACGACCACATTCAGAAAGAATGGGACGCCCTTGAGGAGATGCTGGAGCGGGGCGTCATCGGCATCAAGGAGTACCTCTACCTGCTGCAGGGGTTGGCTAATGCATGACTGGAGTGTCAAGGGACGCAGGGTTCGCCTTGTTTTCACCTCCGATCCGTACACACGGCTCAGCCCCGGCGAGCTGGGTACCGCTAGCTTCTATGATGACTTTGGAACGCTTCACGTCAAGTGGGACGATGGCTCCTCCTTGGGTTTGATCCTGGATGTGGATGAATGGGAGATTCTTTCCCCCGCCGAGGTTGCTATTGTCGCTTAGTATTGGTAGAGTGTAAGTGTTGAGTGAAAGCACCGGGGACTGACCTCCCCACGCGGGCAGCGCAAAGATTTGACCGACCGGCCCGGAGCAAGATTGACCTCCACTGCTTTGCAGGTGGGGGTTTTTCTTCGTTTTATGGCAGAACTGTGAGCTGCAGCTCGTGAAGCCCCGGGATTCTTAGTGATTTCCGAGCTGCCCAAGGGTCCTTTCCGCCACCGTTAGCCAAAAGCGATGTGTTTTCCAGGGAGGTGAGGGAAAACCCAGAGTTTCTCGAACTTCTGGCGGCCCGGGCGGCCCGGGCGGGGCTGCCGTGATGATTTCTGGGCGCTGTTGCGGTATGTTGGGATTGTTGCTTGATATGGGTAGGGTGTAAGTAATACCCACTATCAAGGAGGACCGCTATGGTCACTTTCCTGCCCACTTGGACCACTCCCTCAGGCGTGGTCGCTAGCGCCCCGAACGGGGCCGCGAGCCGCTGGCTCGCCTTCGTCTGGTTCCTTCGGCTCATGGGTACCTACCCGTGGGCGGTCGGCTCCCCCGGCTCCCTCCGCATCCACCGGTGCGAGTCCTCGACCGGTTTCTGCTGGGATACCGGGAACCTGCCTCTGGACTTCGGCGGGCTGCCTGAGGACGCCCGTGCGAACGAGGGCACCCACCGTTGGAACTACACGGGCGGTCCTGAGGACGCCGACATCCGTTGTGACGGCTGCGACGCTCGCCCGTCCCATAGGGCCTCTGAGTACCCGTGCAGGGCTGCTGGCGACCTGATGCCACGCTGCTGGGCCGAAGGCACGACCGTCCGTAACGGACTGATCGTCAAGTAGCCGGACCGGAACCCCTCGCCTACGGGCGGGGGTTCTTCCGCAGCCCCGATTAACCAGGTAGCTCTACCCTGGGTCCTGCGCACGGGGCTGGCCTGGCTCCTCGATAATAAATGTTGCGTAACCCTGTCATGACGGTAGGCTGGAGGTACGACCACGACGAGGGAAGGGGGTGACCATATGTTCGATCTTTATGACGACCCGGACGACATGCGCGAGTTCCACGCTGAGATGCGTGAGCAGGCGCGACTGGACGCGGCTGACGACGAGATGGACGACGCTGACCGGGAGCATCCCGCGCTCTCTTGCGACCATCCAGGCAGAACCTCCTAAAGCGCGAGAGCCTCTCACCTGCGGGTGGGGGGTTCTTGCGAGCCCCGTTCGTAGCTCCCAGGGGTCCTCCACCGCCCAGGAGCTGGCCAGGCGGGGCTGGTCCGGGTCTTCAATAGATTTGGCTCCAGAATGTTGCGTTACCCTTT
>Ga0315328_10001261_pt1 | contig 11631 bp, 11 predicted proteins | sample M120032315metaG_FD_203462 | JGI IMG/M metagenome (GOLD analysis project Ga0315328, IMG submission 203462) | Ammonia-oxidizing marine archaeal communities from Monterey Bay, California, United States - M1 200m 32315 | ecosystem: Environmental > Aquatic > Marine > Intertidal zone | place: USA... | reverse complement strand
TATGGTTATGGATGATTTCATTTTTCATAGGCATAATCAACATGCTTCCATTACCAATCTTGGATGGTGGAAAATTTATTCATATTATTATTGATAAAAAATTTTCAGATAAAGGAGTTAAAATGATAATGTGGGTAATTTACGCATTTACGTTTATTCTATTTGGTCTCAATATTGCTTTGTCTTATATGAAATCTGGTTGGTTTACAATCTAAAATGAAACAAAAAATATTTAGATTTAAAAAATCTTCATCTTAATAGTTACATATTACGCATAATATGATCCAATATAATTCAAAATTTGTTAATGAGTATAGACTCTTAATTTACTTATAATTATTAATTTTCTCAACATGCTTCAAAGCTAGAAATGTTAATTCTTTTTCATATTTTTTTAGAAATTTTAACATTTTTTCAGATTCAATTTCCACATTTGCATAATATCCTCCAATTTTAAATTCATCCTCAAATGCATTTCCTATTTGATACATTGGAAATTCAAATGTATTGTTATGCACAATTTTTTCATATCTTTCAACTTCATTGTCATTAATTTTTTGAGTTAAAGAATTTTTAATTATTGTAGTTAAATTGTTGATAGAATCTACAATTGTCATTGTAGAAATTTTATACATTCCAACTTTTCCAAAAACTATAGATGGTTTTTTATAGAATGCTGCCTCTATTGCAGTAGTTCCTCTTATGCTAATTACTAATTTACTTTTTTTAATTAATTCAGTTGAATTTACCGAATGATGAAACATTATGACGTTAGGTAATCCCATGAATGCTTTAATTTCTTTAACTCCTCTATATCCACGTACATTCATGACACTGTGATCTTTAACTGCTAATACATGACCCACCGGAAGTGAATTAGAAATATTTCTAACAAGTTCAAATTGATTTGTGTAATAAGGTGCTCCTATTAGCAAAATTCGTTCTTCTTCTTGATGAAGTGGAAAATAAACGAGATTTAATTTTTCATCAATTTTATAATTAAGATTTTTTTCCATAAATTTTTCTCTATATTTTTTCCGTAATTCATAATGGATCATTTTAAAAATTACTTTAATTTTTGAACGTCCGAAATACGAATAATGAGTATCTGTATTATTTTCTTTTGTAAAAAAATATTTTAATCCAGCTTTCAGAAATTTTGTATTTGATTTCTGAAATTCAAAAGAAAATTTATCATCCGTAAATGAATTAATTTCTGATGTGATTTCTTGGTTGGAATTAATATCTTCTATTTTATCAGGTAATGGCAAACACTGATCTATATCATCAGACAAATACCATCTATTTCCATGTTTTAAAGAACTTTTTGGATTAATTCCAATTCTGCTTCCTACGGGAATTATAACTTCTATTCCACGTGCTTTACAAATTTCATAAAATATATGATTATGTTGTTGATGTGTCTCAAATATAATTAAGAAATCTGGATTTATTTCATTGAGAACTGATTCAAAAAATCTTATTTCTTGTTCTAAAATAGTTAAAATCTCATTACGTGAAAATTTATGATATGAATTATAGTGATAGAAAATTCTGTCATTAAACGCTATTAGTTGTAGATCAAGATTATATTTTTTTTCAATATCCTCTAAATATTTTAGATCTAAATTTGATTTTTGTTTCAAAATATTATCATGGAAAAACCAAATTTTTTCAAAATTTACAATTTTTTGGGAACCAAAAAATTTTTTTGCATTTTCTGTAACTTCAAATATTGAATACATTTGACAATCTAAATTTTCTTGTATGTATTTTGCTAAACCATAGTGAAATAACGCTTGATCAATCCAAAATAATAATTTTGGTTTCATATGAAAATTCTAAAGCATTATCTAATAAGTGATTATACCAAATTACATCTGTATTTTCCGTACAATTTGGAAAGCTTCAGCTGCATTAAAGCCACAAACAGTTCCCCAACGTTTTGCAGAGTTATTGATATTTTCTAGTGATCGTGGATGAGGAAATTTTTTTAATTCATTCTTATATTTTTTCATTGCATTCATTTTTAGATTTAATTCTTTTTCAATATTGACAAAGTAATTAGGTTTGAAATCATATGAAAAAGTCCATTCAGTTGAAGAAAATATTTCAAAAGAAAGTATTTCTTTTATAAAAAATGAACTTGGTCTACATGCCGTTACTGTTGCATCACATGTAATTCTATGATCTATGTTTAGATCTTTAGAATGTGATGTATAAACAATATCTGGTTTCTCTTTTGAAATAATTTTTTCAATTATTTTTACAATTTTTAATAATGGCACAGTATCTAATTCATTATCAGGTAAATCAAGAAAAATTGTTTTTTTAACACCAAGTATTTTTGAAGATTTTTTTGCATCGTTTTGTAGTTCTAAAATTTGTTTTTTATTTTTTTTTAAATCATCTTCTGAAAAATTATAAGAAGATGAATTACTGTAATCTAAACTTCTTCTTGCAGTTATACCTGTAGTTAGGTAAGCAACTGTTACATTATCACCATTCTTGCTATGTTTTAGAATTGTACCTCCCATTCCAAGTACTTCATCATCAGGATGAGCAACAATGACTAATATTTTCATATGTTTTAAAATTTATTCTGATATTAATTAGTTTAGAAGAATTAATTTCAAAAGTTATTATACATATATTTTTAGTATATTGTAATTGATTATATGAAGTCTAAAAAAATATCTTATAAAAAAAATACCTCTAATAATACTAAATTAAAAAAAAATAAAAAAATTAAATTATTTGATCCTATAATTGATAAATCTGAAGAAAAAGAAATAATTAAAATTTTGAAGAGTGGTAACTGGGCTTCTGGAGCTGGGGGTGGAAAAGTTTTAGAATTTGAAAATAAGTTTTGTAATTATGTTGGTTCAAACCAATGTGTTGCTGTTAATAGTGGAACTGCAGCTTTAAACCTTTCACTTTCTTTGTTGGATATTAAAAATAAAGAAGTAATTTTACCTTCACTTTCATTTGTTTCAACTGCTCACGCTATTATACTAAATGGAGGAATTCCAAAATTTGTAGACATTAATCCTAAAACATTATGTATAGATCCTGAAAAAATTAAAGTAGCAATTTCTAAAAAAACAATTGCAATTTTACCTGTACATTTTGCTGGAATGCCATGTGATTTGGATCAAATTTTAGAGATTTGTAAAAAAAATGATATCCATTTAATTGAAGATGCAGCTCATGCTACTGGGGCTAATTACAAACGAAAAAAAATAGGAAAACACGGTATGGCTGTATGTTTCAGTTTTCATCCTGTAAAAAATCTCGCAATGCCTACGGGTGGATTAATAGCTATAAATCATAAAAAAAGTGCACAATTTAAAAAAATATTAAATGAGAAACGATGGTGTGGAATTACAAATCGCATAGGTTCGAATTATGATGTTAAAGAACTTGGTTGGAATTATTATATGAATGAATTATCTGCTGGAATAGGATTACTACAATTAAAAAAATTAGATAAGAATAATAAAATACGAAGAAAAATAGCTAAACGATATTTTCAAGAACTTAATTTAGATAAAAAAATGCCATTTGATAAAAATTCATCATATCATTTTTACTGGATTTTATCAAATAATCGAAAAAAACTCATCTCAAAATTACAAAAAAATGGAATCGAAACTGGTACTCACTACAAACCTATTCATCAGATGTCAATGTACAAAATGAAACAAAAATTACATGTTACTGAAAATGTGGGTAAAAAAATTATTAGTTTACCAACACATCCAAATTTATCTCAAAATGAAATAACGAGAATAATTTCAGTCATAAATGAAAACATCTAAAATTATTTTAATAGAATTATTTTATTATGGGATATCTATAGCTCATGTATATTGAAGACAGGGAAAATTTTCATTCGTGCAGATTCTAGTGTTGATATGGGAATTGGACATATGATGAGATGTTTATCTTTAGCAGAAATACTTGTCAAAACAGATTTTGAAGTAATTTTTATTTCAAATAAATTAAATGCTAAAATTTACAATCTAATTATCAAAAAACAATGTAAAATATGTATTCTACCAGAAAATAATCAAAATACAAACATTGTAGAACATGATGCAATAGAAACTCAAAAAATTATTGAATCATTTGATGATTCCATTTCTTGGCTCTTAGTTGATCATCGAAACTTAGATATACAATGGGAAAAAATCCTCCGAAAATCTGTTCAAAAAATTATTGTTATAGATGATTTAGCAAATAAAAAACATGATTGTGATATATTAATAGATCAAAATCTTTATGAAAAAATAAATCAACGCTATCAGAATCTAGTTCCAAAAAACTGCAAAAAATTACTTGGTCCAAAATATGCACTTCTAAGATCTGAATTCTCTAATTTAAGACAAAAATCAATAAAAAGTAAAATAAAATTAGAAAATATTTTGATATCTTTTGGTGGAACTGACCCATCTAATGAAACACGCAAAGTCTTAGAGGCATTAAAAATTCTTAATTTAGAAAATATTCATATCGATGTTGTTACTACAAGTTTAAATCCATTTAAAGATGAAATTCAACAGTTATGTTCTTCTATGACTAACACAAACTTTTATTGTGACGTGGATAAGATTGGTGCTTTAATGAAAACTTCTGATTTGGCAATAGGTGCTGGTGGCAGTACTACTTGGGAAAGATGTTGTTTAGGTTTACCTTCTTTGGTATCTGTAATTTCTGATGATCAGTTGGCATGTACTGAAATTATGGATAAAAATGGATATCTCATTTATTTAGGATTAGCTGAAAATTTAACAGTTAATGATTATATTGAAAAAATCAAAAATTTTAATATTGAACATTTACAAAAAATTTCCGAATTAAGCTTAACACTTGTTGATGGTCAGGGTTGTCAAAGAATTTTAAATGAAATGAAATTACTAAATTAAATGAAATAATATGAGTGAAATAAAGCTTTATGATCGTGTAATAAGAAAGGATCTCCCACCTTTCATTATGGCTGAGGCGGGGATAAACCATAATGGTGAACTAGAAAAAGCATTTGAAATGATTCGAATCGCAAAAGATTCTGGTGTAGATGCAATAAAATTTCAAACTTTTAAAGCAAAAGAATTCATCTTAGATGAAACTTTAACATATACGTATTTTTCTCAAGGAAAAAAAATTACAGAATCACAACTCAAACTTTTTGAGAGATGTGAATTTAGTCGTGATGAATGGTTTAAAATTAAAGAAAAATGTGATAAAGAAAAAATAATGTTTTTATCAACTCCTGAAAATCGTAGTGATTTAGATCTTTTATTAGAACTTGGAATTCCAGCAATTAAAGTTGGATCTGATGAAATAATTAATCTACCAATTCTAAAAGATTTTGCTTCAACAGGTCTACCGATTTTACTCTCATCTGGTATGGCAAATCAAAATGAAATTCATGCTGCTCTAAAAGCTGTTGGAGCATTTAATGGATATCCAACTATACTATTGGTTGCAACTTCACAATATCCTACACCGATTGAAGATGTAAATCTACAAAAATTTGAAACTTTGCAAAAAATATTCCCTAATATCCCATTAGGTTTTTCAGATCATACTGAAGGCCCGCTTGCATCATCACTTGCATGTGTTTTGGGTGCTGTTTGTTTTGAAAAACATTTTACACTTTCTCATGATCTTCCTGGACCTGATCATTGGTTTTCTGAAGATATAGATGGATTAAAAATCTGGGCAGATCATATTAAAAATTCATACAACATGTTAGGTACCGAAAAATTAGAACCAACAAAAAAAGAAGAAGAAATGAAAAAAATTGCTAGAAGGAGTATAGTTGCATTAAATAATATAGATGAAAAAGAAATTTTTGATAAAAATAATATTGGATTAAGAAGACCTGGAAATGGGTTATCACCAGAATTATATGAAAAAATTTTACAAAAAAGAGCAATTCGAAAAATCAAAAAAGGTCAACAAATCACACTAGAGGACTTTGATCAATGAAATTAACATATCATAATTCTGCAGCAGTTGTTATTCAAGATAATCAAACAAAAATTTTAGTGGATCCTTGGTTAAGAAATGGAGAATATTTTGGTTCATGGGGGATATTTCCACCTTATGATTTTAAACCGGAAGAATTTAATGATATGGATTTTATTTATATTAGTCATATACATCCAGATCATTGTAGTCCTAAAACATTAGAAAAATTAAATAAAAAAATACCCGTATTGATTCATGAATTTCCTGAAAAATACTTAAAAAAAAATATACAAAGATTAGGATTTGATGTAATTGAATTAAAGAATAATGTCAAAACAAAATTAAAAAATGAAATTGAAATTACTATAATTGCTGCTGACAATTGTAACCCTGAGATTTGTGGAAAATTATTTGGATGTGGAACAATGAATGGGGACGAAGGTTTAGGTAATGTGGACACAATGGCAATTTTCAATAATGAGAATGAAACGATAGTAAATACAAACGATTGCCCATTTGAAATTTCAGAAAAGACCGCAAAAATTGTTGCTAAACAATATAAAAAAATTGATTTATTATTAGTTGGTTATGCTGGTGCATCATCTTATCCTCAATGCTTTAATTTTTCGGAAGAAAAACTTCACGCTCAAATAAAAATGAAAAAAAATAAGAGATTAAATGATACTCTAAATTATTTAAAAATTTTCCAACCAAAATATTTTTTTCCTTTTGCAGGTAAATACACGTTAGCGGGAAAGAATTCCATATTAAATAAAAATCGTGGAGAACCAAATTTAGATTATGCATTAGATTATTTAATTGAAAATACTGATCAAAATAAAACTAGATGCATTGCATTAAATTCAAAAGAAAGTTTTGATATTACTACTGGCACTTCAACAAAAAAATATCAAAAAGAAAATTTAAAATTCAAGGAACAATATATAAAAGAAAAACTATCAAAGATTAAATTTGATTTTGAATCTGAACCGGAACCAAAAATTACCTCTTTATTGGAATTATTACCAGATTCCTACGAAAAATATAATGATATTAGAAAAAAACTTTCATATTCAACAGATACTAAAATTATTCTAAAATTAAATGATGATAAATTTGTAGTAATTTCATGTGATGGAAATGGATTTGAAATCAATACATCTGAAGAAATAAAAAATATCAAAAAATCCATTTCTATTGATGTAGATAAAAGATTACTTTATTGGTTACTTCAAGGCCCAAAATTAGCTCAGTGGAATAATGTAGAAATTGGTTCTCATTTACAATTCAAAAGGATTCCAGATATTTACGAAAGAGGATTAATTCATTGTTTGAATTATTTTTATTCAGGACAATACGTAAATTAGAATAAGAATGGAAATTAAATTAAGAGAAGTTTGTAAGGAAGATTGGGACTATATTTTAGAATTAAGAAATAATTTTTTTGAAGATGATTTTCTAGAACAAAAAAAAATTCTTACAAAAAAAGAGCACTATGAGTATATGGAAAAACAAAAATCTGATACAAGTTTCCACCAATGGATATCTTTTGATGGGAAAAACAATGTTGGCTATATTAGACTTTTGAAAGATGATGTTAGTATTATAGTTGATCAGAAATTTCAAAACAAAGGCATTGGAACAATAATGTTGGAATTAATGGAAAAAGAAGCTAAAAAAATTGGTCTTAAAAAAATAAAAGCGTTAGTACGAAAAAATAATTCTAGTAGTGAAAAAATCTTTTTAAAAAATAATTATAATTTAAAATTATTAATGTTTGAAAAAGAAATTGAATAAAGTTTTTGACTAGGTATTTTCTTGTTTTTCTTTTATAACAACTGATGTACCTGATGCTTTAGCAACAAGAAGTGGAGGTTGGAGAATTTGACATTTACTTTCAGATTTCTCATCAGGTGATGCCTCAATTATTTTATATGCTTCAAATAGAATTTTTCTACTTGTATTGCCAATTTTAGTAGTTCTTCCCTTGACAGTCAGAAAATCACCTGCATATACAGGGGATAAAAATTCAACATTATCATAAGCACGTAATAATCCTTCATCACCATCTATCTGTATTGTCAAATTTGTTGCAACATCACCAAATAGTTTCATTATGTGAGCCCCATCAATTAAATTTCCAGCATAGTGAGCATCACTTAGACTTATCCTTATACATAATTCACACTCATATGTTTTTTCATCCATAATAGATTCTCCAATTCATATAATGAAAGCTTTTTGGTTTAATTTTAAACTTAATCATTTATTCATTCTTAATAATTTAGCAGGAGTACCTACCATAACACAATTATCTGAAAAATTATTTCTAACTACACTTGATATTCCAACAAAACAATTATTTCCAATTTCACAACCTGTATCTATTACTGCATTTGGTGCAATCCAACAATCTTCTCCTATTTTTGCTCGTCCACAAATTATTGCACCGACCGTAATCTGCGAAAATTTTCTTATCACAGTATTATGAGATATGTGAACTAAATCATCAATTTTTACATGATCTTCAATAATGGTTTGGTCTAATTGTGATTTTTCCACTGTACAATTAGAACCAATCCAAACATTATCTCCTATCAAAATTCCACCTATATGATTAAAATGTACAAATCCCTTTTCATCATAGCTAAAACTAAATCCTTCACTCCCGATTGTACAGTTTGAGGATATCACACAGTTTTTACCGATTTCTGTTACTCCAAAAATTACCGTATTGCTTAAAATTTTTGTATTATCTCCTATAACCACGTCTTTTGCTATGTAGCAATTTGGGCCGACATAAACATTTTTACCAATTTTTACATTGGATTCTAAAGTTGCGGATGAATGTATCCCAGATTTAAATTCATCATCACTAAAAAACTTCATTACAACACGTTGAAAATCTAATCTTGGATTTTTTGAAGAAATTACAGGTATGTTTATTTTTTTTGCAATATCATCTGTACTAATCAAAATTATATTCTGATATTTATCTAATTTTTTAAAATCATATTCAACATTATCTTTTAATTTGAATTTCACATTAATTAATTCTGAATAAAATAATAAGGAATTATTTTTGATATTATTCATAGAACTAACCCCTCTTATATCAAAATCACTTCCGTCATATTCACTTTTTAGAAATTCAGCAATTTTTTTTACGGAAATACTTGTCTCTTTTTGTTTAAACATGACCTATTTTAAGAGAAATCGTCATTATATTATAAATAATTCTAATAATTTTTCAGAGATGAAAACTATAGAAAAACATATTATTCTAAATTTTTAGGTTCAATTTATGATAAATTCAATTAAATCAATACTTGATAAATTAGAATACAAAATTAATGACGAAGATAAACAATTATCTGAGTTTTTTAAAGAAAATGGATATTGTATAATTCCTAAATCCAATTTTGTCGAAGAAAATATAGATGAATTTAGAAAAATTGTAGATGATTTACTAAAGAAAGAATCATGGCGAGGAGGTTGGGAAGGCAAAGAAGAATATATGAAATATGAAAAAGATTTTCAAATTGGAGCTTATAGACTAGGTAATCTTTTCAATAAAAATAAATTATTTCTTAAATTATTAACCGAAAGAAATATTCTAAAAATTACATATGGAATTCTAAAAGATGACATAAAAATTGGTGCATTAGATATGCGTGAACCTAAAAAATCCACAGGTTTACAGGATCTTCATATTGATTGGATACCAAAAAAAAAATCTAATGACCCCATAGAAAATATAGTTTGTTTTATTTTCTTAGATGATTCAACGAAAGAAAATGGTTCCATTCGTGTGGTACCAAAAACTCAAAGAAAGACTGGTTGGATAAATGAAAATTTGGATGATTTATCTCAACATCCAGATGAAATAACTCTTGAAGTAAATCAATCAAGTATTGTGCTAATGGATGCAACTCTTTGGCACAGTGGAACAAAAAATGTTAATGGAAAAAGACGACGTGTATTATATCTAGATGTAAGACAAAGAAATATTCCACAATTACTAAATCAAAGAATCTATTTGGGAGAAGAAACTCAAAATAATCTTTCAGAAATAGAGAAATTTCTTTTAGGTGTAGGAGAAAACGATCTAATTTTTGAGGAACGAGTATCCACTGCTGGAAATGCATATAGAAAACAATTCAATGCTGATACATTTATGAAAAATCATTGATTATTTTTTAATTGCAATTCCCATACCGCAATCAAAATAATATTTTTTATGAACGATCTCTTTGAACTGAAAACCTTTTTTCAATTTGAATTCTTTCCAGGCTTTATTAACTCCTGGAAACTCACGATTATGAATATCATGTGCTGCTAAAATCCCTGATTTAGATAACATTTTATAAAAATTATTCATATCTTTTTTTGCACCTTTATACTCGTGGCTTCCATCCACAAAAATTAAATCATACGGCTGAAATTTTTTAATAATTTCCAAAGTTTGTTTTCGATCAGAATTCCCACATATCAAAGTTAAATTTTTTCTACGTAAATTTGCAAGTAAATCGTTAGGACTCATATCTGCCAAAAAATTGTCTACTGCGACAATATGTTCAAAATTAAAAAATTTATTTAATATTGTATTCACTTTACCTGAACTATAACCTATCTCTAAAAAATTTTTGATTTTATTTTTTTTGTCATAAATCTTTAAAAAATGAATAAATTCTGCTAATTCATCTGGATTATGCATTATGTGTGTACGTGTACCATCAAAAATTTGTTGACCTCCATATTCTGCAGTTGTTTGATGTTTCAAAAACTCAGTTAATTTCTCTTTTTCTTTTTTTGTTTCTAAATTTCTAAAAATATAATCCTTCATTTTTTATCCCAGAATTGCTCAATTTAGATAATATTTAAATTAGTTATTTCATTATTAGCCAAAAACTTTACCAATCAATTTTTTCAGAAATGCTTTATTTTTTAAAGATTGTGACTAGAATAAATGAAAAAACGAGAATATCAATTTAAAAACTCGTTAATATTTTATATACTTAAGCAATAAAATTTGAATAAATGCCTGCAAAGAAAAAAGATTTGAAATTACTTTTTGTTAAACCATGTTTACGTCCAGGCGGATTTACAAAACTTCTTCCTGTAGGTTTGGCTTCGGTTATGACATATTTTGAATCCAAAGGTTATCGTTTTAGTTTGTTGGATATTGATATTGATGAATTCAGTGATGAATATGTTGAAAATTATATAAAAAATAACCACTTTGATTTTGTTCTTACTGGAACAATTATCACTCACTATAAATGGACTAAATGGTTTGTTAACATGACAAAAAAATATCAACCCGATTCATGTGTTATTGTGGGTAATTCTGTAGCAGGTTCAATTCCTGAAGTATTTTTGAATAATACCAAAGGCGACATTGTTGTTACTGGTGAAGGTGAAATATCTGCATATGAAGCAGTTGAAGCAGTTCGTTTAGAAAAAGATTTGAAAACTGTTGAAGGTATATCGTTTAGAAACGATGATGGAGTAATTACTACAACTGAACATAGAAAAGTTGGGGACATTAATGATTTTCCATTTATCAATTGGGATCATTTTGATGTTGAACGTTATGTAACTCAACCAGAAACATTTCCAGATAAAGATGCAGACCCAGAAGATATGCGCGCA
>Ga0315328_10001260_pt1 | contig 11641 bp, 6 predicted proteins | sample M120032315metaG_FD_203462 | JGI IMG/M metagenome (GOLD analysis project Ga0315328, IMG submission 203462) | Ammonia-oxidizing marine archaeal communities from Monterey Bay, California, United States - M1 200m 32315 | ecosystem: Environmental > Aquatic > Marine > Intertidal zone | place: USA... | reverse complement strand
TGAAGGAAATCTAAAACCTGCATTGCATGTAGAAATGCAGGACAATATGGGTGGATGGAGAGTTGAAGAAACTTGGCCTGTAGATGACAGAGAATTCTTGCAATTAGGAATTGGTGAGGGACTTACTGTGACTTCAGGTACTGGATTGATAGGTCCAACAGGGTCATTGACTCTAGAAACTGAAATATTCGAAAATGAAACAAGAATTTCCGGAATGCCTACTTTTCATGTGGAGGTTACCATCCCACCTGGCCAAACCTCAGGCCATCTTTACATTGAACTATCTATTGCTGGAGGGATACATCTTGGACATGGAGTGATGGATCTTAGATACTATGAAGGCGGCAGGGAATGTGGGCAACCATGTACTGTTACTGGAACTGTAAATGCTAAAATGCAATTATTTGCTATGGATGTAGTGGTACCTGCAGGAAATGCATTAGGACTAGTAATAAGTCAAACAAATGATGACTATATTCCTTCTCCAGTAAGTAGTGGATATGTCACTATTGGAACTAACCAAAATAGTGTTTTAACTCTTCCAATTATTGAAAGAAGTCCGGAAGATTTGTTCACACCACCTATTTGGTATACTGAAGAATAAAATTAACTTTTGTCTTGTCTCGACTTAATTTCTTCAATTAATTTTCGGGTTTCAGCTTCTTCGGCTTCTAATTTAGCCTTCTTTTCTTCTGCTATTTTTGCAGCTTTTTCAGCCTCGATTTTTGCCTTCTTTTCTTCGACAATCATCGCAGCCTCTTCAGCCTCTAATCTAGTCTTTTCCTCTTCAGCTTTCTTTGCAATTTCTTCAACTTCTAATTTTGCTTTGGCTTCTTCAATCTTTCTTGCAGCTTCTTTAGCTTTTTTTGCTTCTTTTTCAGCTTTTTTTGCTTCTTTTTCGGCCTCTTTAGCTTCCAATTTGGCTTGTTTATCTGCCTCTTTCTTCGCTTTTTCTTCTTCAACCTTTCGTGAAGCCTCTTCGGCTTCCAACTTTGCTTTGTCCTCTTCGGCTTTCTTTGCTGCAACTTCAGCCTTTTTAGCTTCTCGTTCAGATTTCTTAGATTTTTCCTCTTCGGCTTTCTTTGCTGCCACTTTAGCTTCCTTAGCAGCTTTTTTAGCCTGTTTTTCAGCTTCTTCAACTTCTAATTTAGCCTTTTCTTCTTCAGCTTGCCTAGCAGATTCTTCAGCCACTTTCAATGATTCTTCAGCATCTCTTGCTTTTTCTTCAGCTTCTTGTCTTGCTTTTTTTTCAAAGTCAAAATCTTCTGTGGACTTTGTTATATTTTTTGTATCTAATTTTGAATTATCATAAAAATGTACGTCTCTTTGTGGGAAGGCTATTGTTATCTCTTCTTGAGATAGTTTTTCAAATACTTCATGATGTAAATCTGAATTAATTTGCCTTATTTTAATTACATTTTTTATCCAAACAACCAATGCAAAATTTAATGCAGAATCGGCAAATTTTTGAAAACGTACTAATGGGAGTCTAGTTGGATCATCCTGCTCCACATCTTTATTCTTCTTAGCAACTTCTAATAATGCTTTTTCAACTTTATCTGGGTCTGAACCATAAGAAGCTCCCACTTCTATTCTTAGTCTATAATATCTATCTGGTTTAGTAAGATTTCTAATATTTTGATTTGCAAGAGCATTATTTGGTATAATTATTATTACATGATTGATAATATCATAAATTTTAGTCGAACGTAAACCAACCTCTCGAATAATACAATACGTGTCATCAAATTTAATCATGTCGCCAGTCTTAAAACCTTGATCTAAAAGAAGTAGAATCCCCGAAAAGAAATTACTCAATGTATCTTGAGCAGCCAAAGCAATCACCAACCCAACAACCCCTACCCCTGCAACTAAAACTCCAAAATCAACATGGAAAGTTGAAAGGAAATTAGTTACTCCGAATGTAATAATCAATAAAGAGCCAATTATGTCTAAAAGTGGGCCATATTGAGTGTCTGATTTTCCAACTTGTAACCATTCTGAAATTACAGGTACAAAGAAATTCGTATATGATCTTAACAAAAACACCGTAAAAAATAAAATGAAAATTGAATCGATTAGTGTAATTAAAATGGAAACAAAATCTTCAAGATTCGGATTTGTATTTTCTATTTCAGTGAAAAATAAAGAAACACCTCGTGTTGTAATTAACCAGAAAACTACTGTTGTAGGATCCCATTCCCAAGAACTTAATCCTCTAAAATAAAGTGTCAAAGGAATAATGAATAAAAATACTAAAACGGCTACATAAAGAATTAACAATAATATCCAAAGGGATAATTCTGTAAATATTATTATATTATTTCCTTCTATATTTTGTAATGCATAATAAGGAGCCCCATCAAGAATGGTGTCTATGTAATATTCTTCAATAATTGACCTTGAAAAAAACATAAAAAACAACATTCCAAAGAAGCCTAAAAACCTAGGATATGGGAAATCTTTTGAAAGAGCAAACCCAAAATTCATTGTTCGTTCGGATGGTAGCACAGATATTGTATTTCAAAATAGTTTATAAGTAGTTAAGGTGCCAAATTCTAAATAGCATAGTAGAGTTCATAATGTATGTCTGAACTGTTAAGTGACAATGATTGTGAAAAAGCATTGATAGGACTTGATGGATGGGCCTATAATGACGTTTACAAGAATATTGAAAAAACATTTTCTTTTAATAATTTTGAAGCTGCCGTGACTTTTGTTCAACATGTTACAAGTATCTCTATAGAACTTAATCATTATCCTGATATTGCTATTGGAAAAGGTGGAACTGCAAAGATTACTTCAACAACTAATGATGTAAATGGAGTAACTGAAAAAGATGTTGCTCTAGCTGAGAGTATTGAAATCTTAGTTTCAGGATAAAAAATACTTAAGATATAGTTAATTCTTTGACTATATATTCCTCAGAATTTTTATCTATATATTCTATTAAATCTGATACATGTGGTGATTCAAGCAGAATTTGATTGGAGTCATGGTCAACTATACGAAAAGGCATTCAATACACATTACAACAATTTATATATAATTTTCGAAAATGGAACAACGCTTTAGGGGGCCTTCCTATTGGGATAACGTGAAGCAGTACTTGGACTTAGTGAATGAAGTTTTAACCCGAGGAACTCGGAAAGAAAATCGAACTGGTATCGACACAATATCTGCTTTTAATGTGAATTATTCAATCGATCTTAACAAGGGTTTTCCACTGCTAACTACTAAAGAAATTTCATGGAAAAATATAGTAATCGAAAACTTATGGTTTTTATCCGGAGATTTACATATCGGACTATTAAAAAAGCACGGTTGCAAATTTTGGGATCATTGGGCTGATGATGAAGGATACGTACCCAGTGCATACGGTAATTTTTGGAGAAAATTCCCAATACATGGTGATGATAAATTTAATGATCAGGTGCGTTATGTATTGGATACATTAAAAAAAAATCCTAATAGCCGTAGAATGGTAATCTCTGCATGGGCGCCTGGAAATGCACAGACTAGTAAACTTCCTCCATGTCATCTTTTATTTATTTTTAATGTTCAATATGATGAAAAAAACGAACCTCATTTATGCGTCCATCTTACTCAACGTAGTTGTGATGTTGCCTTAGGCGTACCCTACAATATTGCGGGTTATTCATTTCTTTTACATCTATTTGCACATTTATCTGATATGAAAGTAGGGACTTTTGGCCATTCTTTAGTTGATGCTCATATTTACACAAAGAAAGCCAATGGGACTATGGAAGAATATGACCATATTCCTGGGTTAAAAAAACAACTACAACGAGAAATTGGAGAATTGCCGCAATTAACAATAGATTCGAGTATAAAATCACTAGAAGATGTAATGAATCTGATTGATGCAGATACTGAAACAATTCTTTCGAAATTTAAATTGGAAAATTATAATCCTAAACCCTTTATTCCATTTAAGGTCGCTGTATGAAGGGAATATTAGTTGCAGTCTCTCCTGAAGGTGTAATTGGAAAAAATAATACTATTCCTTGGCATTATTCAGCGGATTTAAGAAGATTCAAACGTTTGACTATTGGAAATACAATTATTATGGGTCGCAAAACTTGGGACTCTTTGCCAATAAAACCACTTCCTAAACGTAGAAATATAGTAATAACTAGAAATGATATTGAAAATGTGGAATGTTTTCGGAGTATCGATGAAGCTATCGAAACCTGTAAAGGTAATATTTGGTTTATTGGTGGCTCAGGAATTTACAGTGAAGCTATGCATAAGGCAGATATAATTGATATGACTTTAGTACCAGACAATATTAGCGGTGAAGGCTGCATATATTTCCCAGAAATTGGAGATGATTGGAAAGAAAGTGAGATTCGGCCTCTGGAAGATGATGACCGATTAAAGCATAAAAAATACTCTCGAAGAGAGTAAACACACCTTTATAATCAGTAAGGTTGGCCATATTAGGAACGACCATGACACGGAAACTAACTGCTCTTCTGTTAGCCATACTAATGTTACCTTTCTCAGCAATGAACACATTAGCTGATGAAGGAGACCCTGATTTATCCATAAATGAAATCACATTTAGCGACGATTCGCCAACCGGTGGAGACACAATAATTATTACTGCAGAAATTGCAAATGATGGAGGGTCAAGTGGATTGGTTAGTGTAACAACTAATGTTAGTTTTTACTGGGATGGGAACTATATTGGTAAAGATAGCATAACTGTCCCTGGCAGTAATACAGCTGATGCAGAAATGGAATGGGAAGCTGTTGGAGGTACTCACACAATTACTGTAGTTGTTGATGAAGAAGAACAAATAAGGGAATCTAATGAAGACAATAATGAAGACACTCAAGACATATCTGTAGAATATCCTCTAATTCTTTTCTTGGATGATGACAACAGCAGTAATAATGGAGGAACAAGAATTGAAACTGACGGATATTATTCTGATGCTTTAGATAATATGTCTACAGGTATGGGGTATGATATTATCAGAGTAGATAGTGGTCAAAATGCTCCTGATTATGATACATTGAGCCAATATAGTTTAATAATTTGGGCTTGTGGAGCTGATTATCAAAGTGGTGATACTGATGTTACTTTTACTGATGACGACAAGACAAATGTAGCTAATTTTCTAGAAGATGGTGGAGCATTATGGGCAATTGGTCATGATATTCTTTATGATTTTGATTCTTCAGATGGTGAAAGAGGAGAAGGAGATTTCGAATATGATTATCTTGGAGTTTCATATGCCGATCATGATAGGACTACACCTTCCACACTATACGGTGTAGATGACGATCCGATTTCTGATGGTGCTGAATATAGTGCTGATGCTATTTCTTCTGACTTTGGTGATGATATAAATCCTCGGGATGGTTTCGAAAAAGTATTTAGTTCTGGGGCTGCAGATGGATACAATATTTCAACTATAAGAACTGAAGAAGATTTCAAACTAGTTTTTATGGCTGTTGATTTTAGTTCAATTACTGAAAACTCAGATAGAGATGAATTAATGGAAAATATAGTAGAATATCTCGTAGTACAATTAGAAAATGATGTCGCTCTGGGTAGATTTAATGCACCTCGAGACGGACATACTGTGGAGCCTGATGTAACAAATCTAATTAATGTAACTGTAAGAAATAGAGGAACTGAAGACCAGAGTGGTGTTGAAGTTGATCTCGATGTTAGATGTTTAAACAATACATACCGTTTTACAGATACTGAGACAATTTCTATTGATGCTGGAGAAAGTGCATTTGTTGAATTTGAATGGGATACTCCGGATGATGAAGATTATGAATATGAAATAAAAACAACGGCGACAATAGCTAATGACGAAAAAGAAGATAATAATGTGAAACAAATTGCAGTTAATACATATGTACTGTACGATGTTGAACTATCAGAAGGTCATGTTGACCCTATGATTGCTGAAAAGGATACTGAAAGGAATATGAGCGTTCTTGTAACGAATACGGGTGATGTGTCTATGAATTCAGATGTTTCAGGTAAAGTATATGATGGAGCTGGAGGTGTAGTATACAATGGCGGCTCTCAGAATACAGGTGACTTAAGCCCTGGAGATTCAATATCATTAGATTGGCAATGGGAGACTGATGAATATGGAACATTCTGGTTTGAAGCTGAATTGGATGATGATGATGATGAAATTCCAGAAAATGACCTTGTTTCTGTATTAATGAGAAGTGTAGATATCGAATTCTCAGATGATATGGAAGACGGTACTAATGGATGGACTGATTATAAATCTTTGAGCAACCCATGGCATATTATTGATACTGATGAAGATGAAGATCGTGAAGCTTCAAGCCCAACGCACGCTATGTGGGTTGGAGATGAATCTAAGGGCGATGGTGAATACGATAATAATTGGGATTTTTCATTGTATACTGCTAATGAACACTCACTGGGGACAAGTCCGACTTTAGCTGTAGAAATTTGGTACCATACTGAATTTAGCTGGGATGGAGGAAATGTACAGATCTCTACAGATGGAGGAGAAAATTGGGAAGTAATTACGCCTGATGGTGGATACCCTGATGATGCAGTTGTAGGTTTGGATAATGAACCTGGCTATACTGGAACTTCAGGAGATGGAGAAACTAGTAGCTGGGAGACTGCAAATTTCAATCTAGGAAACTATTCTGGCGAAGATGTTAGATTTAAATTCCGTTTTGGAACTGATTCGTCAGTTAATACTTACGAAGGATGGTATATTGATAATTTCCAAATTAAAGAAGGTATAACTACTGAATATGAAGATGATTTTGAAGATGGAGATGGGGATTGGGGGTCTGATGTTGTCCTAAGTGAATGGAATTATCATAACGTCGAAGATGAATATGGAAATACATATTCTGGAGACTATTCATGGTATTTAGGAAATCCTGATACGGGAGCCTATAGTGCTTCTTTGAATGATTCCCTTGAAACCCCAATGATTGATTTAGGAGACGGATCTGAAAAATATGTATCTGCAATGGTTTGGTTTGGAATAGATGGCCCTGGCGATTCAGCCATATTAGAAATAAATATATCTGGTGAATGGGAAACAATAGACTCATTCCCTGGAGATGATGGTGATTATTCAGAAGAATATGAGAATTCAGATGATAATGGGTGGCTATACATCGAATCGGATGTTAGCGAATATGAAGGAGATGCCTCCTTTAGAATTCGATTTGTATCGGATACATATACACAATATGATGGTTTGTATATTGATGATTTTACTTTGTATAGTTTACCACCAATTCCTAATGATGTTGGGACAAAAGATTTGGATGCACCCGATACCGCTAAACCAGGTAGAGCTGTAGCATTTAGTTCTAATATCTATAATTTTGGAACTGAAGATCAAGATTCATTTGATGTCAGAGGGACTGTAACAAAGGATGATGGGACTGAAGTTTATAATCAAACTCAAACCGTCAGTGAACTTAATTCGAAAGATAATCGTACTCTAGACTGGGTTTGGGAAGGCGGTTCAAATGGAACTTATACAATAAGGGTTGAAACTTTACTAGATGATGATGAACGTGCAGGAAATAATCCTAAAGAATCCGTCATTGATATTGCTGAAAGTGGATATAATATTGCATTAGCTGTTGAAGAACAAGCTAAAGATGTATTATCTGGTGAATCGGTTATTTTTAATTTTACTGCAACAAATACTGGAGAAAATAGCGGATATTATGATATCACTGTTGACTATATTAGTGAGCAAGATGAATGGAAAATAATTTCACATACTACTTCGATTTATTTATCATCTGGTTCAAGTTATAACTTTACTGTAGCTGTTATTTCACCAACTCTTGCAACGACAGGAGATGAACATCAATTTTCTGTTACTATAACAAGTCGTGATGACCCAGAAACAGAGGATAGTCAAAGTATTTCTGTAACGCCATTCTATTATGATCAAGCTGATGGTGATAAAGTTCTACTTATTGATGCTAATTTTGGTAAAAATAATGGATATAATAATTACTATGATATTGATAAAATTGATGCTCGAATGAAATTAGCTCTTCAACAATATTTCAATAATGGAGAAAGTAGAGGTTATGATGTTTATACGATACCATATGACGTTGAAGCCGGTTCATATGGTGAATTGCATCCTTATCCTACAAATGAATTAATGTCTAATTATGATGTCGTTGTCTGGGTTCAAGGTGACCACCATCAACGAAACTTAACCAACTGGAAAACCTGTATTGGTGATTATCTGGATGGAGGAGGAAGTATGTGGATAATGGGACAACAATTTATGACTGCTCTGAATAGTACTACTGGTTCACGAAATGAAGGAAGCTTTGAGTATGATTATCTCAAAGTTCAATATGTTAGTGATGGTTCGGGAGTTCCAAACCCATTACTTGGAGTCGATGATGATGAAATATTTAGTGATGCTGAATATGACATGGGTGATCGTAGTATAATTGGATATGACTATACTGACTGGATTAGACCAACGGATGATGCTGTAGGGGCTTTCTATACTGGCAATAGTAATTGGTGGCATATTGTAGATACTGAACAAGATTCTAACAGGAAAGCATACAGCCCAACACATTCAATGTGGATTGGAGACGAAAGTAAAAATAATGGAGAATATGAAAGTGGTTGGGATTATTCAATATATACTTCATCAGAATATGGACTAAGTACTGGTGGAGAACTGAACTTTCAGCACTATTATAGTACTGAAAGTTCAACCTATCCTTATGATGGTGGAAATGTTCAAATTACAACTAATGATGGTGAAGATTGGGAAGTAATTTATCCTGTTGGAGGTTACCCTGGAGATTCTGTTTCTGGATTAGATGGTGAATCTGGATATTATGGAGATTCGGATGGTTGGGTTGAAGCTTCTTTTGACTTAACCAATTTTTCTGGTGAAGATGTAAGATTTAGATTCAGATTTGGTTCTGACAGTGTAACTGACAATTATGAAGGATGGTATTTTGATAATGTAGAATTAACTGATTCTGTACATGGAACTCTATTATCTGATGATTTTGAAGAGGGAAGTGGAAATTGGGATGATGCACCACAAATATTCAATGTATCACTTCATTATCAAGGGGATTACAGAATAATTGTTTCACCATTTACATTTGCTTTTGTGAATAATGATGAAGATAGAGAAGACATGGTGGGTCGTGCGCTTGATTGGTTAAGGGCTGCAGCTGCTGCAGATGATGTCGGTGTCGATTCATTGTATATTGAAACACCAACTAATGAGAATTCAACTATTGCTTTCTCAAGTGTTATCAAAAATTATGGTTCTGAGGATCAAGCTGCATTCGAAGTTGAAGCTCGAGTGGAAGATAGTGAAGGAAATGAACTATGGTCTCAAACAAAAATGGTTACAAACCTTGAATCCGGTGAAGAAGAGACTTTAGATTGGGAATGGGAAAGTGAGAATCCTAGTGAAGTCACTTTTATTGTTGAAACTTTGCTAGATGGTGATGAAAGCCATCGAAATAATCTAAAAGAAGAAGATATTGAAATTGCAATGATATGTATTCCTGAAATAACTACATTTAATGACCATAAACAAGGTAAACCTGAGGATGATGTTATGTTTGATTTAATTGTCAGTAATCGGGCAAGTGGTAATGATATTTTCGAAATTGAGATGACTGGAAGTGCTGCTAGTTGGGGACAAATTACAAACCAATTAGAGCTTCACGGTAACGAAAGTCGAGATATTGAATTAGCACTAAAGATAGATGAAGATGCTGAATTGGACACCGATTATGATTTGAAGATTGTCATAATTGCAAGTGATGGTACGACTGAAGAACTTGACCTGTTGGTAACTGTGACCGACGATCCTATAAATTATGAAGTAGAAATTACACTAGATCCTACAAGTATCGAAACAATTGCAGGAAGAGATGTAGAAGTCGAGATAACTATCTATAATCATGGAGATGAACAAGATACTTTTGATCTAGAAGCAAGAGGTGAAGAAGCTTCATGGGTTAACTTTGAAGAAAATGAAATACTTATTGGAGCTGGAGGAGAAGACACTATAACTGCTGTGATTAGTGTCCCTGCCGATACTGAAGATGGAAATTCTTATGTTGAAATTTGGGCAATATCAAGAAATGACCAAAGTGCAGAAGATGATAAAACCGTTAAAGTAGTTGTAGAAGAATTAACTATTGGTGCAACACTTATACGAGATAGTAGTGGTTTAATGAATATTGCACCTGGTACTTCAGGAGACTTTGAATTTACAATATTGAGCGATAGTAATGGCGCCCAATTACTAACTGTTTTAACAGAAGCTGATGCTGGAGAATGGGCCATATCTACAAAAACTGAAATTGATTTGGATGCTGAAGGTGCAACTACATTTACAGTCACAGTAACAGTGCCTCAAAATACACCAGAAGCCACTTACAGGCTAGAAGTCATACTTATGTTTGGTGATGAAGAATTAGCTAAATCGGTTTCGAATATTGTTGTTCAAATACCATTTGAAGAGCAAAATGAAATTGAAATGTGTTTAGTATCAACAGATACCTGTTTTAGCTCAAGCAATGGAATGGCTACATTTGATCTAACTATTGATATGGATTCTGATGCAATAACTAGCGAACAATTTGACTTTACAATCGAAAATTTAGGCAATGTTGATATGATGATCGGATTTGAACTAAATGGTCCGAATGATATGACTACAAACAGTATGCTAACCTATACTGATGGTGAAGGAAAAACTGTTTGGATGGTATCTATTATGCCTGAAGACATGTTAAACCTCAGAGAAGGATATATGGAATTTGGAACATTATCTATTCTTGCCAATAAACCTGAGCCAGGTGCATACACATATACTTTGATTTGGATGGAAATTACTGATACAGGTAGCAACAATATGGGGCAGATTTCGGTAAATATAGATATTGAAGGTGAAACTACTACAGAAACGACAGAAGAAGAAGAAGACTCATTACTTCCAGGACCTTCTTTTGTATCTATTGTTTCATTACTAGGATTAATTGTTTATAGAAGAAAAAAATAATTATTTAGCAAAATAATTATTAGATATCATTAATGGTATCAATGCAAAATAGGACATGTAGAGTGCAAAAGCTAGATACCATATTGATTCCCATAACTCATTCTCAAAAAAGCGGAATATTATAGTAATTATTAATACCAAAATACCGAATAATATTGGATTTCTAAAGCCTGCACGAGCTTTAGCATAAGGGATAGTTGTTATAGTTAATAATGAAACTAAACCTATTGATATTGGAACAAAGATATGATTAAAATCATTAATTAAAGAATACTTAATTGATATGACAACTATAAACATAGATAAGCCCGGAGAAGGTAAACCAAGGAAATATTTGTTATCGCCTTGATTTCCTTGTGTGAATCTTGCCAAACGGAAAATACTAAGTAAAAGAACCATTAATGAAGCTAAAACTGCAAAAATATTTTCTATATTATACCTAAAATCAAAATTAAGATCATTATCTATTATATCTATAGCTGGGCCTCTATTGATATCATAATATAATGAATAAATCAAAATAGAAGGAGCTAAACCAAAACAAATTGAAT
>Ga0315328_10001259_pt1 | contig 11643 bp, 12 predicted proteins | sample M120032315metaG_FD_203462 | JGI IMG/M metagenome (GOLD analysis project Ga0315328, IMG submission 203462) | Ammonia-oxidizing marine archaeal communities from Monterey Bay, California, United States - M1 200m 32315 | ecosystem: Environmental > Aquatic > Marine > Intertidal zone | place: USA... | reverse complement strand
TGAACCCGCCGTCGATGTCAAGGTTCACGCCGTTGACATAGCTGGCCGCTTGATGGTGGCCCAGGAACAACATGGCGGGCGCCATCTCTGCCGGGCTGGCCAGCCGCCCGATGCCGGCGTCGGCCGCCATGTCGATGGCCGCGTCGCCCATGGCCTGACGGAAGTCCACCATGATCTTGGTGTCAGTCACCCCGGGACAGATGGCGTTGACCCGCACGCCGGAGCGGATGGCGCTGGTGGACCGCCACATCGTCCAGAACTGCACGCACTCCTTGGAGAAGCTGTAGCCGTCGCCGACCAGATCGTCTCGGCCGTCCAGCCAGGCGTCTGCGGCGGCAAAGTCGTTGGTGGCCAGCAACTCAGACAGTTCCGTCTGGTGGCTAGGCCAGCCGCCCCCGGCGATTGAGGCGATGCTGGTGATCGACGCGTCGTCACTCATCCGGTCAAAGACGGCCTCGGTCAGGTGTCGGAGCCCCAGAAAGTTAACCCGCACCACGGTCCGGGGGTTGAAGCGGGTGCCGCCTGGGATGCCGGCACAATGCATGAGGGCGTTGATCCGTGGCGGAAGGCCGTCCAGAACACCATCGATGGATGTGGGGTCCCCTAGATCGACATGCTGGGCCGAGGTCACCGATGTCGTGACTTCGGCAATGTCAAGTGCGTAGACCTCGGCGCCGGACTCCAGCAGGAGGGCAACGGTCTCGGCTCCCATGCCGGTGGCCGCGCCGGTCACCACGACGGTTCGTCTGGCATAGCTAAGCAACGGGTAGGGCAAGGGATTGGTCATTACGTCGGAATGTTTCGCAGCAATGGGAAAGCTAAGGAATCTGATCAGAAGGGTGCTCGGTCGAACCAGGCCGACTCCTCGCGGAGACACCGACTGCGCCAACCGTCAGGGGTACGGACCAGATCGTGGTGGTACCAGCCTCCGGTAAACCAGGTATCGCCACCAGGGAGGCGCATCGGGTTGTTGAACATGGCGGTCACGGTCGCCGAGTCGCCGTTCACCTCCAGATCGACGTTGGACACCAGGTGCTGGGTCATCTCGAACATCTCCAAGGAGGTCGAGAGGAATTCCACGATCTCGTCGACGGTGCCGGCGATCCCGCCGGCCGACGTGTAGTCGATCTCGGCGTCGGCGGTGAAGATCGAGCGGTACTGCTCCCAGTCCCGGCGGTCGACGGCCGTGGCGTAACGGGTAAGCAGGTCCTCCGCCGCGATCCGGTCTGTGAGTGCCTGTCGGTCCATGTGGGCAACCTATGTCCGATGGTGTCTGCCCACTGGATCGGGCCGCCGGGATCCGGTCGCCGGATCAGAACTGCGAGAAGACGGGTGCCTAGGGTCCCGACCGTGACTGCCCACAGCGATGCCACAGAGTCCACCCCGTCGGCAGGGACTGATCTGGAGGGGATCGACCTGTCCTCGATCGATCCCTTCTGGACGACCTCGATGGCCGACCGGTACGCGGCGTTCGCCGACCTCCGACGTCATGATCCGATCCGCTTCTTCCCGGAGCAGGAAACCGAGTACCTCGCTGCCGGCCCCGGCTACTGGGCGGTCACCCGGCATGCCGACGTGGTGGAGGTCAGTCGCCGGTCCGACGCATTCTGCTCGGGAGAGGGAACAAACATTCCCGACCTCCCACCCGAGTTCAGGGAATTCTTTGGGTCGATGATCAACATGGACGATCCGCTACACGCCCGTCTGCGCCGGGTGGTGTCGGCCGGGTTCACCCCGCGAATGATGCGGACCCTTGACGATGGGATCGTCCGCACGGCGTCGGACATCGTGGACCGGGTGGGCGGCCGTGGATCCTGTGACTTCGTCACCGAAGTGGCAGCTCGCCTGCCGCTGACGGTCATCTGCGACCTGATGGGTATTGAACCGGACCGGTACGACGACGTGTTCCAGTTGTCCAACATCGTTCTGAGCCAAGGTGACCCCGAGTACGTTCCCGAGGACGTCAACCCCCTGGAGGCGTTTCTATCCGCCGGGGCCGGGTTGGCGGCGATCATGCACGAGACAGCCGAGTTGCGGCGTGGCGGCAACGGCGAGGACCTCACGTCGGTGCTCGTCCACGCCGAGGTGGACGGTGAGCGCCTAACCGCCGATGAGCTGGCCTCATTTTTCGTGCTCCTGTGCGTGGCCGGCAACGAGACGACCCGTAACTCGATCTCGTGGGGTCTGGACCTACTGACGGCCAACCCGGACCAGCGGAGTCGGTGGACGGCCGACCTTGATGGAGTGACGCCCACCGCGGTGGACGAGATCGTTCGACTATCTAGCCCAGTTACGCACTTCCGGCGGACGGCGACTGCCGACGGGGTGCAGCTGGGAGACCACGAGTTTCGGGCCGGGGACAAGTTGGTGCTGTGGTACTCGTCGGCGAACCGAGACGAGGCGGTGTTCGACGACCCCGAACGGTTCGACGTGACCCGAGACCCCAACCCGCATGTGGGGTTCGGCGGTCCGGGCCCTCACTTCTGCCTCGGTGCCCATCTGGCCCGGCGTGAGATCGGCGTGATGTTTCGGGAGCTACTGACCCGGTTGCCCGACATCCACGCCACCTCCGAGCCGGACCGCCTCCGCTCCAACTTCGTCAACGGCATCAAGCACCTCCCCTGTGCCTACAGTCCGACATAGGTGTCCTCGCAGGGGTACTCCCGACTAGTGGCTCGGTTCCAAGGTGCCAGTCGTACGATCTTGTGATGCGATCCGCCGATGGTCTGGTGCGCCCTCCCGTTCCCCACCGGGTGGCGCGCCGATTGGCTGCGGGCGGTCTCCGGGGCGCCTCCCGGTACTGGCGGTTGGCTCGAGCCCTGGCTCCGGAACCCGAGCCGGGGGTGATCGTGTTGGGCGATGGCACGCCGATCATTTATGAACCCTCGGACTGGACGTGTCGTGGTTCCTACGAAGGGACCTACGAACGTGAGATCCTAAGGCTGCTGCCCCGGCTGCTACGTGCTGACGATGCCTGCATCGACGTTGGAGCGAATATCGGCATCTTCTCGGCTAGGGCCGCCCATCTGGTCGGCGGCGGCGGTGCCGTGGTGGCCGTCGAGCCGTCGCCACGTTGTCAGGCCGACTTGGACCTCGTCGTCGGGGACATGGCGAACGTGATGGTGGTGAGGGCTGCCCTAGGTCCGACCACCGGCGTGGTTCAACTCAGCGGATGGGACAATCCGGACCACCGAGGACTCGGAACGGCAGTCACCGGCCACCGTGCCGGTCTCGCCCAGAATTGGTTCGATGGCGAGAGCATCGAGGTCCCTCAACTGCGCCTGGCCGACGTGATCGCCGAACACGCTGGCGACCGAGAGATCGGCCTGTTGAAGATCGACGTGGAGGGCTACGAACCCGAGGTGCTCGCAGGCGCACCAGGACTCTTCGCTGATGGCCAGATCCGGACGGCCATCCTCGAGGTCACACCGGACGTGGATGCTTTATGGGCGGCTGACCTGATTGCCTCGGCCGTGGGTTATGAGGCCTTCGCCATCGGCGAGGTCGGAGGCCTGGTGAGACGTACCGATCTGCGGCCGGTAGTGGCTTTGGAGGCCGCAGATCGGCTGGACCAGTGGAACCTGTTGCTTAGACGACGCGTGTGATCCCCGGGGACGACCTCACCAGGAATAGGGGATACCGGCGTCGTCCTGATCCCGGAGTTCCCCATCGTCTGGATGGTGGGGCAGGTCGGCCACGTTGGCGATGAGGGCCGCTCGGTCACTAAGGCACTGGAATCCATACCAGAGGCCACGTGGGATGGTTAGCCGCCGGTAGTCGTCCGGTCGGCCCAGTTCGATTATGTACAGCGCACCGCTGGTGGGAGAGTCGGCCCGGTCGTCGTAGATCACGAACCGGACGCGCCCCACTGGGACGGTGAGGTTCTGGGTCTGGGCCTTGTGTCGCTTCCATGCCTTGGTCGCGCCCGGCAGGATCTCGGAGAAGTAGGCCTCGCCGAAGGCACGGAAGTCGGGAGAATCGTTGCGGAGATGGTGAAGGACCGAACCGCGCTCATCGATGATCTCCCGGAGGTTGGTCAAGAGCACGTCGTGGATTGATGGGGTGGTCATGGCCTTGCCCAAGCCACCCCGGCGTGTCCTGCTGATGCGGTGTATCTCTCGATCTGATCGATGGTGATCTTTCGGAGGTCGTCACCTGCCACGTGCCAGGACCGGTACCAGTCGATGGTCAGTTCGATGGTCTCAGCGAATGGAAGCACGGCATGCCAGTCGAGCATTCGGAGGGCCTTGTCGCACGACAGTTTGAGCAGCGACGCCTCGAGGCCAGTCATCTCGGATCCCGGTGCAATCTCCCAGTGGGCCCCGTCCCACCGGCGGGTCATCGATTCGATGAGGTTGGCGACGGTCTCGTCCTGATCCGCGCCCGGGCCGAAATTGAATGCCTCGCCGTCCAGTCGTTCATCGGTCAGGAGCCGGGCACCCAGCCATAGGTAGCCACTGAGTGGCTCGAGGACGTGTTGCCACGGCCTGGTGGCCCGTGGGCTCCTGACGGTGACTGATTCGCCGACCGACCACGCTCGGATGCAGTCGGGCACTATCCGGTCGGATGCCCAGTCACCGCCACCGATCACGTTTCCCGCACGGGTGGTCGCCGTTCGGGTCGGTGCATCGCGGAGGAAGGAGTGGTGGTATGAGTGGGCGACCAGTTCAGCGCAACTCTTCGATCCGCTGTACGGGTCGTGCCCACCGAGGTGATCGGTCTCCCGGTAGCCCCGGTCCCATTCTTCGTTGCGGTAGGCCTTGTCACTGGTGACTAGGACTGCGGCTTGTATCTCAGGCCGTTCGCGGATGCACTCCAGGACGTTGACCATGCCCATGGTGTTGACCTCGAAGGTCTCGACCGGGTTGGCGATCGACCTAAGGACCAGTGGCTGGGCGGCGAGGTGGAACACCATCTCGGGTCGGACCTCGTCGATCACCTCTGCTAGTCGTCGTCGGTCCCGGATGTCGCCGACGTGGTGGTCCAAGCGTTGTTCCAGGTTGAGTAGGTCGAAGGCCGATGGGTCGGTGGGTGTCCCGTCGGAATAGCCCGATACGGAGGCGCCCAGGTGCTCGAGCCACTGGCTCAGCCACGCTCCTTTGAATCCGGTGTGACCTGTCACGAGGACCCGGCGATCGGCATAGGTGTCGGTCAGCCGGTTCATGGGTGGTCCGAAGCCATGGAGCGCACATCGTCGAACACCATCGAGATCTCCCGGTCAAGGTTGTTGAGGCACGGTCCGGCGATCGAACGGAGTTTCTGCGAGTCGAGGACGAATGTCATCTGGTCGGATGGGTCCTCGGGATGCTCGATGGACACGGGTAAACCATGGTACTCGGTAGCCACTTTGGCGATCCGGTGGGCGAATGCCCCGACTGTCGTCGTCCGGTCTCCACCGGCGTTCAGGATCTCGATTCGACCTGGATTCGAAGAACGGTCGATTAGAGCGTCGACGTCGTGGTGGAGTCGACTCCTTGCCAGGAGGTCTCGGGGGGTGGATGGAGATGACCGGAGCACGATTTTTTGCTCGCTGATGGCCATGGCCGCCATCTCGTGGGCGAAGGAAACCTTTGACCGGTGGCGATGGAGAGGGTCGGGTCCGATCAGGTTGGACATTCGGATGATGCTGATATCGAGGTCCAACCTGGCCCCAGAGTCGGTAAGGGCCAGTTCGTTGGCAAGATGGGCGGCACCGTAGAAGCTGGTCGGTCGGGGCGTGTTGCGTTCGGTGAGGGTCCCGGCCAGGGGCTCGCCGTAGACCCACATGCTGGAGAAGTAGAGAACCGAGCCCACTCCTAGTTGCTGGAGTCCGGTGGTCATGGCCGTCACCCAGTCGCTGGACGCCTCTCCCTCCAGCACCCATGGGCAGAGGATGGCTGTGTCGCATAGTCCGATGCGGTCGTCGAGATCCGGCCGAGCGAGGTCCAACGTCACCGTCTGTATCTGTGGATCGCCGAGAGGCGGTGGGAGGCGCCGACCGGTGGCTACCACATGGTGCCCCTGTCCCGAGAGGTGAACGGCCAGTGCAGCACCGACGTGGCCGGTTCCGCCGACCACGAGGATGCGATGGCGGTTCACTCGTGGGGCTGTTTCCGCTGGCACGTCGATCATCGGTCCGACGCTAGCAATCCACTCCCGGTGTGAACCTCCAGCAGTGGGGACGCTGGCTAGTCTCGCTGAGGTGCCAGAGGATCGACCCCTCTTCACGGTGGTGGTCCCTACCTTCAATCGTGAGGCCCACGTTGGGCGTTGTCTCGAATCGGTGGTGTCCCAGGACTTCGACGACCTGCAGGTCGTGGTGGTGGACAATGCCTCCACCGATCGAACGGTGGAGGTGGTCAGATCGTTCGAGGCTCGTCTCGATCTGGCCGTCGTGGTCAATGCCGAGAACCGGGAGCGGGCGTTCTCCCGGAATCGGGGCGCCGAGGAGGCCGCAGGCTCGTACATCGTGTTCCTCGATTCGGACGACGTCCTTACCCCTGGGGCGCTGACCAGGGCTGCAGCCTTCATCGGCGATGACGCCGGTCGAAGGTTCTTCTTTCAACTCATCCGAGTGGTCGACGAGGATGGTGCGCTCGTCTACCAGCCAGCGATCGGTCGTGGCCCGATGGCACGGGTGTTGGCTGAGGGGAACCCGCTCTCATGTTCCGGGGTCTACGTCGACCGTGAACTGTTCCTACGCCACCGCTTTCCCGAAGCCCCCGAGCTGGTGGCGAGTGAGGATTGGCATTGCTGGATACGGGTGGCGACTGAATGCCTGCCGGAGTGCTGTCCCGGCGGCGGAGCCCTGCTGATTGACCACGCCGGTAGGACCATGGCTGTGGATCGGTGGGAGGTTGCCGGGCGACGATTCGCCATGTTGACCGAGGATCTGCTTGCTCGTCCGGCTGCCAGAGAGTTCCTCGAGCCGAATCTTGCCTTGTTCCGGGCCACCCAGGACCATTACGTGGCGGTCAAGGCCGCCGGACAGGGCGCGGTTGGTGTTTCGATAGTGCGATTCATGCGGTCGGTCAGACGGTTTCCACCGCTCCTGATGACCAGGCGGACGTTGCATCTCCTGCGGCTCTGGTGCCGGTTTCTTTTCGTGCGGTTGCGGCGGGGTGACCCTGGGTAGTCCGCTGAGCGGTCACTTTCCGGTGGAGCCCTTCGAGTCGATGCGGGCGTCGAGGGTGGCGACCATGCCGTCGCGCCAGTCAACGGTGCAGGGGCCGGTCAGGGACAGGCGCCGTGTCGGATCGCCGGCGCTACCCGGCTGGCCGCCAGGCAGTTCGTATCGGGCCAGTTCGGGCTCGACCCCCAGATGGACGCCGTACAGGGCCACCCACTCCTCGGCCGTTACCACGTCGTCCCCACACCAGTTGACGATGGTTGCCGGCGCTGACGCGGCCCCCAGCAGGGCCTCTACTTGACGGGCCATGTCGTCCTCGTGGATGGGGCTGTAGGCGTTGGGTCCCGGTTCACGCAGCCACACTGGCTCGCCGGCCGCTACCCAGTCCCCGTGGTAGGCGGGTAGGCCACCGTTGGGTCCGTAACTGGCGTTGATGCGGGCGATGGTGGTGGGGAGGTCCAGTACCCGGGCCATGGTGCGGGCCACCGCCTCCTGTGACACCTTCGACACGCCGTAGGTAGGGCTATGGGGCGCGGTGGCGTCGCCCAGCGGGTCGGTCTCGACGTAGCGGTGCAGTGGGTCCTCGTGGGGTCGGTACACCGAATTGGTCGATGCCACCAGAGCACCAACAGCCCGTCGGCAGTGGTTCATGAGCAGGCCGGTGGCCTCAGCGTTGGCCCGGATGGCCCGGTCGTGGTCGAGTACCTTCCCCTGCCACACGGCAAAGTGCACTAGGTGGGTGAAGTCATCGGGTAAGCCGTTCAGGTCTCCGGATGCCAGATCGGCCACGTGGGTGGTCACGCCGCTGGCTTCGGCTCGCTCACGGCTGCCCTCGGCACCGAAGCGGGCCACGCCCCACACCTCGTTGTCGCGTGCTAGGAACCGGGCGATCGGATGGCCGATCTGGCCGGTGAGGCCGGTGACGAGGATCCTGCGGTCGCTGAGCACGCCACTGACGCTACGACGCAGGGGGTAGTCGGGTCACCCCGAGGGAGAATTCTCCGGCCGCCGCATAGAAGAGCCAGCGGCCCTCGGCGCCGGGGTGGTCGTCGGTCGACACGTCGAGCACGAACGGGTCGCGGAGGCCGTGCTGAGGGTGGAACGATGGTCCCCTCGGGGTGGGTTCGATGGGGAGGTCGGCTCCCTCCCACGACTCGACGGGCCGCAGGATCTCCTCGACCGGCCCGGCCGACCAGGTAGACCAGTCGCCACGGAGATCTACGGTGGTCCGCAGGATCCGCTCCGGGGCGTCCCCCGCCCGGGTGAACCAGACGAGGAGTTCGTGGCCGGCGACGACCACGCCGGCGTGCCGGATTCCGTCGTCGTCGAACAGCGAGGGCCCGACTTCGAACCCGGACAGGCCGTCCACCGACCGGCAGAGCCCCGATGGCATAGACAGCCCGTACCAGCGTCCGTCCCACCAAAAGCCCCGGTGGTAAGACGGAGAGATGGCGGCCCGCATCTCGACGGGTAGGAACCGGAGTCCGTCGTCGGAGGTGGCGGCCAGGGTGTGCTGGTCCATGGTTGGGTAGCGGTTCCACGACGGCAGATGGCTGGCCATGGCTTCGGTGACGTGGCCGTGGAAGTACATGCGGAGCGTTCGGGCCCGATGGTCCACATGAACGTCGGGGGAGGCTACGTGTCGTCGGGCGTCGGTCGGATCGATGGCCGTCCCGGCGTCGTCGACGTGGAGGACGTCGGTTGACACGATCCGCCACGGCCCGGCGGGGTGATCCGAGGTGGCCAAGCGGATGGATGCACCCCAGTGGTGGGCAAAGTACAGCAGGTACCGCTTGAGCGGTCCTGTAGCCGGTTCGGGTAGCCAGCCCGGGGTGGGGATCACTGATGGGCCCTGGACGTTGAAGTCCCCGTGTTCGGTGGGCAGTTCCGGGTGGTCCCGGGGGATGATCAGGTGTCGGTCGGCCATTGGGTGGGCTTCAAAGGGTGTCGATGGTGCAGGCTGTTGGCGTGTCCAGAGAGGGCATGCCACCGTAGGGGAGGGGTCGCTGCCATGTTGGATCGAAACGGGGTCGCAGCGTTACACGACCTGACGGGGAGGGTGGCGGTGGTGACCGGCGGCAGCCGGGGTATCGGCTTGGCCGTGGCCCACGCGTTTGCTGCCCAGGGGGCCCGAGTGGTGGTGTCAAGCCGCAAGGCGGAGGCGTGCGACGAGGCCGTGGCGTCGATTCGGTCGGCTGGTGGGGAAGCTGTCGCTGTGCCGGCCCACGCCGGGAACCTCGACGACCTGGAGGCGTTGGCCGCGGCAACGGTGGACGCCTTCGGGGGGATCGATGTCCTGGTCAACAACGCGGCCAATCCGTTGGCCCTGCCCATAGGGTCGATCACCGTCGACGCGTACGCCAAGTCGTTCGACGTCAACGTCCGCGGGCCGCTCTTTATGTTCCAGGCCTGTCTTCCGTACCTCCTGGAGTCGGACCACGCCACGGTGGTCAACGTGATCTCGGCGGGCGCCTTTCTCCACACGCCGGGTGGCGCCCTTTACGGTGCGGCCAAGGCAGCGCTGCTTCACTTCACCCGGTCGATGGCCGCCGAATATGCCACCGCGGGCATCCGGGTCAACGCTCTGGCGCCTGGTCCGACCGACACCACGATGGTTCGCAACACCGGACCGGAGGGGGCGGCGTCCATGGCCCGCTCCACCCGCCTGGGGCGCCTAGCCGATGCCGACGAGATGGTGGGTGCCGTGCTCTACATGGCATCCGAGGCTTCGAGCTTCATGACCGGTCAGTGCATCACCGTCGATGGGGGGCTCGTACCTGCTCGCTGAATACATGGACCGTCGAGCCCACGACGACCGAGCGTCGGTAGGGTGGCAACCGAATCTGACGGACCGTCAGGAGTGAGACGGCCCACGAGCCTCCGGAGAACCACATGCCATTGGGAGACGCGGCCTACCTCGCAGGAAAGAACATCGCCGTGACCGGTGCCGGCAACGGGATCGGCCGGGCTATCGCCCTGGCATGTGCCTCCGAGGGCGCCAACGTGGTGGTGGCCGACTACGGGGTCTCGATAGATGGGAGCGACCCATCCAGCGAGGTGGCTGACGCCGTGGTGGCTGAGATCGCTGCCATGGGTGGCACGGCCATTGCTGTGGCTGGCGACGTGTCGGAGATGGAGGTCGGACAGCGCATCGTGGACGCGGCGGTCGACAACTGGGGGACCATCGACGGCGTGGTCTGCGTGGCCGGCATCGTGCGCGAGCGGATGCTGTTCAACATGAGCGAAGAGGAGTTCGACCACGTGGTCGGTGTCCACCTCAAGGGCCACTTCACGCTCTACAAGGCTGCCTCGGCGGTGATGCGCAAGCAGGAGACCGGGGGCAGCCTGATCGGCTTCACCTCCGGGGCTTTCGTGGCGTCGACTGCCCAAGCCAACTACTCGGCTGCCAAAGGCGGCATCGTCTCGCTGACCCGGAGCGCGGCCTTTGCCCTGAAGAAGTACGGCGTCAATGCCAACTGCATTGCCCCGGCGGCCATGACGCGCATGTCGGAGAACGTGCCGTTTGAGATCGAGGCCGGTAGTCCTGAGGCCATCGCTCCTTTGGCCGTCTGGCTTATGTCGGACATGGCCCGCGATGTGACGGCCCAGATCTACACCTGTACCGGTAAGCGCATCGCCGTGTGGAACCAGCCCCTCGAAATCCGCCACATGTGGGCCGATGACGGTGAGGCCTTCACCGTCGACGAGATCGCCATCAAGCTCCCGGCCACCATCGGGGACGAGGAGATGCCGATGTTCGCCGACCTGGATCGGCGCATGAAGGAGATGGCCGAGGCCCAGTCGTCGGCTGGGGCGGAGAGCGGGACTTAGCCCCCTACTTGCCGTCAAACCTGTAACCGACCTCTCGGCCTAGCCTTCAGAACGTGGACATCCCCGATTACGTGCCCGGACACGGCCTATTGGCCGATCGGATTGTCGTGGTCACGGCAGCGGCCGGGGCGGGTATCGGCTACGCCGTGGCGACGAAGGCCGTAGAGGAGGGGGCGACCGTCGTCATCTCTGACGTTCACGAGCGCCGACTCGCCGAGGCAGCCGACCTGCTGGCCGAGCTGGCCGGGATTCGCCCGGTGACGGTGGTTTGCGACGTCCGTGACGAGGCTCAGGTACAGGCCCTACTGGATGCAGCACTGGCCGAACATGGTCGTATCGACGTGATGGTCAACAACGCCGGCCTGGGAGGCGACACCCCGCTGGTCGAGATGACCGATGAGGAGTGGGACCGGGTACTGGATATCACCCTCACCGGGTCGATGCGTTGCACCCGGGCGTCCATGCGGATCATGGGCGCCCAGGGTCACGGGGTGATCGTGAACAACGCCTCGGTGCTCGGCTGGCGTGCCCAGGCCGGCCAGAGCCACTACGCGGCTGCCAAGGCTGGAGTGATGGCGCTGACAAGGTGCGCGGCCATCGAGGGCGTGGAGTCAGGTGTCCGGATCAACTGCGTGGCCCCCAGCTTCGCCACTCACCCGTTCCTGGCCCGGACGAGCAGCGAGGAACTCTTGGCCGAGTTGGCG